>Ga0209344_10003864_pt1 | contig 14306 bp, 7 predicted proteins | sample Cruoilmetagenom6_FD_187293 | JGI IMG/M metagenome (GOLD analysis project Ga0209344, IMG submission 187293) | Oil polluted marine microbial communities from Coal Oil Point, Santa Barbara, California, USA - Santa Barbara Oil Seep Sample 6 (SPAdes)... | ecosystem: Environmental > Aquatic > Marine >...
ATAAAAAAGCCCAAGATCTTCACCTTGGGCTCACGCACTAATACTACTAAGATGATAGGTTTATCGTAATCTATCCACAGATTTTACAAGATCTTCATCCTTCTTAATGGCCTTATTAGCTAAAACCAATAATACGATAGAAATAAAAGGAAGGAAAATCCCAATACCTTTCTCAGAAACGTTAGTCTCTCCAGATACGTTTAGCGATTGATACACAAATAATCCTAGTAAAAAAAGATTTAATATGATGTTAAGTCGTCCCAACATAAATTGAGACTTCCTATTTTTAAACATAAATATAGAAATTAAAGATAAAGCTGCCGAGCCTAAAAACAATCCAAAATACAACATATTATCTTTTGCATAAACTAAAGTATCATTTACAGTAGTCCATAAATTAAACACAAAAGTTAAACCAGCAGAAACTCCTGCGGCAAATAAAAGATAAATACTTTGTATACGTTGAATCATAAAATTCTTTAAATCTTGACGACAAAAATAACAGTTTCTTTTATAAAAAGGACAGAAAAACTTAAAATAAAGTTGTATAATTGCAATAACAATATGTAACATACACGGTTATACCTTGTTAATTCTTCAGAATAAGATCTATTTTCTTCAAAATAATTCAAATTCTATATCTAACACAAAATATTCAATTCAACATAATGTTTGAAATCACACAATTAAAAGAAATGAAGCTACCTGAATTACAGGAAATAGCTAAAACTTTAAACGTATCTAAGTACCGTACTTTAAAAAAACTAGACTTAGTATACCAAATACTAGATCATCAAGCAGCAAATCCAAAAGCTGTAGCTGCAGTTGCCTCCGTAGCGAAACCTGTTGAAAAAACAGAAGTAAAAAAACCTCGACAAAGAGTTCAAAAGCCTGCTACACCAAAACCAGCAGCACAAAAAGATACTCCAACAGCTCCCGAAAAAAAGAAAGAAGTTGCTCCTACAGAAACTAAAGTAGAAGACAAACCAAAACACCAACCAAAACCACAAGCGAAGCCGAAGCCAAAACCAAGAGTTAAGCCACAAGCAAAAAGAGAATCTCAAAAAGAAAAGTCAGATTCTAACAACGATAAGAACGATAGAACAGACAAGCCTAGAGAAAATAAAAAACCACAACACAAAAACCAAAACCAGAATAAAAACAACGGAAACAAAGACACTAGAAATCGTTACAGAGAACCAGATTTTGAGTTCGATGCAATAATAGAAAGTGAAGGTGTTTTAGATGTGATGCAAGATGGTTACGGATTTTTACGTTCTTCCGATTACAACTACTTATCTTCTCCCGATGATATTTATGTATCCCAATCACAAATTCGTTTATTCGGATTAAAAGTTGGAGATACCGTTTTAGGAAATGTTCGTCCGCCAAAAGAAGGTGAAAAATATTTCCCATTAATTAAAGTAAGTAAAATAAATGGTCAAGATCCAAATGTGGTTAGAGACCGTGTTGCTTTTGAGCATTTAACACCATTATTCCCACAAGAGAAATTTAACATTGCCGAAAAGCAAGCTACTATTTCTACACGTATCATGGATTTGTTTGCACCAATAGGTAAAGGACAACGTGGTATGATTGTATCCCAACCAAAAACAGGTAAAACCATGTTACTAAAGGATGTTGCAAATGCAATTGCAGCAAATCATCCAGAAGTATACCAAATGATTTTACTAATTGATGAAAGACCAGAAGAAGTAACAGACATGCAACGTAATGTACGTGGTGAAGTTATTGCCTCTACCTTTGATAAAGAAGCACACGAACACGTAAAAATTGCAAATATCGTTTTAGAAAAAGCAAAACGTTTGGTAGAATGCGGACATGATGTAGTTATCCTTTTAGATTCTATTACACGTCTTGCAAGAGCATACAACTCGGTGCAACCAGCATCTGGTAAAATATTAAGTGGTGGTGTAGATGCAAATGCATTACACAAACCAAAACGTTTCTTTGGTGCAGCACGTAACATTGAAAACGGTGGATCTTTAACTATTATAGCTACCGCTTTAACAGAAACAGGATCTAAAATGGACGAAGTTATCTTTGAAGAATTTAAAGGAACTGGTAATATGGAACTACAATTAGATCGTAAGATTTCTAACCGTAGAATTTTCCCTGCTATTGATTTAACCTCATCAAGTACACGTCGTGACGATATTCTATTAGACGAGACCACCATTAAGAGAATGTGGGTAATGCGTAAATACCTTGCAGATATGAATCCTGTAGAAGCTATGGAGTTTATTAATGAAAGGTTTAAACAAACCAGAAACAACGAAGAGTTTTTAATTTCTATGAACGGATAAAACCACTTCACATATAATACCTAAAAAAGCCCTGAGAATCATCTCAAGGCTTTTTTTTTATACACTTTCCATATACTTTATAACTATTCTACTTTACGTCTTTGGGCGTTACCACAAGGGTCGCGCTATACACTACTAGTTTTGGCTCGAAGCGTACGCTCGCCAAAAGCTAACCGTTGCTATCCCTAACGCAGTTTACAACAATGAAGCAAAATATAAGGCACAAAAAAAAGCTCCCCCAATGGAGAAGCTTTTTATAATTTATTGTAGAAGTTATTACAACTTATAGTGTAGCAACATACTTTGCCAAACCAGACTTAAGGTTCGCAGCTTTGTTAGCATGTATAACATTCTTCTTAGCTAATCTATCTAACATAGACACTACAGAAGGAAATAAAGCATCTGCTTCTTTCTTGTCTGTTAACTCACGTAACTTTTTGATAGCATTACGAGTTGTCTTATGCTGATACTTATTTCTTAAACGTTTAGCTTCGTTACTTCTAATTCTCTTTAACGCTGACTTATGATTTGCCATTTGTTTGTTTTTTCTTTTTATTAAAAAATGTAGCCCGTAGGGGAATCGAACCCCTCTTACATGGATGAAAACCATGCGTCCTAGCCGATAGACGAACGGGCCATTTTTGCTTTTGAGATTGCAAATATAATTATTATTTTTAAACCCACAATAATTATTTTAAATATTTACAATACTTTTCAAAAAACTCACAACGTTTCCATTGCGGATGCAAAAATACAACTATTTTTAAATGTTGCAATAGTTAAGCAATCTTTTTTTTTAAAAAAATGAATTAATATGCTTTTGCAAACAACACTCTACGTTTAGAAGGATTTCCTGTAAATACACATTTCCCACTTTCCTCTTTTGTATCCATTGGTATACAGCGTATTGTAGCTTTTGTGATCTCTTGGATCTTATCTTCGGTTTCTGTTGTACCATCCCAGTGCGCAGAAATAAAACCTCCTTTATTTTTTAAAATATCTTTAAAATCATCGAAATTTTCTACTTCAGTGATGTGAGAATCTCTAAAATCTAGTGCTTTTTTGTATAAACTATTCTGGATTTCTTCTAATAAACGCTCTACAGTAGAAGTTAAATTATCTATTGCAATCACTTCTTTTGTCTTTGTATCCCTTCTCGCGATTTCTACAGTACCATTTTCTAGATCTTTTGGTCCAATAGCAATACGCAATGGCACTCCTTGTAATTCGTGTTGTGCAAACTTAGCTCCTGGTCTATACGTGTCTCTATCGTCATATTTTACAGAAACTCCTTTTGCATTTAAGTCACTTTTTATCAGATTTGCTATTTTACTCACTTCTTCAAATTGCTCGTCCGTTTTATAAATAGGAACAATAACCACTTGATTTGGTGCTAAACTTGGAGGCAATACTAATCCTTCATCATCACTATGCGTCATGATTAAAGCACCCATTAATCTTGTAGAAACGCCCCAAGATGTTGCCCATACATAATCTTTCGTTCCTTCTTTAGAAGTAAACTTTACATCGAAAGCCTTTGCAAAGTTCTGTCCTAAAAAGTGGGAAGTACCAGCTTGTAATGCTTTTCCATCTTGCATTAAAGCTTCAATACAATAGGTTTCATCTGCACCCGCAAAACGTTCGCTTTCTGTTTTCACACCCTTAATAACAGGAATTGCCATAAAGTTTTCTGAAAAAGTAGCATACACGTTATTCATTAGTTCTGCCTCTTTAATAGCTTCTCCTTTTGTTGCATGCGCGGTATGCCCTTCTTGCCATAAAAACTCTGCTGTACGAAGAAATAAACGGGTACGCATTTCCCAACGCACTACATTTGCCCATTGGTTAATTAATAAAGGTAAATCTCTATAGGATTGAATCCATCCTTTAAAGGTACTCCATATAATAGCTTCACTAGTTGGTCTTACCACTAATTCTTCTTCTAGTTTTGCTTCCGGATCTACACGAAGTTTCCCTGGATTATCTGGATCATTTTGTAATCTATAATGTGTAACAACGGCACACTCTTTTGCAAAGCCTTCCGCATTCTTTTCTTCTGCTTCAAACAAGCTTTTAGGAACAAAAAGAGGGAAATAAGCATTTTGATGCCCTGTTTCTTTAAACATTTTGTCTAATTCTGCTTGCATTTTTTCCCAAATAGCATATCCGTAAGGTTTAATTACCATACAACCACGAACTGCTGAGTTCTCTGCTAAATCAGCCTTTACAACCAATTCGTTATACCATTTGGAGTAGTCTTCTGCTCTACTTGTTAGTTTTTTGCTCATATACAGGGTTTTGGCACAAATATTGTGACTATGTTAAATAATGAAATAGTTCAGCAAAACTAACTATTTTTGTATAGTTCAACAATAAAATCTTAAGAGATATGCAATTTAAAAAATACAATAAAGCACAAATGCCCTTTTTACTACTAGCTATTGCTTTTGTTTTCACTTCATGTGGTTCAACACAATACGTTAGTGAAGATAACGATGGTATTTATGGATCGAGCCAAGAACCTGTAGAACACAACGATGTAGCTAATGACGAAAATAGCTTATACTACAAAAATTATTTTCAAGAAAACGCTACCGAATATGATTATATAACCGAAGAAGATGTTGTATTTACCGATATCGATTCTTACGAAGGTAACTATGTTGAACAAGAAACTACAGAACCGCAATCTTACGCAGGTTGGGGACAAGACAATAACGATGTAACTATAAATGTATATTCTAACTTTGGAGGTTATGGATACAACAACTTCTGGAATAGACCTTATGGATATGGTTATTCTCCTTATTGGAATTCAGGTTGGGGTTATGCTGGATTTTATGATCCTTTCTGGGGTTCTCCTTATTATAGTGGCTTTTACGGATATGGTTATGGTTATGGTTATGGTTATGGTGGATATTACCATTCTCCTTACTGGAATAATTATGGCCACAACAATTACCACGGTAGAAATAGTGTAGCATATCACAATTCAAGACGCGGTAACAGTATTATTAATGGGAGAAACAGTGCTATATACGGTAGAAACGCAACTAGATCTAACGTGAGAACAACTACTTCAAGAAGAGGAAATAGTACAACAACGCAAATAACAAGACCTAGAACTAGTACTTCAACCTCTACAAGACCTAGAACAAATACTACAACAACAAGACCTAGAACAAGTACCACTACAACAAAACCTAGAACGACTACCACAACGACGAAACCTAGAGTGCAATCGACTAGAACTAAAACGAGAACAAATACTACTACAACAACACCAAGAACAGGAAGTAATTCTTATTCTACACCAAGATCTTCATCTAATAGAGGTAGCTCTATGTCAAGATCTTCATCAAGTAGAAGTAGTTCTTCCACTAGTCGAAGTTCTTCTAGCAGCAGAAGTTCTTCTAGTAGTCGCAGTAGAAGATAAATTCAAAATAAAAAAATCACCAACGAGCTAGCCACCCATTTTATTAAAGGAGTTAGCTCGTTTTATTTATACTAATTAAATTATTTACACATGAAAAAAGGAATCTTACTGTGCATAGGCTTTATGTCTATGTCGCTAACCTACGCACAAGACATTACAGATGCGCTGCGTTATGCTAAAGACGACGTTCAAGGAACTGCAAGATACAGAGCATTAAGTGGTGCTTTTGGAGCACTTGGTGGAGACATGAGCGCAATAACGATCAACCCAGCAGGTTCTTCCGTTTTTAACGATAGTCACCTCTCCATATCTTTATCGAATCAAAACAATAAAACCGATACTAGATATTTTAATGGAACAAGTAACGATTCAGAATCGAATGTCGATTTAAATCAAATTGGTGCCGCATTTATATTTAACAATGGAAACGCTAATTCTAATTGGAAAAAATTCACATTAGGTGTTACCTATAATAAAATAGAAGATTACAATACAGATTGGTTTGCGCAAGGAACAAATAATAACAATTCTATTGGCGATTACTTTCTAAAGAATGCAGATGGATTACGATTAGATCGTATTTCACGTTTTGAAGGAGAGTCTTATGGAGAAGCATACGGTGATATTGGATTTACCTATGGAGATCAAAACCAGCAGGCTTTTTTAGGTTATGAATCTTATATATTGGAACCGGATGCAAATACAGATGATAACACCTTTTACACATCGAATATCGCAGATGGAGAATACAACCAGGAATACACCTATGCTGCAACTGGATATAACGGAAAATTCACCATTAATGCTTCTACCCAATATGGCAAAAACCTATATTTAGGAATAAACTTAAACACGCATTTTATAAATTACGAACGCTCCACATACTTATTTGAAGCAAATGACAATGCAGGATCCTTAATTAATGAAGTTGGATTTGAGAATAACTTAAAAACAATTGGTTCTGGAATTTCATTACAACTTGGTGGTATTTTTAAAGTTACAGACCAATTTAGAGTTGGTTTATCTTATGACACACCAACTTGGTATACCATAGAAGACGAAACAAGTCAATCTATTAGAACGTCTAGTTATGATGGCATTGCTTTAGAAGATGGTGGCACTTTTTACAATGCAAATATAAACCCTAGAGTGCTAAATGTATACGAACAATACAATCTAAAAACACCTGGAAAACTAACAGGTAGTTTGGCTTATATTTTTGGAACTCGTGGTTTATTAAGTTTTGATTATTCTGTAAAAGACTACAGCAATACTAAATTTAAACCAGAATCGGATACCTATTTCGCTTATCAGAACAATATCATAAACGATAGATTAACTACTGCGGCTACCTATAAAATAGGTGGTGAATATAAAATAAAGCAGTTTAGCTTAAGAGGTGGTTATAGATTAGAAGAAAGTCCTTATAAAGATAAAGAAACTGTTGGAGACTTAACAGGCTATTCATTAGGTTTAGGATATAATTTTGGGAAACTAAAATTAGATTTAACTTTCGATCAATGGCAAAGAGAAACAAACTATCAACTATATCAAGTTGGCTTAACGGATGCTGCAAATCTAGATAGCAAAAATGCGAACGTGACAATGTCTGTTAGCTTTAACTTATAGATTTAGGATCCTTATTTAACATAAAAAAACCGGAACATTCACTGTTCCGGTTTTTTTATATTATTATTTGTTGCTTTTATCGTTTCAATGTAAAATGTGCTCTAAACTCTTTCACACTTGTATCTTCTAAATTATTAGGATCTCTATACTCTAAAGAAAACCAATAATCACTACTTGGTAAGGGTTGTCCGTTAAAAGTTCCATCCCAACCAATACTAGTAGGACTTAGTTGTTTTACTAATTTACCATATCTATCAAAAATATGAATTACAGCATCTGGATTAATACCAGAAATACGCCATGTATCATTATGCCCATCATTATTTGGTGTAAAGAATAATGGATAATCTACCACTAATACAGTAGTACTATCATCTCCACAACCATCTGCATCTCTTACCGTAATGGTATGACTTCCGGCTGTTACATTACCAAAGGTATACACATTTGTCCCATTGCTTACAAAAGAGCCATTATCAATACTAAACTCATAATTTGCTCCAGGAATAGCATCTACACTAGCTTGAATAACATTTTCACTTGCAAATGTTTCGGAAACAACTATAGCTTCTAATCCTGTTGGAGGAATACTATTTGTAACAACAGACATGGTATTAGGATCTCCTACAACAGTAACACAACCGGTACTATTATTAGTTATAAATACGCTATATGTTCCAGCTAGTACAGGCTCATAAAAAGAATCTGTACCTAAAACAGTCGTTGGATTAGTAGCTTCTGTCCATTCAAAAGAATAATCTAATGTGGATAAACCAGTATCCATAGTTGGATCATTTACAATATTACCATTATTATCCATACATAGTATAAATGTGTCTTGCAGATCTACAATTGGTCTAGGATTCACTGTAAATGTCATTACTTGAGAATCCATACAAGCACCAGCTGTAGTATATAATATAGAATACGAATCTCCCGGAATTGCATTTGTTACTTCTCCGGTAACACTATCAATTATAGAGCCATCCGCAGGATCAATATCGAAATCAAATATACCTCCTGAAGTTCCCGTAACATTTGCTGTTGCTCCATCACAAGTTGGAATCATCGTAAAGGAAGCATCATCTGCTATAAACACGGTTACGCTTTGAGTAGTACTCACAGAACAAGGTCCAGAAGTTGTATACTCTACCGTATATGTTGCACCAGATGTTCCGTTAGTTACATCTCCTGAAGCTGCGTCTAAAGAAGCAGCATCTCCTGGAATTGGGTTAAATGTAAATACTCCTCCTGCATCCCCGATAATTGTCGCTGTTCCTCCATCACAATTTGGATTTAAAACAAATGTTGCATCCTCCGCTGGATGTACCGTTACAGATGCTATGCTACTCGAAGGACATACTCCAGATGTTGTATATTCTAAAGAATAAGTTGTTCCAGACGTTCCGTTGGTAATTTCTCCTGTATTCACATTTACTGTAGCAGTATCTGCAGGCATAGGATTAAAAGCAAAAGTACCTCCTGTTGTCCCTGAAACAGACGCTGTTCCTCCATCACAAGTTGCTGTCATAGTAAATGCAGGATCATCTGTAGTTATTACGGTTAAAACCTGAGTTTGACTCGCAGGACAAGTTCCACTTGTAGTGTACTCTATAGTATAGCTTGCTCCAGAAGTTCCATTCGTTACTTCTCCTGTTGCTGCATCAATAATTGCTGTATCCGTTGGCGCAGGACTAAAAACAAAGGTTCCTCCCGTTGTTCCTAAAACAGAGGCAGTACCTCCGTCACAATTTGCTGTCATACTAAAAGAAGGATCATCCGTTATTATTACGGTTACATTTTGAGTTGAATTTACAGAACATGGTCCAGATGTTGTATACATTACGGTATATGTAGCTCCAGATGTTCCGTTTGTTATTTCTCCAGTTGCAGCATCAATTGTTGCTGCATCTGTTGGTAATGGACTAAATGTAAACACACCACCAGTATCTCCGGTTATGCTTGCAATTCCCCCTTCACAATTCGCACTTAAAGTAAATGTTGCATCTTCTGCTGGATGCACAGTTACAGATGCTATACTACTAGAAGGACAAACTCCGGAAGTTGTATATTCTAAAGAATACGTTGCTCCAGATGTTCCATTGGTAATCTCTCCTGTGTTAACATCTACTGCAGCAGTATCTGTTGGCAAAGGATTAAAAGCAAAACTCCCTCCAGAAACTCCCGTTATTGTTGCTGTTCCACCATCACAAGTTGCCGCCATAGTAAATGTAGAATCATCTGTAACTAATACGGTTAAAACCTGAGTGTCTGTTGCTGGACAAGTCCCAGCTGTAGTATATTCTATAGTATAACTTGCTCCCGATGTTGCATTAGTTACTGCTCCTGAATTTATATCTATTGTAGCAGTATCTGTTGGTACTGGATTAAAAGCAAAGGTTCCTCCTGTTACTCCCGTAACATTAGCTGTTCCTCCATCACATGTAGCTGTAACAGTAAAAGAAGGATCATCCGTTACTAATACGGTAACATTTTGAGTAGAACTCACAAAACAAGGTCCAGCTGTAGTATATTCTACAACATAAGTTACTCCAGAAGCTCCATTACTCACGGTCCCTGTTGCGGTATCTATTGTTGCTCCATCGGTTGGTGCTGGATTAAAGGCAAATGTACCTCCTGTATTCCCAAGTATAGTCATTAATCCTCCGTCACAATTTTCAAAAACTGAAAATGAAGCATCTTCCACTGGTAAAACGGTAACAGTTTCTATACTGCTTGCAGCACATGCCCCTGTAGTAGCATATTCTATGGTGTAGCTTGTCCCAGAAACCCCATTGCTTACCGTTCCTGTTACTGCATCTATTGTCGCTCCATCTGTTGGCGCTGGATTAAAGCTAAAAGCTCCTCCTGTTGTTCCTGTTATAGCAGCTGTTCCTCCATCACATGTTGCTGTCATATTAAAAGAAGCATCTCCTGCGGTAAGTACTGTAATTGTTTGTGTACTAGAAAGCGGACAAACTCCTGCAGTAGTATATTCAATAGTATAAGTTGCTCCAGACGTTCCTCCTGTCACTTCTCCTGTTGCGCTATCTATTGCAGCAGTATCTGTTGGTACTGGATTAAAGGCGAATGTCCCTCCCATTGTCCCGGTTATGGTTGCTGTTCCTCCATCACAATTTGGATTCGTTACAAAAGAAGCATCGTCGGTTGTAAGAATAGTTACGGTCTGTGTTGTTGTTTCTGCACAAGATCCCGCTGTAGTATATTCAACAGTATAAGTTGTTGCTGAAACGCCACTTGTTATTTCTCCAGTTGCAGTATCTATTACTGCTCCATCTGTTACTGCTGGATTTAAAGCAAACGTTCCTCCTGTATCTCCAGTAATAGTTGCTGTAGCTCCTCCACAATTTGCTGTCATTGTAAATGACGCATTCTCCGCAGCTAAAACGGTTACCATTTCTGTGCTACTTGCGGCACATGCTCCTGTAGTTGCATAATCAATATTGTACGTTGTTCCTGAAATTCCATTGGTAACTGTTCCCGTTGTAGCATCTATTGTTGCCCCATCTGTTGGTACTGGGTTAAAGCTAAAAGTTCCTCCCGTTGTTCCGGTTATTGCTGCTGTTCCTCCATCACATGTTGCTGTCATACTAAAGGATGCATCTCCTGTTGCTAATACCGTTACTGTTTGTGTACTGCTTTCCGAACAAGCTCCCGCTGTGGTGTATTCCACCGTATAGGTTGCTCCTGACGTTCCACCAGTCACTTCTCCTGTCGCACTATCAATCAAAGCGGTATCTGTTGGCGTTGGATTAAAGGCAAATGTTCCTCCCGATGTCCCAGTTATTGTTGCTATTCCTCCATCACAATTTGGATTCATTGTAAAAGAAGCATCGTCGGTTGTAAGAATAGTTACGGTCTGTGTTGTTGTTTCTGCACAAGATCCTGCTGTAGTATATTCAACAGTATAAGTTGTTGCTGAAACGCCACTTGTTATTTCTCCGGTTGCAGTATCTATTACTGCTCCATCTGTTACTGCTGGATTTAAAGCAAACGTTCCTCCTGTATCTCCAGTAATGGTTGCTGTAGCTCCGCCACAAGTTGCTGTCATTGTAAATGACGCATTTTCGGCAGCTAAAACGGTTACCATTTCTGAGCTACTTGCAGCACATGCTCCTGTAGTTGCATAATCAATATTGTACGTTGTTCCTGAAATTCCATTGGTAACTGTTCCCGTTGTAGCATCTATTGTTGCTCCATCTGTTGGTACTGGGTTAAAGCTAAAAGTTCCTCCCGTTGTTCCGGTTATTACTGCTGCCCCTCCATCACATGTTGCTGTCATACTAAAGGATGCATCTCCTGTTGCTAATACCGTTACTGTTTGTGTACTGCTTTCCGAACAAGCTCCTGCTGTGGTATACTCTACCGTATAGGTCGCTCCAGACGTTCCACCAGTCACTTCTCCTGTCACACTATCAATCGCAGCGGTATCTGTTGGTGCTGGATTAAAGGCAAATGTTCCTCCAGATGTCCCAGTTATTGTTGCCGTTCCTCCATCACAATTAGGATTCATTGTAAAAGAAGCATCATCTGCAGTTAAAACGGTTACGCTTTGTGTACTACTTTCTGGACAAAGCCCATTTGTTGAATATTCAACGGTATACGTAACACCTGAAGCACCACCTGTTACTTCTCCTGTTACTGAATTTATTGTTGCTCCATCTGTAGGCACTGGATTTAAAGCAAAGCTTCCTAGATTATCACCAGTTATAATTGCCGTACCTCCATCGCAAGTTGCTGTCATATTAAAAGATGCATCTTCCGCAGATTGAACGGTTACTGTTTCTGTACTACTTGCTGCACAAACTCCCGGAGTTGTATATTCTATAGTATATGTTGCTCCCGGTGTTCCTCCTGTTACTGTTCCTGTTGCACTATCAATTGTCGCAGTATCCGTTGGTGCTGGATTAAAGGCAAATGTTCCTCCTGTTACTCCCGTAACATTAGCTGTTCCTCCATCACAAGTTGTTGTCATGTTAAAGGTTGCATCTTCTGCCGCTAAAACAGTTACTGTCTCTGTGCTATTTGCTGCACATGCTCCTGATATTGCATAATCTATGGTATATGCTGTACCAGCAACTCCATTTGTAACTGTTCCTGTTGCCGCATCTATTGTTGCGCCGTCGGTTGGCAATGGACTAAAGCTAAAAGTACCTCCTGTTGTTCCAATAATTGTTGCCGTTCCTCCATCACAGGTTGCTGTCATACTAAAAGATGCGTCTCCTGCTGCTAAAACGGTTACGGTTTCGGTACTATTTGCAGGACAAGCACCGGTTGTTGCATATTCTACAGTATAAGTTACCCCAGTAACTCCATTTGTTACTTCCCCCGTTGTTGGGTCTATTGTCGCTCCATCAGTGGGCACCGGATTAAAACTAAATACGCCTCCTGTATCTCCTGTTATAGTCGCTGTACCTCCATCACAATTTGCATTCATAGTGAAAGACGCGTCTCCTGTTGCATTTTTATTAATAATCACATCCATAGTAACCACAGACATAGGAAAACCACAATCTGGAGTGTATTCTACTTGAGCAGTATATGTTGTTGTTACTGCAGGGCAAACATTTATTGTTTGATTATTAGATATTGGCGTACCAGCATCATCTAACCATGTAAACGTGTAGTTGTCTGACGGAAGTCCTGAAGAAGGTACAAATTGCCAAGCTTCCAAAAATCCTGTCCAATTCCCAGTATTTCTACCTGGAGGTGTATATGCCACTGTACCCGCATTATTTTGAATACCGATTACTGCATTTCCTCCATTAATACCACCTCCTGGATTCCAAGCAAAACACGTAGGCTTATTTAAAATAAGTACTTCTATAATATTTGTAGTTTCATAAAAAATCATTTGTTGCGTTGTACGTAAATTATTACAACTAAACTGTGGCACATTAGAATAGCTATATATAAAGGCTCTAAAAGGAGCAACTCCTTTGATACTCCATCCAATCTCAATTAAATTTGGATCCCCAACACTTGGATCCATATCATGCGCTGCACCAAAAATATTTGCTTCTCCTAAAGTAGGGTTTGCATTATTTGGTAATGGCTCGGTGAATGCCCAATTATTGCTAGTGTCTCCAGGATTTACATCAAAACGAATAACGCCATTACCACCAACTTGTACTTGATCATAACTATCTCCAAAAAAACAAAAATCAAAAGGCAAATCGATTACAGGACTCCATTGGTCATCAAAATAATTTCCACCGGTAAAAAACACCTGATTATCTAATCCTGTAAAAGGAAATACGGGATCAAAAGGTATACTTTGCACGATATAGGTGTCTGTAGCACCATATTCAGTAAAAGTAGCAGTAAGATCGGTACAATTGGTTGTGCAATCTAAATTAAAACCATTAGAAGAAGTAATACCTAATGAATGTGAACCAGGCCCTGAATTACCGGGTACTGGAGCTTGAACTTGAGCAAATAAAAACTGTACTAAAAATAAACTAAATAGCGATAGTATTCTTTTCATGAAAAAGAGATTTATAGTAATGATTCAGCAATAGAAACCTTGTTTAGATTGCCAAATACTCAACTTAATTAAAATTAATTTTGAAAATTAAGAAAAATTTAGCGAAATTTAAGTTAAATTAACCTGAAATAATAAATACAATACTTCGAAATTAGAATATAAATTGCTAATTGGTTTCACCTGCCACTCCTTATGACTTTCAATGGCATTGAAAAAGAATCAAATACGGCAAGCTTTTTATCTAAAATTATCTTTTCAATGTAAAATGTGATTGGAAAACTTTTTTACTAGAATCTAATGCATTATTCGGATCTCTATATTCTAAAGTAAACCAATAATCACTGGATGGTAATGGTTCTCCGTTTAGTGTTCCATCCCATCCTTCGCCATTGGCACTTATTTGCTT
>Ga0209344_10003865_pt1 | contig 14304 bp, 9 predicted proteins | sample Cruoilmetagenom6_FD_187293 | JGI IMG/M metagenome (GOLD analysis project Ga0209344, IMG submission 187293) | Oil polluted marine microbial communities from Coal Oil Point, Santa Barbara, California, USA - Santa Barbara Oil Seep Sample 6 (SPAdes)... | ecosystem: Environmental > Aquatic > Marine >...
GATAATAGATCAAGCCCGAAGCCGCGTGTTGCTGTGATTATACCCTGATTGTAGGTTACACTCATTTTATGATTGTTGAGGTATGTACGATAATCGCCATTCTCCGCAACCAGTGCGAAGAGCGTATTAACACCGCTGGCCTGTGCACTGATACGCAGCAACGGCTTCTCAATATGGGCAATGGCAGCGCGCGTTAAAGCAACAGGTGGCGCTTTGGGTTGAGCTTCTGCTTTCTTGGCTTCCTGGCGAGCTTTCATGGTGCTCATCAAGGCATCCTTTAAGCCTGCCGTGTCATTGTTGTCAGATCCGCAGGCTACGGCAGTTAAAAAAATCAATAATATTGATGTTAGCCGTCGCATTAACGCCAGAACCGTGCCCAGCTGTCTTCCAGTTCGGTGCTGTGATACTCACGCACCAAATCGTACAGGCGATAATCATGCCGCAATCTGGAACCGGCGTCCGCACCGGAACTACCGAAGGCCAAGCCATAGCTTTCTCGACTTGGGGATTTGATGACCCAATTAAGTGGTATAGTCACGCGAAAACCGGTTTTTGAATTCTCACTGACATCGGCATTTGTCTTGGTATAAAAGATCCCGACGGCCCATCCATTTGCAAAGCGTTTGTCTATGGATAAAGTGGCACCGTTATCACCTGCCAAATAACGCCCAACATCCAGTTGCGTAGAAAGCCCACCATTGAATTCGTAATATGCAGAAACGTACCCTGTCATCACATCGTAATCCTGAAAGCCGAATACATTGTCGAAATCACGTTGTCTTACGTAGTTGACTTCGGCCCCAAAGCCCCAGTTTTGTGCGGCGGGTTTCCATAGAAGTTCGCCCGATAAGCCACCGAACATACGCTCCAGATAACCTGCAGTTACTCGACCGTAAACTGCAGGTGAAGCTTTGAAAATATAGTCGCCTTTTAATGTTTCAACAGCAGGGTCGCCTTGGTCAAGATAAAGGCCACGGTCAGAGCGAACATGTTGCAGAGTGGATGTCGATGGCGTGCTTGTGGAAATGTTACCGAAAAGCTCTTTGGTCAATGATGCGCTGTAATGAAGCCCGGGTGATACATGCCAGCGCACATTGGCCCGTGCGCGAACACTGTACTCATAAGCGGATTTGAGATCGTCATGGATAAATTCAATATCCGGTCCAAAAGACCATGCGAATTTCGGGTAGAGTGACGTGTCATATTGCAAACCTGCGGGCATTGCCACCGGATCGGAAATGACCGCATGTTCAAATGAAAGCTCTGTGCCGTTCGGGTGGTTTTCATAATTTTCCAGATCAACCCGCTGAAATGTAACGGATGACGCCGGCAGACCGGCTACAACAGGGGTCAGCACGAATTGGGATACAGAGGCTGGCATTATGTTCGCCATCGCACGCGCCGCACGACCCAAAGCCTGCGGTGTTACATTATAGCGTCTGTTGCGAAAGCGCAGTTCAGCGCTTGTGGGTTCCAGAAGCAACGCTTCAACACGTAAGCCATCGGGCAACAGGACTTTGTTTAGGTATTCCCGTGCGGTTTCATTGATGCCGGGTTCATTTAGCCAGCTTGTATCAGTGTCTGTTGGGTCGTGACGTTTGATCGGAGTGGGGGCACTATCGAAGGACGGTGTGTAATTTCTTTGTTCTGCTAAAGTGCTGGTTACGCCCAGATCGAAAATTAACGCAGTCGTTAATCCTGCCAATAATATTTTCTTTTGCATTTTGCCGCCACCCTACAACACAACATAATTCTCATACCAAGTCATTACACACTGACACAAGAATCGCCATGTGAAATTTTATTATTTGTGATTTGACTTTTAAAATAAAGCAATAAAATCACGCTTTTACTAATCTTCGCGAAATGCTTTGTTGAAATAGTCGGTAACGGGTTTGACGAGGTAGGTAAGCGTGCTGCGTTCGTTTGTTTTCAAAAACGCTTCAACCGGCATGCCGGGCACTAATTCAAGATTGCCGAGTTTTTCTATTTCGCCGGGTTTGGGAACAATTTCGACTTGATAAAAATTGGCACCCGTGACCTGATCGGTCAGCACATCTGCCGATACTTTTGTGACAGTGCCAAATAATTGCGGTGTGGTGCGTTGGCTGAATGAGGCAAAGTTCAAAGTTGCATCCTGACCCACATAAACCTGATCTATATGCACCACTTGGACATGTGTCTGCACGACCAGAGGCAAGTCGCTTGGTATAATATACATCATAGCCTGGGCGGGTTGCACAACGGACTGAAGCGCAAAAACCTGATTGCCGTAAACGCTTCCCGACATTGGGGCGCGCACATCAAGACGTGAGAGCCTTTGCAAAATAGAGGAGCGCCTTTCAGATAGTTCTAAGATGCGATAGCTAATATCACGCAGATTTTCGATGGATTTTTCGCGTCGCCCCGTATCCAGTTGCACCAGTTGTATATTGATCCCGTTGATGCCTGCATTAAGCCGCCCCAGATCTGCGGTAAGACTACCGATTTGACCGGCAATTCTTGCTTTTTCGCGTTTCAGCGCCAGTACGCGTGAAGCCTGTGCAAGCCCTTTGTCCAGCAATGCCTGTGCATTTTTAAGTTCTTCTTCCAACAGACCGAGTTGTGAATCGAAAGCATCTTTTTGTGCTTCCACACCTTCGATTTGGCGACCAAGTTGCACTTTTTGCTCTGCCAGTTGTTCTTTTTGATTTTCCAATGAAACACGGCGTGCTTTGAAGAATTCGGCTTGGCCTGTCATCAATGCCTGAATTTCATCATCACGTTTTGACTGAGCCAAAAGCTCTTTGTCATAGGTTAGTGTCGCCGTTTTATCGCGCTCAGCCTCAAACAGTGCTTTGCGGGCAAGTAATTCGAAATACTGGCTTTCAATGATAGATAGCTCTGATTTCAACTGGCTATCATCAAACCTGAGAAGTATATCACCGGCTTTAACAATGTCGCCATCAGTGACATTGATTTTACCGACGACACCGCCGGTTAAGTGTTGCACGACCTGCCGGTTTGCTTCGACCTGGATCATGCCACTGGCAATAACCGCGCCTGCTATTTTTGTATTCACGCTCCAGACGCCAACGCCAAGCACAAGTAAAACCAGACTTAAGAAGCCAACGGCCAATGGGCCTTTTGCTGACCATATTTGCTGTTTGTGTTTGGTTTGCGCGCTCATGATGGTTTACCCTGTTTGATCGTTTGGTTCACATCTTTTGCATTCTTGACGATAGCGCTGAGAACTTCATCGCGTGGGCCGTAAGCCTGTTGGCGTCCACCTTCGAGATAAAGCAAATGATCGCATTCGGAAATGGCCAGCGGTCTGTGAGTCATAATGATGACGATTTTTCCCTGCTCCTTGAAGCGGCGCACGGCAAGGTTCAAGGCGTGTGAACCATCCGCATCAAGAGCGGCATTTGGTTCGTCCAATATAACCAGGGTCGGGTCGCCATAAATTGCGCGGGCAAGCCCAAGGCGCTGTATTTGTCCGCCCGAAAGGCTGCCTGTGCCATTGTGTATGATTGTGTCAAAGCTTTCGGGCAGGTTTTTAACAAGCTCATCAGCCTGAGCCATACTCACTGCTTCCCTGATCATTTCAGGTTCGGGGTTTTCTGCCATGCGGGCGACATTATCGGCAACAGTTCCGTGAAACAGGCTGACAGATTGGGGTAAATAGCCGATGTACTGGCCAAATTGTTCAGGGTCATAGTTTTGGATAAGCTCGCCATCAAACCGGATTTCACCCATGGCAGGCGGCCAAAGTCCGACAAGTGCACGGGCCAAGGTGGATTTTCCGGAACCGCTTTTGCCGATAATCCCCAAAACCTGACCTGGTTTGAGTGTGAAATTTATCCCCATAAGAGTTGGCTTTCGCTGACCGGGTGGTACAACGCCAAGGTTTTTGACGATCAGGTTTGCTTTGGGCTTTGCGCGGTGCATTTTTTTAGGGGCATTGTCGATTTTAGGCAGGCTGGTTTTTAAAGAAAGCCACGCATTGCGCGCCCGAACCACCATGGGCCACTGACCTATTGCCATTTCAATCGGGGCAAGACCACGGCCCAACAGAATAGAGCCTGCGATCATTGCGCCCGGCGTCAGTTCATTTTTTAACACCAGATAAGCACCAGCTGCCAGCATTGCCGATTGCAACAATAAACGAAATGATTTGGTCAGTGCCGAGAAAATACCGGTGAAATCGCTTGAATAGATAGATGCGGCCAAACTGGCGTCGCGGCTTTGTTTCCAGCGTTTTGTTATTGTGCTTTGCATGCCTTGCGCGTGTATCACCTCTGCCGAATGACGCGCAGTCTCTGCGAAAGCGTGGGATTGCGCGGATTTAGTTGCGGCATCCAAGACCTTATTTTTTGTAGCAATTTGGTTAAGGCTGGTGATCAGAAGTAAAAGCAATCCGCCGACAATAGCCATCCAACCCAGAATGGGATGAAAGATAAAAATTGCGGCGATGAATAGGGGCGTCCATGGAATGTCAAAAACCGCAAATGCGGCGGGGTTTGAAAGCAGTGCCTGTATCGATTCTATGTCGCGCAATGCCGTGGTTGGTTTTGAGCGTTGGCTTTCGATGACTGAGTCTTTTATCGTAGCGCGAAATGCCGTTTCGTCGAGGTACGTCTGAAAGCGGGCACCAAATCTGGCCATTACCCGACTGCGGGCATAATCCAGACACCCCATGAATGAATACAAAAGTACCACTAATATAAAGAGTGCAGTCAGGGTTTCGTTAGAACGCGATCCAAGGACACGGTCATAAACCTGCAACATGAATAATGGGCCGGTAAGCATTAAAACATTGACGAATGCGCTAAACAGACCAACCGCGAAAAGCAGTTTAGCACCCTGTTTACGTGCTTCTGTTAGTAGAGTTCTTTGGAACATTGAATATTTCTATCTGCTTTGCCTGTATGGGCATTAGATATGCGGTAAAATTATCTTTTAGTAAACAAAATCGTAAAAGATACTTTGATTTAGGCACCAAATTGCAAGTACCTGCAGATTTTGATTGACTGGTCAGTCAAAAGCAATTTTATTTGTCTGAACCTCAAACAAAGATTCGAACTTGAGAGTTATTTGCCATGATAACTGTCAATGTCGTCGGTTCCTTATTGTTGAAACGGAAATTAGATGCCCAAACCTAACATTTTAATATTTATGGTAGATCAGTTAAACGGCACTCTTTTCCCTGATGGGCCCGCGGACTGGCTGCATGCGCCAAATTTGAAAAAGCTGGCAGCAAAATCAACACGGTTTAAAAACACATACACGGCCTCACCTTTATGTGCGCCCGGTCGTGCATCTTTTATGTCCGGATTACTGCCTTCGCGTAGTCGGGTATATGACAATGCAGCTGAATTTGGCTCTGATATACCGACTTATGCGCATCACTTGCGCCGTGCGGGTTATCAGACCTGTCTTTCTGGCAAGATGCATTTTGTCGGCCCTGACCAGATGCATGGGTTTGAAGAGCGTTTGACCACCGATATTTACCCTGCCGATTTTGGATGGACGCCAGATTACCGTAAGCCGGGCGAAAGGATTGACTGGTGGTATCACAATATGGGGTCTGTGACCGGGGCGGGTGTTGCAGAGATATCCAACCAGATGGAATATGATGACGAGGTCACTTACAATGCCACCCGCAAAGTTTATGATCTGGCACGTGGCAAGGACGATCGCCCCTGGTGCTTGACCGTCAGCTTTACCCATCCGCATGATCCTTATGTGGCGCGTAAGAAATACTGGAATTTATATAAAGATTGTGCACACTTACAGCCAGAAGTTAAAGCAATGGATTATGAAAAGCACGATGCGCATTCTAAACGGATTTTTGACGCGAATGATTGGCGTAGTTTTAACATTACAAAAGAACAGATCAGCCGTGCCCGCCGTGCCTATTTTGCCAATATCAGCTATCTGGACGATAAAATCGGCGAAGTGATGGAAGCACTGGAAACGACGCGGCAAGAGGCGGTGATCCTGTTTGTGTCTGATCACGGTGACATGTTGGGTGAACGCGGGCTTTGGTTCAAAATGTCGTTCTTTGAAGGCTCATCGCGGGTACCGTTGATGATTGCCTCGCCTGAAATGGAGGCGGGCTTGGTGACCGCGCCCGTTTCCAATCTGGATGTGACCCCGACCTTATGCGATCTGGCGGGGGTTTCGATGGAAGAAGTCGCCCCTTGGGTTGAGGGTGAAACGCTGGTGCCATTGGGGCAGGGCGGGGAACGTACATCGCCCGTTGCGATGGAATATGCAGCGGAAGCGTCATATGCGCCGATGGTATCTTTGCGCTACGGCCCGTGGAAATACAACCGCTGCGCACTGGACCCGGATCAGCTGTTCAATCTGGATACAGACCCGCATGAGCTGGAAAACTTGGCCGGAGTTGCCAAGCATCAAGGCACATTGGATCAATTGCGGGCAAAAGCGCAAGCGCGTTGGGACTTGGATGCGTTTGATGCGCAAGTGCGCGAAAGTCAGGCACGCCGGTGGGTGGTTTATGAGGCCCTGCGCAATGGCGAGTATTTTCCGTGGGATTACCAACCGCTGCAAAAAGCATCGGAGCGATACATGCGAAACCACATGAATCTGGACACTTTGGAAGACGAACAACGTTTTCCGCGCGGCGAATGATTGTCGTCTACAACTGACAGAAAGAATAGAATATGACTTTGAAGTGCCAACCGAGCGCCAGCCATTTTATCAATGGTGCTTATGTGGAAGATACGCAAGGCGCGCCCATTGAATGCGTCTTTCCCGCGACGGGCGAAATCGTGGCGCGGTTGCATTCGGCAACACCTGCAATTGTGGAACAGGCGATTGCCGCGGCAAAAGCTGCGCAAAAAGACTGGGCACGCCGTTCGGGAACGGAACGGGGCCGGGTGCTGCGTAAGGCGGCAGACATTATGCGCGAACGAAATCGCGCACTATCCGAGCTGGAAACCTATGACACCGGAAAACCGTTGCAGGAAACGCTTTATGCGGATGCAACATCGGGCGCGGATGCACTGGAGTATTTTGGCGGGTTGGCCGGCAGCATTACGGGCGAGCATATCCCGTTGGGTGAAGACTGGGTTTACACTAAACGTATCCCATTGGGTGTCTGTCTGGGAATAGGGGCGTGGAATTATCCAACGCAAATAGCGTGCTGGAAAGCGGCGCCGGCACTTGCTTGTGGTAATGCGATGATATTCAAGCCATCGGAAATGACCCCGCTTTGTGCCTTGAAAGTAGCAGAAATTTTAATCGAAGCGGGCGCGCCCAAAGGGTTGTTCAATGTCGTGCAGGGTTACGGGGACGTAGGCGGGGCACTGGTTACGGACCCGCGTGTGGACAAAGTTTCGCTGACCGGTTCGGCCCCTACGGGCAAGAAGGTTTATGCGGCAGCGGCGGCAGGCATGAAGCATGTGACGATGGAATTGGGTGGCAAGTCACCGATGATCATTTTTGATGACGCTGATTTGGAAGATGCTGTAAGCGGAGCGATGCTGGGGAATTTTTATTCAACCGGGCAGGTTTGTTCCAACGGTACACGGGTGTTTGTGCAAAAGGGGATCAAGGGCGCGTTTTTGAAACGTTTCACTGAACGTGCGTCCCTGATCAAATTGGGTGATCCGCTGAATGAAGACACGCAAATGGGACCGATGATCAGCCGGGCGCAGCGTGATCTTGTGATGGGGTTTGTCGAGAAGGGCAAATCGGAAGGAGCTAGGTTGATCTGTGGCGGGAATATTGTTGAAGGTGATGGGTCTTTTATCGCTCCTACGGTATTTGCAGATGTGACCGACGATATGGCAATTGCCCGCGAAGAGATTTTCGGCCCCGTGATGTCAGTGCTGGATTTTGAGACCGAAGACGAGGTGATTGCGCGGGCCAATGATACTGATCTGGGATTGGCAGCGGGCGTTTTTACCAACGATATCAAACGCGCCCATCGCGTTATTGACAGGCTTGAGGCCGGCACCTGTTTTATAAATACCTATAACGATGCACCCGTAGAAGCCCCGTTCGGTGGTGTAAAAGGGTCCGGTGTCGGGCGTGAAAACTCTAAGGCTGCAATAGAGCATTATAGCCAGTTAAAGACAGTTTATGTGAAAATGGGCCCGGTGGAATCCCCTTATTAGGATATGAAAAATGGAAGCTGATTTTGTAATCGTAGGTGCCGGCTCTGCAGGTTGTGCTATGGCGTACCGCTTATCTGAGAGCGGTAAATACTCGGTATTGGTGGTTGAATATGGCGGCAGTGATGTCGGGCCATTGATCCAGATGCCTGCAGCTTTGTCCTATCCGATGAATATGTCGCTATATGATTGGGGTTTCCAGTCAGAGCCCGAGCCCTATTTGGACGGCCGCCGTTTGGCAACGCCGCGTGGTAAGGTTATTGGCGGATCATCTTCGATTAACGGCATGGTTTATGTGCGGGGTCATTCAAAGGACTTTGATTATTGGGAAGAAAGCGGTGCCAGCGGTTGGGCCTATAAGGATGTATTGCCATATTACAAACGTATGGAAAGCTGGGATGCCAACGGGCATGGTGGAGATGCTGCATGGCGCGGGCATGACGGGCCATTGCATGTGACACGCGGGCCACGGGAAAACCCATTGTATCAGGCTTTTGTCAATGCGGGACGGCAAGCAGGTTATCAGGTCACGGGTGATTATAACGGTGAGCAGCAAGAGGGTTTTGGCCCGATGGAGCAAACTGTTCACAAGGGGCGCCGCTGGTCTGCGGCGAACGCGTATTTGCGACCCGCGTTGAAACGCGAGAATTGCACGCTTGTTAAGGGCTTGGCTGAAAAAGTTGTGATTGAGGATGGCCGTGCGGTTGGTGTCGCGGTCAGGCGCGGCGGCAAGGTTGAAACTATTCGGGCACGGCGTGAAGTGATTATTGCCGCGTCTTCGATCAATTCGCCTAAACTGTTGATGTTATCTGGCATTGGACCTGCTGCGCATCTGGCGGAACACGGTATTGACGTGGTGGCAGATCGCGCAGGTGTGGGACAAAACCTGCAAGACCATCTGGAGTTCTATTTTCAGATAGCGTCGGCGCAACCGATTACATTGTTCAAGCATTGGAACCTGCTGTCAAAAGCGGCGATCGGGGCGCAGTGGTTGTTTACCAAGACTGGATTGGGGGCTTCGAACCAGTTTGAAAGTGCTGCGTTTATCCGATCAAAAGCAGGGGTCGAGTACCCTGATATTCAGTATCATTTCATTCCAATTGCAGTGCGTTATGACGGTAAAGTTGCCGCCGAAGGGCACGGTTTCCAAGCTCATACGGGGCCGATGAGATCACCTTCACGCGGGGCTGTAACACTAAGCTCTGCCAACCCTGCCGATGCGCCTAAAATACTGTTCAACTACATGAGCTGTGAAGAGGACTGGCAGGATTTTCGTACCTGTATCCGCTTGACCCGCGAGCTTTTCGGGCAAGATGCGTTCAAGCCATATGTCAAACACGAGATATTACCGGGCGATGCCTTGCAAACGGATGAAGAATTGAACGGGTTCATCAAAGAACACGTTGAAAGCGCCTATCATCCATGCGGCACCTGCAAGATGGGTGCAATTGATGATCCGATGGCAGTGGTTGATCCGGAATGCCGTGTGATCGGGGTTGACGGTTTGCGGGTGGCGGACAGTTCTATCTTTCCGCGCATAACCAACGGTAATCTGAACGGGCCGTCCATTATGACAGGCGAAAAAGCTGCGGACCATATATTGGGTAAATCCATGTTGCCGCCATCCAACGCCACGCCTTGGAACCATCCAGACTGGCAAAAAGCGCAGAGGTAACCAAAGTTTGAATAACTTGCCTTAAGGTTTATGTGTAAGTATCAGTTTATCTACTGTTTAAACTAAGGTGTCGATATATGACAAAGACTGTTCAAACTGCTTGGGATGCATTGGCAAAGGATTGGGTGCGGCTGCAACAGACGCATTTGCGTGATATGTTTGCGCAAGACCCGGAACGGTTCGATGGATTTTCAGTTAATCTTGATGATCTAACGGTTGATTTCTCAAAGGAACGTATCGACACGCAAGCACTGGCGCATTTGTTTGATCTCGCGGTTGCTGCGGACGTTGAAGGCAATCGTGACGCCATGTTTGCGGGCGAACATATCAATACCACCGAAAACCGTGCCGTTATGCATGTGGCTTTGCGCGGTATGCCCAAAGACGGGTATCAGGTTGACGGTCAGGCGCTGGCAGATCTGGTAACGCCTGTTCAAGATGCGTTTTTACAATTTGCCGATGACATACGGGCGGGCAAGGTTACCAATTCACAAGGTACGGCGTTTACGGATGTTATCAACATCGGTATCGGCGGCTCTGATCTTGGGCCTGTTATGGCCACGCGTGCACTGTCGAAGTTTGCAGGCGAAGGCCCGAATGTTTATTTTGTCTCAAACGTGGACGGGGCACATTTACGGGATGCAACGCGCGATCTAAATCCTGAAACGACCATGTTTATTGTAGCGTCAAAATCGTTCACAACCCAGGAAACCATGATCAATGCGCAAGCGGCGAAAGCATGGGTGGAAAACTCTATCGGGGTAGAAGCGGCGAAAGCGCATTTTGCGGCGGTATCCACTAATCTTGCAGCTACAAGCGCTTTTGGCATTGCGGCTGAGCGGGTCTTTGGATTTTGGGATTGGGTTGGCGGGCGCTATTCACTGACCTCGTCTGTCGGATTGTCTTTGGCTGTTGCAATCGGTAGTGAAAATTTCCGTGCATTTTTGGATGGATTTCGGGATATGGACCAGCATTTCAAAACAGCCCCTATGGAAGAAAACTTGCCCATTATGTTGGCCCTTGTTGGCATTTGGCGACGCAACATTATGGGCTGCGCAACCCTTGCCTTGATCCCGTATAATCAGCGGCTGGAAAACTTTTCATCCTATGTGCAGCAAATGGATATGGAAAGTAACGGTAAAAGGGTAACCAAACAGGGCGCGGATGTTGCTACGAAAACAGGGCCGGTAATTTGGGGTGATGTGGGTACAAATGCACAGCATTCGTTTTTCCAACTTATTCATCAAGGCACGGATATCGTGCCGATAGATTTCATGATCAGTGCACAGCCTACATCCTATCTGGTTGACCAGCACGATCTTTTGACGGCAAATTACCTTGCGCAATCCCATGCTTTGGCATTTGGCAAAACCGGCGAAGAGGTGCGTGCTGAAATGTTGGCGGCGGGGGGTGATCCCAAAGCAGTTGAAGCACTTGTGCCGCACCGGACGTTTCCGGGCAATCGCCCAAGCACGTCAATATTATATAGCAGCCTGACGCCGTATAGTCTGGGGCGGTTGATTGCGCTTTATGAACACAAAGTGTTCGTGCAAGGTGTCATCTGGGACGTGAACTCATTTGATCAATGGGGCGTAGAGTTGGGTAAGGTAATGGCAAGCAAACTTGCGCCAATGCTGGATGACGGCGCTGATTTATCAGACCTTAATTCATCCACCAAAGGTCTGATCGAAAAAATATGGACATTAAAATAAGCGCTTAGTTGTGGGTATAAATGCGGATAATAGCATTCCTATATTTTAATTCTGCAAACTTAGTGTAGCGTAGCGCTATGAATCGATTCCTCATTTGTGGGGTCGAACTTGAATTCCGTGGGAGGAAAATATGAAATTCAATTTTAAAATGGTCGCTTTGGCGACAATGGCAACTGCATTTGCCGGTGAAGCTGTGGCAACGGAATGGAACGTTTCTGTTTGGGGTAAGCGTCGCGCGTTTACCGAGCACGTTGAAAAGTTGGCTGAGTTGGTTTCTGCAAAAACCAATGGTGAGTTCACTTTGAACATCAGCTATGGTGGTTTGTCCAAGAACAAAGAAAACCTTGATGGCATTAGCATAGGCGCGTTTGAAATGGCGCAGTTCTGTGCTGGTTATCACCGTGACAAAAACCGCGTTATAACAGTTCTGGAACTACCGTTCCTGGGCGTTGAAACGCTTGCGCAAGAAGTTGCTGTGTCACGTGCGGTTTATGCGCATCCTGCTGCTGCAGAAGAAATGGCGCAGTGGAATGCAAGGTTGTTGATGACCTCACCAATGCCACAATACAATCTGGTTGGTACAGGCGAGCCTCGAACGACTTTGGCTGATTTTGAAGGCATGCGTGTCCGCGCCACAGGCGGTATCGGCAAAGCTTTCGCAGCTGTTGGGGGCGTTCCGACATCTGTGACTGCGACAGAAGCCTATCAGGCGATGGAAGGTGGCTTGGTCGACACGGTTGCATTTGCTCAGCACGCGCACCTGTCCTTTGGCACAATCAACCAAGCAACGTGGTGGACGGCAAACCTGAACCCTGGCACCGTGAACTGCCCGGTGGTTGCAAACATCGATGCCTATGAGGCTCTGTCTGATGCCGAGCGTGAAGCGCTGGACAGCTCGATCCCTGAGGCCTTGGATCACTATCTGGCCAACTACGGTGAATTGCTGAACCGTTGGGACACAGTTCTGGAAGAAAAGGGCGTGAAAAAAGCTGAAATTTCTGATGATGTGATTGCGGCATTCCGGGCCAAAGCCGCTGATCCTATTCGTGATGAATGGATCAAGGACATGGAAGCACAAGGCTTACCGGGGCAAGAACTGTATGATCTTGTTGTCAAAACATTGGCAGAAGCTAAAGCGTCCAACTAAATAAATAGGGCTGCCCCAAATCTGGGGGTGGCCCTTTTTATATCTGAAATATAAATAAATTATTGAGGGTGAAACCATGGCAGGATCAGCTGCAGTTCTGGAAGATTCCAGTCTTTTAAGCAGGTTGGATCGGGCCTTGCTGCCGATTGAACGCTTTTGTGCGTTATTGAGTGGTTTGGCCATTTTTTCATTGATGTTTCTAGCGGTTTATTCTGTTGCCGGGCGCAAGTTCTTTGGCAGCCCGTTGTTGGGCTATGTGGATATCATCGAACTGCTCATGCCGCTCATTGCAATCATGGGCGTGTCTTATGTTCAGCGTGACGGCACGCATATTCGCATGGATATGTTGGTGGGTCGGCTAAAGGGTCGGATGCTTTGGTTTTTTGAACTGGTTACGGTTTTGTTGATCCTAATTTTGATGGTGGCGTTGACGTGGGGCGCGTGGGATCATTTCGAGCGTTCCTTTGACTGTGCGCGTCCTTTTTGCAGCAAAGACAGTACCACGGATATTTATCTGCCGTTGTGGCCGTCAAAGCTGATCGTGCCGGTGGCCTTCTTTATTCTGGTGCTGCGGCTTATTTTGCAGGCTTGGGGTTATGGGCGGGCATTGATTTTAGGGTTGGAAAACCCTGTGGCTGTGCCGTTGACATTAACCGTGGCCGAGCAAGCTGCCATTGAAGTGCAAGCACTGGAAGGGGCTGACTGATGGATAGTATTTCAATTGGCCTGTGGACCAGCGGTGGTATGCTGGTTATGGTATTGCTGGGCATGCGGGTTGCCTTTGCCGCGGGCCTTGCGGGGTTTGTCGGGTTAGTCTGGCTTCGTTGGAACGGGTTTGATTATGACCCTGACAAATTAGGCAAAGCGATCACAGTGAGTGTGCGTATTGCTGGTCTGACACCACAATCAAAGGTCAGCGTGAATGTGCTGAGCTTGATCCCTGTCTTTATTTTGATCGGCTATCTGGCATATTACGCAAAGTTAACCACTGCTTTATTTGAAGCTTGCAAACGTTGGTTCGCCTGGGTGCCAGGCGGTTTGGCCGTCTCGACCGTTTTCGCTACTGCCGGGTTTGCTGCCGTGTCCGGCGCGTCTGTTGCCACTGCGGCTGTGTTCGCGCGGATTGCAATCCCGGAGATGCTCAAGATTGGGTATAACAAACAGTTCGCAGCCGGTGTTGTTGCGGCGGGTGGCACATTAGCGTCTTTGATCCCGCCTTCGGCGATCCTTGTGATCTATGCGATTATTGTTGAGCAGGACGTGGGTAAGTTGCTGCTTGCAGGCTTTATTCCCGGTGCGTTTTCTGCCGTGGTCTATGCCGTATTGATCATCGGTATTGCGATGACGTTCAAAAACGTCGGTCCACCAGTGACTGGGTTCACCTGGGCGCAGCGGTTTGCGTCACTGCCACCGGCCTTGCCTATTGTGGCTGTGGTTGTGATCATTATTTTCTTTGTCTACAACCCTTTTGGCGATTCCTGGGGGACACCGACAGAGGGGGGCGCTATCGGGGCGTTCATTGTTTTCCTTGTGGCTCTCTATCAGGGTATGCGGTGGGGCCAATTGAAAGAGGCGCTATTGGAAACGGCCAAACTTACGGTGATGATTTTCACAATTATATGGAGCGTGTTGATCTATGTACGG
>Ga0209344_10003866_pt1 | contig 14302 bp, 8 predicted proteins | sample Cruoilmetagenom6_FD_187293 | JGI IMG/M metagenome (GOLD analysis project Ga0209344, IMG submission 187293) | Oil polluted marine microbial communities from Coal Oil Point, Santa Barbara, California, USA - Santa Barbara Oil Seep Sample 6 (SPAdes)... | ecosystem: Environmental > Aquatic > Marine >...
GATTAAATTACTTTCACATTTGCTCCATAGCTTAATCCTTCAATTTTAGATTTTCTTGCATAAGAAAAAAGAAAGGCATAATCAGCCACAGAAAAAGAAAAAATTCGGTCATAATCAATATTTCCGTTGGCATCAATTAACTGAGTAGTATTGGGAATGTCATCCACTCCAAAACGAATTACAGAAAACCCAAAGGCACTCACACTATCAATTTTTGTAGCAAAGGCACCGTAATCGTATTTGGCTATTCCTGCAAAATACTCTGCATGCATTAAATCTACTTGAAAATCGCCTGTAAGTTGGGTTAATCCTGCCGGATTCCAATAACCTGAAGTAACTCCATTTACTGATGCCACTTGTGCATTAGACATTCCCAAAGCTCTTGCACCAACACCAATGGCCAAAAATTCATTACTATATTTTGGTGCTGAAGTTTGCGAAAAACCTTCAAGCGTAAGTAATAGTAATACTAATATAAGGAATCTATTTGCCAAAAAAATATTTTTAAAAAGATAAAATTAGTAATTTGTAAGCAATTAACATGATTTCTATTTTTTTATTGCTTTGTGTCAATTTCTGTTTAAAACAATTAAATCGTCTTTCTATTATTTTTAGTATTAATATTAGTTATTTTTGAAGCCAAAATTAATTTTTACTTTGAAAAAACATATCCCAAACTTAATAACAACAGGAAACTTATTATGTGGCTGCTTAGCAATTGTCAACGCTTTTGAAGGCGATTTAGCAATGTCGTGTTATTTATTGATTATTGCCTCTGCTTTAGATTTTCTTGATGGTTTTGCTGCAAGAATGCTAAATGTTTCTGGTGGTATTGGTAAAGACTTAGATTCACTATCGGATATGATTTCTTTTGGATTAGCACCAGGTTTATTGTTGTATCAATATGTAAAAATTCTTAACCAACATCAACCAATAGAATTGCTTACACAATACCCTTGGTTAATGTATATTGCTTTTATTATTCCTGTTTTTTCATCGTTCAGATTAGCAAAATTTAATAATGACACTAGGCAATCTACTACTTTTTACGGATTGCCAACTCCAGCTAATGCCAACTTTTTTATCTTTTGCATGTTACTTTATCTTTTTCCTGATTTACCAATGATAATGGATGTTTCGGGCATTGTGCAACCAATTATTTCTAACCCTTTAATTATGCTTGGATTTGGAGTTATATTTTCATTTTTATTAGTAGCTGAAATACCTATGTTTGCATTAAAATTTAAATCTATGAAATGGGCCAACAACAAATTGCCATTTTCTTTTGTATTACTTTGGTTGGGGTTATTAATTTTTACCAACATAGCTGCCATGCCAATAATTGTATTAATTTATGTTATTTGGTCCATTATTGCTCATTATTTCATCACTCCTAAAGCTCAAACCACCAACTAATGTTATCTATATTCTCTGATGAATATTTTATGAAAGAAGCACTCAAAGAAGCTCAAAAAGCTTTTAATGAAGACGAAGTGCCTGTTGGAGCTGTAGTTGTTTGCGACAATAAAATTATTGCTCGAGCTCACAACATGACAGAAAGATTAAACGATGTCACTGCTCATGCAGAAATGTTGGCTTTTACATCTGCTACCGATTTTTTAGGTGGTAAATATCTGAGTGAATGTACACTTTATGTAACACTAGAGCCTTGTGTAATGTGTGCCGGAGCGAGTTACTGGACACAGCTTAAAAAAATAGTTTTTGCTGCGAGCGATGAAAAAAAAGGTTTTGAACGAATTTCTCCTTCACTTTTACATCCTAAAACGCAAATTGTAAAGGGTATTTTAGAGACTGAAGCTGTTAAATTAATTAAAAGTTTTTTTCATAAGAAACGAAATTAATTTAAAAAAGCAAAGGGTATGAAGGTTGGAGGTTAAGCCCCCATACCCAAAGCTTTATGGTTTAACTAAAACCCATTTAAGTCGGTAGGTTTAATAACACCGAACCATTTAAGCGTTCTTTGTCCTATGTTAGGGACATCTACATGTATTAAATACACTCCTCCTGCTACCGGTACATCTGCAAAGTTCTTCAAATCCCAATCTAAACTTGTTTTTGGATCGGCTTTATTAAATCTTCTCATTAGTGTTCCATTTACATTATAGATGGATATCTTACATTCTTCTGGTAGGTTAATTATTTTTATCCTATTATCTAACTTACCTGTTTCATATGCTGAGTTAGCATAGTATGGATTGGGGACTACATTTATCATCGACAATACTGAGTCTTTTAACAAGTCTGCGTTTCCTTTAATGGTTTCAAAGCCTGTCATATCAAATCCATACATTGGTAAACCATTATTGGTGGTTGAGGCTGTGGTAAAACTATTATATTTTCTCGATACTCTCAGGCTTACTTTGGCTGTTGTTGACAGTAGGGTTTGTCCTTCTGCTAACATCGGTATTCCTGCCCACACGCATGTTTCTTCAAATACTTTAGATCTTGCTCTTGAATTTGGAATATTAGTAGGTACAATTGGCAAACTTAACTGGCTGTGAATAAAAGCACATCCATCATAAGCGGGGAAATTACCACTACTTCTAAATACATATACATAATGCTTCCCTCCCATTCTTACTTCATTGTTTACTCCTGCATAGGCATTTGATGTTGGGTTCCATAACATGTCTCTTCCGTTTTCTCCGGCTAACCAACTGTCTTCTGCAAAGGCAACATTTAATCGCTCTCCTGTCTCTACATTTATGGCATATCCCGGAAACCAACCCATTCCTGTTCCTGTTCCATCTGGATTCCCATTTTTGTCTACACTTGCTGAATTTCTTAATTGTAGATGGCTTGCATTATTATGAGACAAAGATGAATTACTTTGAGCCTCTAAAACCACACATCTACTCCATTTACTCTTATCAGGTGTAAATACAATGTCTACTGATGGTGTCTTTGTAATGTCAGAATATTCAACAGAATTTCTATAAGATGCTCCTGCTTGTAACACTGTATATCCAACAGCATCTTGTAACCCATTAAGTTGTGTTCCTGAACCTGTCCCTACTAAAGATGATACTAACCTATATGGTGCCCAAAATCCTTCTGCAAGCCCTTCAAAATGTTGGTTTGGATCGATAAATTTGATAGGAGGACTTGCTAAAGATCCTGTATAATAATCATCATAAGCACTTGTATTTGGATTTGGCTCAAAAAGCTGTACTCCTGATCGTATCCAATTGGCATCTGTTTGTCCTTCAACGTCTCTAAAACCTGTTAACCATTGTTTACTCCCATCTGCATATGCTACACTGGAAATTAATGCTCCATTGCCTAATTCGGCTTCTTCTCCTGCATTTTTCGCTTGTACTATGCTTATGGATATTCCATGTTTTAATATTACTTGTTCGTTTTCCATTGCTATGGTTTGGTCTGATTTTATTATATCTCCATTTGGTGCATATAATGTCCATCTAGCGTCTGTTAAATTTCCTGGTGTTGTTGTGTCACTAAATTGTACTCTATATGCTCCAGCTTGTACATTTAATGGGTCTACTACTTTTACATTGATTGGTCCAAAGCCTTTTTCATATACTAAAAAGTCATCAAAGTTATTGGCTACTATCCTTGCTTCTGTTGAGGTTGTTAAATATAACCTGTTTCCTCCATTTCCTTGTCCTTCTACTCTTGTTATTTGTGGCTGATCTCCATATACTGAATTGGCATAGGTCCCTCCTGCTTCTGGTGCTGGATTGTGTGGTATTGCTGCAAAGGATGTTATTCCTCCTCCACTTCCTGTTTTTCTGCTAGCTATATAGGGTTTCTTTTGTCCGTCTAAACTTAATGGATCATTGGGGTCGTAATCTTTAAAACTGTTGTATCCATAGGCTATCGCTATATAGTAATAGGTCTTATGGTTTACTAGTCTGTTATCTCCTGATGCAAATAAGTCTGTTGTTAATCTAAAGGAGTGTTTGATTCCTTTATCTCCTCCATTTACCATCTCTTGTGGTATATTCGCATTAATCCCTTTGTCATAGGTGTAGTTTACTAGTTGGGTAACGCCATCTTTTATGTCTACTTGAGCGGCTAATCTTGACACTTCTGGATTATATAATTCTTCTACTCCTACAGAGGCATTGCTTACTTGAAAAATTTGATAGCCTTGAAAGTCATAGTATCTTAGTGTATCTTTGTCATCGTCTGTTCCTTGATATACTCCATCCATTGTATCTGGTATCGCTATAAATGGGTCTATCAAATAATATTCTTCGTTATGGTTATTGGATGTTGGTTTATTGCTTAAGTATAATATCAACTCTCTGTCTAATTCTTGAAAGGTTAAATCTGGTGCATCTGGTCCTTCGGCTATCTTGAAACAGTTATCAAATAAGGCTTGGGCTTTATCATCGGCTACTTTTAGGTCTTGTATAGAGGCTAAGTTATTCCCTGTGGATGCTCTTGCCCATACTACTCCTACTGTTAAATCATTTACTGCTCCAGGTTCTAGGGTAAATGGCCCTGCTGACTGTAAAAACCTCCTGTCAAATGGTGTGTTTGGTGTGCCACCTGCTTGTGCATTAAATTCACTCCATGGTACTGGGGTCGGTGGAACTCCTAATGTACTCCAATCTACTGGATCAGAATCTCCAGGAAATAATAAGTCTGCTGGTATGGTTCCTCCTGATGAGGGATGTCCATTTCCTCCCCATACCATTTGTGCTCCGTCTCTCCATATTCCTTTTAAGTAATTGTAATGTTGTAATGCATTGACTGGATCTCCATCTCCTGGAAATTGTCCTGATCCTCTATTGTAATAAATAAATTTACGCATCCCATATCTTTCATTGTCTACTATATCGTCTCCATATCCTAATCCTAACCCTCCATATGGTATGCCTAATGAATCTATTGCATCTTGTACTACTAGTGTTAATGGATTGTCTATCCCATCATTGTCCATATATGGTCCTTCAAAGAAATCTACTCCTATTGCCGGTGGCGTGGAGCCATATCCTAAGGCGGATTGGTTGTCTTCATCAATGGCATCTCCATTATAAGAGTAGCCTAATCCTCTTTGGGCATCACAGCCTACATAATCATCTTCGGCATTGCCTAAATCGGAGTCTACCCATTGTCCAAAAAATGTCTCTGTTAGTGTAAAGGTTGATCTGTTTATCATCTCATAGTTATAGAAGGTCATATTGTTTACTTCATCATTGGTGGCAAAGGCAAAGGCTTGTCCTCTTATTTCCATCCCTATGGAAGGACCTCCTGATTCTGAGTGTACGTTCCCTTTATCATTGAATACAAACCATATCGTGGTGTCTCCAAATAGCCTAATATCTCTTGTTGTTCTACAATCTATATCTCCTATTAAATCATATTTTGGATAGTCTCCTTGGGTGGGATCATAAAAATCATCTCCATCTTTATCGTAAAAAGGGGCTAAATGCCAATCTTCTCCAGGTCCTCCATGTGCCGGCCAATTCAATATGGCCTCTGGTATTTGGTATCCTGGAAAGTTATCTATTTGTGTGGTTGTTCCATTTATTATATCGTCTTGTCCTGCTTGGTACCATGCTACAAATAAATCTATCATTGACCTGGATACTCCAAAAAATTCATCAAATTTTGAACAGGTCGCTGCATCTATGTCTGCATTGGCTAATTTTAATGGACCTGGCCAAAAATCGTTCCCACTTGCTCTAAAGGTTACTGCGGCTAATTTTAATTGCCCATTTACGTCTCTTCCTCCCATCCATAAGGATCCTGCAAATATGGAGGTGTATCTAGGATCGTCTGCTGTCTTTTGCTTAGGTACATTATATGCGGCTATACCATTGGGCCTATCCATCCACATACTACCTCCTGTCCCTTCTACTCTGGCTCTTATATTATTTAACTCCAAGGTCGCTATCGCTGTAGCTGGTGCACATCCTGCTGAACTTACCGGTCCATTACCTCCTCCCTTATTACCCACACCTCCTGATAAAGGTACATTACGAGCTTCAGTAGTAATAACACATATTATAGCTATAAAAGTTAAAATTAACTGCTTTTTCATTGTTTTATATTTTAACATAATTTATTTTAATTTAAAATCTTATTTTCCTAAAAATTCAATTGAATACCTAATCTAATTCTTCTAGGTAGAGCAAAATTATTTGGGTTTGAAGCCAATTTAATCATATATAAATCTCTAAATGCTTGTTCATCCACCGATATAGTTGATATTAAATTCTGCCATTCAGCTGCATCCAAAAACCCATCATCATCAGGATTTCCAGTGGCACTATACACATTAATAATGTTTAAAGCATCAAATAAATTCAATACCTGAACATAAACATTCATAGATGCTTCTTTCTTGTCTTCATCCTCTCCTTTACCCCATTTTATATCAATATTCTTATCAACTTTTAAATCAACCGTATTAGTCCACGGTAGACGCGAAGCATTCATTTGTCCTAACTGAGGAGAGTTTGGTTGTCCTGCAATTTGAGTTCCTACTATTCTAGCATTTCTAGTATAAGGTGTTCCCGAACCAGAACGAAGTGTTAAGTTAGCCCCTGTGTTTTTTAAGATTTGTTTTCCAAATAATACTGGTCCATTATAACTTTTTCCTGAACCATATCTATAATCAGCAGAAATTAACACAGCATGTCTCTGATCAAACGAAAGAGGAACCAACGTTCTTAAATTACCATTTCCTGAAGATACAAGCCCTAAAGAAGTAGTAGCACTAGAACCTGTTCCATCCGCAAACTGCAAAGTATAAGCAGCTCTCATAGTAATATTTCCTTTTCTTCTTAAATCAAAACTAACTGTCATTCCTTTTACAGTACCAAAATCCATATTTTCATAAGTAAAATAGTTACCTGGATAAGCACCAACAACTTGAGTCATTTGTACTTGATTTCTAAATTCACGATAAAAAGCAGACAATTTTAAAGCTGAATAATTACTTAACTTCTGTTGAAAACCTAACTCATAATCAATAGTTTGTTCGGCTTTTAAAGCAGGGTTATTAATAGGGTTATTAACTCCAAAATAACTAAACCCTCCCCCTTGAAAATTCAAATAACTTAACAAATCCATTCTATTGCCATCTCTAGGTCTTTGAGTTAAAATATCATAATGTGCGAAAAATAAAGCTTCATCAGAAATAGGAAAAGAGAATGACACACGAGGAGAAATATTCACTTGTGGCTCAAAATCTTTAAATGAAGATTCATCTAAATTTCTAAACACATCATTTTTACTAGGGTCAACCAACCAAGGACTTGGAATTCCTGAAGAACTTAATACTGCCGGATCAGAGATTTCTTCACCATCAGCATTATACCATGTATCACCATCTCTATAACCTGTAATTTGACTAACTTTAGGATCTGAAACATCATTTACATACACCACAAAATCATCCCCAATATTAGAAGGTTTATTAGATATTCCTTCAATTTCTCCTACAGTCTTTACAGGAAACAATGAATATTTATCTTTTAACACAGACTGATTTGCATCATATCTATCAATACGAACACCAACATTAAAAATTAAATCATCAAAAGCAAACTTATCTTGTATATAACCCGCTATATAAATTGGTTGAAAGGAAGGATTTTCTCTTGTATAATTTCCATCTTCATCTTTTTTAGTGAAAAAATCATTTAAACTAGGATCTCCTGATAGTTTTTTTCCTGTATGATCATACCCAAAAGTACTTAACAAACCTCTAGCACCCGTATAAATTTCATCAGGTGTAAACATCCCAATATTCCACACATCAGGACCATAAGAATCAAAATCTATCCAATTCAAACCCGTCTCTGACATCCCTAGAGACTCTCTTAAGTTTTTATCAAATTGTTGATGATCACCACTACTATAAGCTGGTTGAAACAAAAATTGAGAAAAGCCACTACCACCAGCACCAGGATATTCAACATATGAACCCTGTGTAAGATCTCTTCCTTCAATTTGTCTATTTACCAATTGTCTTCCGAGTCTCCATAAAGTATATGGCTGAATACTATAAGATCTTTGATCTCTTTGTTCATATTCAAAACCAATTTGAATAGCATGATCTCCAATACTAGCGCTACCTGCTCCTGTAAATCTTAATTGAGTAGTTTGCTGTTGGAAATAAGTATCCCCACTTCTTCCCATAGGATTATACATTTGATTATATAAATCGAATGGATGATCACCATTTAACAAAGCTCCTCCACCTTGTACCGTCTCTCTATCTTTTACCGCATCTGGGTCGTCACCAAAATAATCATAATATGCTGAAGTATAGTTTGCCAATACAGGATTCAAATCCCCAGGTTCATAAGCATAGTTTACCGTATTTGGATTTGACATCATTCCGGTAATTGTATCTACAACATTTCCATTTTGATCATAAATCTCAACAGTAGTTGCAACTGTATCAAAAGCATTAACTCTAGTTGATGTGAACTTACCAATATACCCATAATGGCTTAAATTATCTTTATGATTTCTATCTTGAACTGTTCTTCCTGTAACAGAATAATCCACTTGGAAAGATATAAAAGCGTCTTTAACTACTGATGGATTATCTTTATCTTCACTATTTCTAAATCTTTGAGTATATCTTGCATAGGCTCTCCAAGCATTATCAACATCTTGTAAATTGTTTTGCGAATTAAAAAGAGCATTATTTCTAACAAAACTATTTCTATCATTGTAATCAAACGAGCCCCCAAATGTTAAATTAATAGTTGGCGAAACAGTATAATCAATTTTTCCAGCCAAATTCATTCCTTTCCTAGAAGTATTAAGTCTAAAAGGTATTTCTTCTAAATCACTTTCTCTAATGAATTGAGCATTATTAACAACTCCTGAACCTTGAGCTTCATTAACAGAGTAAGGCACTGCATTTAACTCCTCCATCACATCATCCTTTACCTTATAGTTAGTCATTGCATTTGGTGTAGGATCAACATCATATTTTAATTCGCCAGATAAAAAGAACCCTAACTTTGCATCTTTTTTAGTACCTGTAGAATCTTTAGCAAACATAATAGGTCCTGACAAGCTAAATCCTAATAAATTAAACCCATGGTCATCTAACCCAACTATTCCGTCTTCTCCATTTTTAAATCCAGAAGTAAGGTATTCAATTCCTCCAAACCATTCTGAAGATGCACCTCTAGTAGTAATATTTACAACACCACCAGTTACATCTCCAAATTGAGCAGGCAATCCACCGGTAATTACGGTTACTTGTTCTATAGCTGAATTTGGAAGATTTTGAGACCCTCTTACCTTAATACCATCTATATATGTATCAGTTGCATTACTTCTAGAACCTCTAATATTTAAATCTGTACTACCATCATCTTTTGAAAATACTCCTCCAACAGTCTGCGCTACAGAAACTGCAGAACGACCAGGCATTTTAGCTATATTTTCCCTTGTAACTGTTCCTCCTGACGAAGTTTGATCCTTACTAATAAGCGGCACTTCATACTCTATTACTTCAAATTCTGCTAAATCTACTCCTTGTCCAGCTTTTAAATCTGGCACAAAAGTAATCTGACCATTATTAACTACAACTCCGTTTACTCTTATATCTTGGTATCCTACATATTTTGCAATTAAATCATAATTTCCAGGATTAAGTGCTGGAATAGTAAATTTTCCATCAAAATCGGTTTGAGCTCCTGCAACTTGCTGCCCTCCTTTCATCACTACCACATTGGCAAAAGGAAGTGGTTCCCCGGTTTCTTTATCCAGCATTTTACCTTTAATAGTTCCTTGCCCAGTTTGAGCATACGCAATTGACATGAAAAACATTACGGCTACAAAAACAGCTAATTTTTTTAACATATTTTATCAGTTTAAACTTTAAATTATTTTAATTAGTGCAAATAAATGAGGCGTAAAAGTAATTAATATTAAGATTTAAAACCAAATTATTTTCGCTAAAAAATTTATTTCAACTAAAACTAATTCTAATTTTTTTGAAATTTTACCCTTAATAAAACCTAAAACAAAATGTGGAAATACAGCAAATACATAATGAAAACCAGCTTACTTAACACTGATTTCATTTTAAAAAACTTTAAATATTAATAACATTATTTAACATCTAATAATAAATAGCTTTCCTATATTGCGAAATTTTTTAATTTAATTTAGGAATTAACTATGTTTGCATAAAATCTTTTCTAAACTTTTTATTACATACTTAAAATTAGACCTCGAATCTATTGAAACGTTTAATTAAAATACTTCTTCTTCCTATCTCATGGTTTTATGCTCTAACTATGATAATAAGGAATAAATTTTACGATCTTAAACTTTTTCGTTCTACTAACTTTAAGGATATTATAACCATTAATGTAGGCAATCTTAATATAGGTGGTGTAGGAAAAACTCCTCACGTAACTTATTTGGTTCAATTACTTCAACCTAACTATAATATTGCTATTCTGAGTAGAGGTTATAAAAGAATTACTAAAGGTTTTGTACTTGCTAATGAAACTTCTTCTTTTGAAGATATTGGTGATGAACCACTACAATATAAAAAGAAGTTTAACCACTGTCTAATTGCTGTTGATGAAAAAAGAGTTAGAGGTATTCAGCAAATTAAAAAACTACACCCATCAACTAAAATAGTATTGTTAGATGATGCTTTTCAGCACAGAGCAGTTAACCCAGACATCAATATTTTAATAACCGATTATACCAACCTGTTTATATATGATAATGTTCTTCCCTCAGGAAGATTGCGAGAACCTATTTATGGCTATAAACGAGCCGACATTATTATAGTATCTAAATGTCCTGTCGTTTTATCACCTATAGATAGAAGAAGAATTATTGAAGAAATTAAACCTAAAGATTATCAGGACATATATTTCTCTTACGTAAGTTACAACAAGCTCACACCTTTTAATACTTCTGTCAAAAATTATCTAACTTTAATAGATAATAAAAATGCTTCTGTAATGCTTCTTACAGGAATTGCCAACTCGTTTCCTTTATACTACTATCTAAAAAATAAATATAAAGTTGTTGAACACATGAAGTTTCCCGACCACCATGCTTTTACAGAAAATGACATCGAAACTTTGAAAACCAAATTTAGCAACCTTATTGGTAATAATAAATTAATCATTACTACTGAAAAAGATTTAATGCGATTATCTTTGCCGAAAATTTCATCCTTAATAAATGACCTTCCGGTATTTTATATTCCGATAGAAGTTAATTTTCATGGGGATGATAAAAAGAATTTTGACCAACAAATAACCAACTATGTTAGAAAAAATACAACAAACTAAAGCTTTTTTAGCTTCTAAAACACAATTAAAACCTAAAGCAGGTATTGTTTTAGGAACAGGACTAGGAAATCTCTCCACAGAAATTAAGGTAGAAACGGCTATTCCTTACGAAGAAATTCCAAATTTCCCAGTTTCTACTGTAGAAGGTCATTCAGGAAAACTACTTTTTGGAACACTTAACGGTATTCCCGTTGTTGCTATGCAAGGTAGGTTTCATTATTATGAAGGTTATTCTTTACAAGAATGTACTTTTCCAATTAGAGTTATGAAAGCTTTAGGAATAGAGCATTTATTCTTAAGCAATGCTAGTGGTGGTGTAAATGCTAATTTTGAAGTGGGTGATATCATGTTAATTACCGACCATATTAACTTATTACCCGATAATCCGTTAAGAGGTAAAAACATAAATGAGTTAGGACCTCGTTTTCCCGATATGAGTGAGCCTTATGCAAAAAACTTAATTGCAGAAGTAAAACAAATTGCCAAAGAAAATAATATTAAAATTCAGGAAGGAGTTTATGCTGCTTTATCAGGACCAACATTTGAAACACCTGCCGAATATAAGTTTATACAAATTATTGGTGCCGATACGGTAGGAATGAGTACTGTTCCAGAAGTTATTGTTGCTCGCCACATGGATATTCCTTGTATGGCACTTTCTATTATTACCGATTTAGGTGTTGATGGAAAAATTATTGAAATTAGTCATGAAGAAGTGCAGCAAGTTGCTAAAGCTGCCGAACCTAAAATGACGCTAATTATTAAAGAACTACTTGCTAAATTACATAACTAAATAGGGCTTCAACATGAGCGTTTACGATAAATATCAAGCCGTAATAGGACTAGAAATACATGCACAGCTTTCTACCAAAAGTAAAGCTTATGCTTCAGATTCAGCTACTTTTGGAGACTTACCTAATACCAATATTAGTCCTGTAACTTTAGGACATCCTGGGACTTTACCCGTATTAAACGAAAAAAATATTGAATTTGCAGTAAAATTAGGTCTTGCTGTTGGTGCTACCATTAGAGAAAATAACGAGTTTGCTCGTAAGAATTATTTCTATGCCGATTTGCCTAAAGGTTATCAAATTACTCAAGATAAAACACCAATTTGTACTGGCGGTTTTATCACACTTTTTCCAAATACAGCTAAAGAGAAAAAAATTGAAATTACCCGAATACACATGGAAGAAGATGCCGGAAAAAGTATTCACGACCAAGACCCTTTTAATACTTTAGTAGATTTAAACAGAGCTGGGGTTCCATTAGTAGAAATTGTCTCTGAGCCGCAAATTAGTTCGTCTGACGAGGCTTACGAATATGTTACCCAAGTTAGAAAATTGTTGCGTTACCTCGAAATTTGTGATGGTAACATGGAAGAAGGTAGCTTACGTTGCGATGCCAACGTTTCTGTTATGTTAAAAGGTGCTTCAAAATTTGGTGAACGTACGGAAACCAAAAACATGAACTCTATCCGTAATGTAAAAAGAGCTATAGAACACGAAATTATTCGTCAGATTGATGTCTTAGAAAATGGTGGAAAAATAGAAATGGAAACCCGAAGCTTTAATGCTGTTGATGGCACTACTTTTACCATGCGTAGCAAAGAAGAAGCTCACGATTACCGTTATTTTCCAGAACCGGATTTACAACCTGTTATGGTTTCTCAAAACTATATTAACGCTGTAAAAACTACTTTGCCAACGTTACCTAATGAACTTTATAAGATTTATACAAAAAAATTTGGATTATCTGAATATGATGCTAATCTCATCATCGAATCAAAACCGTTGGGCATTTATTACAACGAATTAACTCAATATACCAAAAATTACAAAGCTGCTTCCAACTGGTTAAACGGCAGCATTAAATCTTACCTCAACGAAAATGGTATTACCATAGAAAATTTTGTTGTTAAACCTGCAAAAATTGCAGCTCTTATTCAATTAATTGATGATGGTAAAGTAAGTAATACCGTAGCTTCTCAACATATTTTCCCCATTATGGTAAAACAACCTGAATTAGAACCACTCGCTATTGCCGAACAAAACAACCTTATTCAGGAAAGTAATGATGATGATCTTTCATCTTACATTGAGCAAGTAATTGTAAACAATCCTAAAGAAATTGAACGTTTTAGAAATGGTGAACAACAACTTATCGGTTTTCTTATGGGACAATTAATGAAAACTTCCAAAGGTAAAGCCGACCCTAAAAAAGCAAACAGTTTACTAAGAGAAAAATTAAACCAATAAACTATGAAAACTTTAAAAAACATTTTTTTAATCAACTTACTTATATTCACATTTTTTGCTTGTGGAGATGATACTCAACCAAATACAGATGCTGATAAAACACCAACTATAACTGGTAATTTAACCAACACTCCTTTTGGCACTTCTGTATATTTAGATTACTTAACCCCCACTAATTTGATTCCAAAAGATACTGCTACCGTTGATAAAGAGGGAAACTTTGCTTTTACTTATCCAATAGAAGAGGTAGGTTATTACAGAATTAGAATTAACAATCAGAACTTTGTAAATCTTATCTTAAATAAAGGTGAAACTCCTGTTTTAAAAGCAGATGGAAGTAACATTATGGGTACGTACAAAATAGAAGGTTCTGAAGAGTCAGAAAAATTAAGGAAATTCAATCTAGCTTACCAAGTAAATGCTCAAACACAAGATTCGTTGGGCAGATTATACCAACAAAATCCATCCGACCAACAATTGTTTATTGAAATGCAAATTGCTTCTCACTCTGCTATTGCTAAGATGAACAATTATTTTAAAAGCATTATTAATGAGAACCCGGGTTCTTTAGTGAGTTTAGCTGCCGTACAAATGATGGATGCAGAAGAAAATTTTGAACTTTATAAAAAAGTAAACGATGCTCTTCAAAAAGAAATGCCTAACTCTATTTATACCGAAAACTTTAATGAAAAAGTGAATAAAATGAGTGTTTTAGCTCCCGGCTCCGAAGCGCCAAATATTACTTTGAATGAT
>Ga0209344_10003868_pt1 | contig 14299 bp, 15 predicted proteins | sample Cruoilmetagenom6_FD_187293 | JGI IMG/M metagenome (GOLD analysis project Ga0209344, IMG submission 187293) | Oil polluted marine microbial communities from Coal Oil Point, Santa Barbara, California, USA - Santa Barbara Oil Seep Sample 6 (SPAdes)... | ecosystem: Environmental > Aquatic > Marine...
AACCCGTTTAGGATTTGCGATTCAAAATATAGGACCTAAATTTAAATACTCCGAAGGTGGCGTAGAAAACTTTCAACCAACAACCTTACGTTTAGGTGGTGGTTTCGATTTTATATTAGATGATTATAATAAAGTTTCGGTAACAGGAGAAGTTACTAAATTATTAGTGCCAACGCCTCCAGTTATTGGAAAAGAGTATGAATATACAGATGTTGATGGTAATGGGGAATACAATGAAGATATAGATGGACCAAAAGGAGATTTAGTTAATGATAATTATATTATTGATGGTAAAGATCCAGATGTGAGCTTTATTTCTGGGATGTTCCAATCTTTTGGTGATGCACCAGGAGGTTTTAGTGAAGAACTTAAAGAATTTACATACGCCATTGGTGCAGAATATTCCTACCAAGACTCCTTTGCTTTTAGAGGAGGATACTTTAATGAGAGTGACGAAAAAGGAGCAAGAAAGTTTTTTGCTTTAGGAGCAGGATTCAAGTTTAGTGCAGTAACTATAGATTTATCGTATTTATTCTCAGCATCCAAAGTACAAAGTCCTTTAGAAAATACATTACGTTTTTCTCTAGCCTTTAATCTTGGTCCAGATACCTATACAGAATATTAATACTAATAACATAAATACAAGGAAAACTATTGCCAAAAGCAATAGTTTTCTTGTCTAATACCAAATGGGTTTTAAAAGGATTGATCCTAAATTTGATGTCTATTTTTCTTTAAAGGAATTACAAAATGTAAGCATAGCATTCGTTATGGTTTTATTTTATCTGAAAGTTTAAAGGAAGTAGAAACCAATTGAATCAGTTGTTTTAAAATTTTTTTGTTTAATATAGTTTCCTATATTTAAACTAGAAAAGAGGTAGCATTAATAAATAACCCCAAAAGGATGCAGTATGAATCATGTTGCATCTCTCAAATAAAAGGTAATAAAAACGAATAGATGAAAGAAATAAAAATAGAATCTACCTTAACCGTTTTTGATGATTTTAACGAATTACCAAAAAACATTGCTTCCTTAATGGAACAAGCTATGGAAGCTAGAGAAAAAGCCTACGCACCGTATTCTAAATTTCTTGTTGGAGCAGCAATAGCTCTTGAAAACGGAGAAGTAGTAACCGGAAGCAATCAAGAAAATGCATCATATCCTTCTGGCTTATGTGCCGAACGTACTGCAATTTATTACGCAGGAGCAAAATACCCAGGTGTTAAAATGATAAGCATGGCAATTATAGCAGGTTCCACGTTACATCAAACCATGACGCCAATTCCTCCTTGTGGAGCATGCAGACAAGCAATCGCAGAGTATGAAGTAAAACAAGATGAATATATAGAAATTTATTTTATGGGAGAAACAGGAAAAGTAGCAAAATCACATTCTTTAGCTAATTTACTTCCTTTGGTTTTCGATAAATCTGCACTTTAGTGTTTTCGAAATCGATTTCGATAAATTTTAGGATTTTCAGCCTTTTTTATTCCTAACTAAAGTATTACTTTTGTTAGTGGAACTAATTTCTGTAAAATTGTTTTCAGAAAGAATTCCATAGTAAAACCAGCGAATGCCAATTTAACATTGGTATCCAAAAAATATAATTTTATAATTTCTTTAAAGTAGCACTACCAATGCAAAAAATCACCAAAGAAGTATACCTTAAATGGTATGAAGATATGTTATTCTGGCGAAAGTTTGAAGACAAACTAGCCGCAGTATATATCCAACAAAAAGTAAGAGGTTTTCTTCACCTTTATAATGGTCAAGAAGCAGTACTAGCAGGAGCTTTACATGCAATGGATCTTTCTAAAGATAAAATGATAACTGCATATAGAAATCACGTACAACCAATAGGGATGGGCGTAGACCCAAAACGCGTAATGGCAGAACTATTTGGTAAAGCAACAGGAACCTCTCAAGGTCTTGGTGGTTCTATGCATATATTCTCAAAAGAAAAAGGATTTTATGGTGGTCATGGTATTGTTGGTGGTCAAATACCTTTAGGAGCAGGAATGGCTTTTGGAGATAAATACCATGAAACAGGAGCAGTAACTATTTGCTGTTTTGGTGATGGTGCAGCTAGACAAGGTTCTTTACATGAAACTTTTAACATGGCAATGTTATGGAAATTACCAGTAGTTTTTGTTTGTGAAAACAATGGTTACGCAATGGGAACTTCTGTAGAACGTACTGCAAACCATACCGATATTTGGAAACTAGGTTTAGGTTATGAAATGCCTTGCGGACCAGTAGATGGAATGAACCCAATAAAAGTGGCTGAAGCTTTTGATGAAGCGCTAGAACGTGCTCGTCGTGGTGACGGACCAACATTTTTAGAGTTGAAAACATACCGTTATAGAGGGCACTCTATGAGTGATGCACAACATTACAGAACAAAAGACGAAGTAGAAGAGTACAAGAAAATAGATCCTATTACGCAAGTAAAAGAAGTTATTTTAGATAAAAAATACGCTACAGAAGACGATATTAAAGTGATTGCGAAGCGCGTAAAAGATTTAGTAAACGAATGTGAGAAATTTGCAGACGAATCTCCTTACCCTGATAAGAGCTTAATGTATGATGTAGTTTACGAACAAGAAGATTATCCATTCATTCAACATAAATTATAAGCTATGGCAGAAATAATAAACATGCCTCGATTGAGCGACACGATGGAAGAAGGTACTGTTGCAACGTGGCTTAAAAAAGTTGGCGATAAAATAGAAGAAGGAGACATTCTTGCAGAAATTGAAACCGATAAAGCAACCATGGAATTTGAATCTTTTCATGAAGGTGTTTTATTATATATAGGTATTCAAGAAGGTGAAACTACCAAAGTAGATGAACTTCTTGCAATTATAGGAGAAGAAGGAGAAGATGTTTCTGCTTTAGTCTCTGGTGCAAAAGAAGACGCTTCTAAAGAAGAAGAAAAAGAGGAAGCTACTACAGAAGTAGAAAATGCTTCTAATGAAGGTCAAGACTTGCCAGAAGGAGTAATCGTAGTGACGATGCCAAGGTTAAGTGATACCATGGAAGAAGGTACCGTTGCAACATGGCTTAAAAAAAATGGTGATGTTGTTGAAGAAGGAGATATCCTTGCCGAAATTGAAACCGATAAAGCAACCATGGAGTTTGAATCTTTTCAATCTGGAACCTTATTATATATTGGTTTAGAAGAAGGAGATACTGCGAAGGTAGATGCGCTTTTAGCTATCATTGGCCCAAAAGGAACAGATGTTTCTAGTATTGCCAAGAACTTTAATGCAGAAGGGACTACAGATAAAAAAGAAGAAGCACCTAAACCTGCAGAAACTAAAAAAGAAGCACCTAAAAAAGATGCGCCTAAAAAGGAGGCATCGAAACCTGTTGCAAATTCAAATGCTAACGGACGTGTATTCGTTTCGCCTCTAGCAAAGAAAATGGCAGATGAAAAAGGAATTAACTTAGCGCAAGTACAAGGTTCTGGTGAAAACGGAAGAATTGTAAAACGCGATATAGAAAATTATACACCTGCAGCTGCTACTGCTTCAGTTGGTAAATTTGTGCCAACAGGACAGGAAGATTTTGATGAGGTACCAAATTCTAATATGCGGAAAGCGATTGCTAAAAACTTAGCGAAATCTAAGTTTACAGCACCACATTATTATTTAAATGTGGAGTTTGATATGGAGAATGCAATTGCATTTAGAAAGCAATACAATTCTATTCCCGATATCAAAATATCGTATAATGATATGATTGTTAAAGCATGTGCTTTAGCATTAAAACAGCATCCGCAAGTAAACTCACAATGGTTTGATGATAGAATGCAACTAAATAACCATGTACATATTGGTGTTGCTGTTGCAGTTCCAGATGGTTTATTAGTTCCTGTAGTAAAATTTGCTAACGAGCAAAGTTTACCACAAATTGGAGCAGCCGTAAGAGAATATGCTGGTAAAGCAAGAAATAAGAAATTAGCATTAGATGAAATGGAAGGTAGTACTTTCACTATTTCTAATTTAGGAATGTTCGGTATAGAGAGTTTTACATCGATTATCAATCAGCCTAATTCTGCAATTCTTTCTGTTGGAAATATTGTTGAAAAACCGGTAGTAAAAGAAGGACAAATTGTTGTGGGTAACACAATGAAATTAACACTTGCTTGTGATCACAGAACAGTAGACGGAGCAACAGGATCTATGTTTTTACAAACCTTAAAAGGGTATATTGAAAATCCTGTTACCATGTTAGTTTAAAATAGGATTTGCATTTCATAATATGTGATTCGGAGCACAGTCGAAGAATCGCAATAAAACAAAAGCCTAATTCAATTATTTGAGTTAGGTTTTTTTTATCTTTAAACTCTAAATATTATTAATTAAATCAGATACCCAATTTTCAAGGGAATTACTATGAGAAAAATACTAGCATTACTAATTTTAGTTTTCATTTTAAGTTGTGGATCTTCAAAAGTTACTACAACCACGGATGCGATTACAGAAACAGCTTCTGAAAACGTTGCGCAAGCTAGCAGTAGTACACCTGAAGAAGCATCGATCTCCATAGCATCCATTCAAAAAAGCATGGAGTATTTGGCGTCCGATGAACTAGAAGGTAGAGCAACAGGAAGTGTTGGTATTGAAAAAGCTGCAGTGTTTATAGAGAATTTCTTAATAGGCAACGCTATTACACCTTACTTTGAAACGTATCGTGATGATTTTCTAGTAGAGAAAAAGCAAAGTGCAGATAGTACAGCAGAAGTTAGTACCATAAAAGGATTTAATATCGTTGGTATGGTAGAAGGAAATGACCCAAAATTAAAGAACGAGTATATTATTTTAGGCGGACATTATGATCATATAGGTTTCGCAAAAGAAGTAGATGGCGATGTTATTGCTAATGGCGCAAATGACGATGCATCTGGAACCATAGCAGCAATGGAGTTTGCAGCGTATTTTGCAAAAACAAAAACCAATAAGCGTAGTATTCTGGTGACACTTTATTCTGCAGAAGAAATGGGCTTAAAAGGTTCTGCGCACTTAGCAAAAAGACTTCAGGAAGCAGGATTAAATGCCTATACCATGATTAATTTTGAAATGATTGGTGTACCAAGAACAGCAGATAAATTGATGGCGTATATGAGTGGTTTTGAACGCTCTAATTTTGCCGAAACTTTAAATCGATATGCAGGAGAAGAAATCGTTGGGTTTTTCCCAAAAGCAAAGGAGTTTAATCTATTTATGAGATCCGATAATTACCCATTTTATAAGGAATTGAATATTCCAGCACATGCCATTTCCACTTTCGATTTTACAAATTTTGAATATTACCATCATGTAGATGATGAGGCTAGTGAGATGGACTATGAACACATGGCTAGTTTTATGAATAAAATGATTCCTGCACTAGAAGGAATGATGAATGCACCAACTAAAGAAGTTAAACTGAAAGATGAGTAAAAATATAATAATTACAGGAACAAGTAGAGGAATTGGTTTTGAACTAGTACACCTTTTTGCAAACCAAGGACATAATGTATTGGCGTTATCACGAAATGCCCAGCCCGTAAATAATCTACATTTTGAAAATATTACTTCTATGGCTTTTGATTTAAGCAAAGCAGAAGATTATAAAAAAGTAGAAGCATTTATTAAAGCGGAATGGAAACAAGTAGATGTCTTGATTAATAATGCAGGAACCTTATTAAATCAACCATTTGCAGAAACGACCATGGAAGATTTTGAAAACGTATACAGAACCAACGTTTTTGGTGTTGCCGAAATGTCTAGAACCGTTTTACCTTTTATGAAACACGATAGTCATGTGGTCACTATAAGCTCTATGGGAGGCGTTCAAGGAAGTATGAAATTTCCTGGACTTGCAGCATATAGCTCTAGTAAAGGTGCGGTAATTACATTAACAGAGTTGCTGGCCGAAGAATACAAAGAAACAGGACCGCAATTTAACGTTTTAGCTTTAGGAGCCGTACAAACCGAAATGCTTAAAGAGGCTTTTCCAGATTACAAAGCACCAACAACAGCGGCACAAATGGCAGCATATATTCATAACTTTGCACTAACAGGAAACCAATTGTATAATGGTAAAATGCTACAGGTTTCTAATTCTACACCTTAATTTTAGGTGTTAGGAAAAAGAGTTACGAGGATTTTAGTTATTCTATAATTTCGTAGTCAATACTTAGTTTACGTAAAGATCGTAAAGCTGAACCAGAGTTTTTATCGTGTACTTCAATATCTACTGCATCGCCTTCCAAAAGTATATCTGTTAGCTCATTCGCTAAAGATGCACTAATGTTGGCCGCGAGCTCTGCAATACATTTGGCTATGGCTCTTTTATCGGGTCTTTGGGCATCACAAGACAATAAGTTTAATTTCATAATTATAATTTATTAATGTAATATTATGCAGTTCCATCACCCGTTTGGGTGTTTACTATTTGGATGCTTGCTTTAAGCTTTTACTTTGTTAATTGAAGCTCTTTTCGTTTCGCTTCGTCACCTATACTTTTCTGATTCCAATATGGTTCGTTAATGCTTTTTTTCAATTGCGCTTCTGTTAGCAATCCATCACCATCATCTTCTGTCCAAGATAATATTTTATATGGGAATTCTTTTTCAACAGCTATTGAAAGCTTTCGGTCATACTTCAAGTATGCAATGCTATAATTTATTACAGTATCGGATGCCGTTTTACTTATTTTAGCTTTGGTAGGTTTTAGGTCATGATATCCAAAACGACTATATATCGTAGAGAAAATCAGGTCTATTTCTCCCAAAGGTAATTGTCCGTTATTTAAACGAATATGTGTCATCAGTTCTTCTTCTAATAGAGCTGCTGGAATGGTTTTTTCGGTATCACCATCCGATTCAAAGTAAGAGAATTGTTGAAAATTATAATTCTCTTTTTCGAGATTTAATTGTGTAAATGTATGTCCGCACCATTCTTGAATACTCGTATTTAATTTTAAGGTATGCGGATAATTTTTAGAATCGACCGGTGTAAAAGAAGAAGTTAAAATGGAATAGTCATAGATACCTGTCGTGAATTTTCTAATGTTGTTTAATTTTAAAACGGATACATTATCTTCTCCGGCATCTTGAGGGTTATCTAATTTGACTTGTTTACTTAATGAAAATGGTTCGGTTACAAATACTAATACCACTTCACCGTCACGAATTTCTCCATATCTAGATTGTTTCAATGTATAGCTATTCAATTCCGCTTTTCCCGAATACCAATATTCCTTAAATTGACTTGTTCGTGGTATTACCTCTTTCTTCTTTTTTGTGGTTACTAGATCCGCAGGTAGTTTTTTATCCTGTTGACAGCCAATAATGGAAAAAATCGCTAGAAAACAAAATGCTTTTATTTGTGAATTCATAGTTTTTATATCAATGGTTAAACTTTTAATACAAGTCCAGATTTTACATTACTGCAAAGTACGTAAACCTTCGTAAACAACAATACTTACTGCATTGGCTAGGTTTAAACTTCTAACATGTTTGTTGTGTAAGGGAATCTTAAACAACTTGTTTGTATTGCTTTCTACAATAGATTTTGGTAAGCCAGCAGATTCTTTTCCAAATACTAAAAACATATTATCTTCAAAGGGAATATCCCAATGATGCTGTGTTCCATGGCTAGATAGAAATACCATTTTGGCATCTTTATTTTTGTTTAGAAAGTCCTCTATATTATCGTAATAATGTAAGTTGAGGTGTTGCCAATAATCTAATCCGGCACGTTTTAAACGCGCATCTGTAATTTCGAAACCAAAAGGTTTTACCAAGTGCAAATTAGATCCAGAAGCTAATGCTAGTCGGCCAATGTTTCCTGTGTTGTTGGGTATTTCTGGTTCTATGAGTACGATGTTTAATGGCATAATTGTCATTCCTGCGAAGGCAAGAATCTTATTTAATGAAACTTAATTTAATATGTTTTTTACAAAATCATCAATTTCTGAAACCCCTTTATTGGTAAGATGTTTTATAAAAGCAGAACCAATAATAGCTCCTTTTGCATGTGTGGTTGCTTGTGTAAAGGTTTCATTATCTGAAATACCAAAACCAATTATTTGCGGATTATTAAGTTTCATATCTGCAATGCGTTTAAAGTATTTGGTTTGTTCTTCTCCAAAACCAGAACTACTTCCTGTAACACTTGCGCTACTTACCATATAGATAAACCCGTTAGAGATAGCGTCTATAAAATGAATACGTTCTACCGATGTTTGCGGAGTTATTAAAAACACATTAATCAATCCGTATTTTTCAAAAATAGCTTTGTAGTCGTCGTTATAAACATCTACCGGTAAATCCGGAATTATTAATCCGTCAATTCCAATTTCTTGACATTTTTTACAGAAAGCTTCTACACCATATTGCAACATAGGATTGAAATAACCCATGATGATTAACGGAATAGAAACGGTTTTACGAATATCTTTTAACTGATTAAAAAGTACTTCGGTAGTCATGCCGTTATTTAAAGCTTGTGTAGAACTCGCTTGAATAGTTGGGCCATCGGCTAAGGGATCACTGAATGGTAATCCTATTTCTACCATGTCTACACCACTTTTTTCTAAGTTTTGAAGTATCGTTGCGGTATCGTTTAAGCTTGGGTATCCTGCTGTGAAGTAGATGGATAGTAGCTTTTTGCTTTCTTTTAGTTTTGTTTGAATGCGATTCATTGAAAATGTGTCTTTTCATTTCCGCGAAGGCGGAAATCTTTAAAATATTAGTGATGTTTTGTTTATACTAAATCTGATAAGTCGTTCCAATCTGGATTCATATCATTTATCAAATTTTCTTTCCATTCCCGGTTCCATTTCTTTATTTGTCTTTCTCTTTTAATAGAATTGTTTACATATTTGGTAGTTTCAAAATAGACAAGTTTATCTACGTTGTATCTTCCAGTAAAAGTTTTTAAACTATTGTTTTTATGTTGTTTTATTCTAATTTTAGGTTGCTTAGATCTGCCAACATAAAGAACAGTATGATTTTTATTTGTTAATATGTAAACATAATGTAATTCCATTTTTTATTCATGAGATTTCCGCCTTCGCGGAAATGAAAAAATTATAATTCGAAATAGTCTATATAATTCTGTAAATCCTTATCCCCACGACCAGATAAACTGAGCACCACAATATCTTCTGGTTGAAACTTTTTCTGCTCGAAAACAGCAAGTGCATGCGAACTTTCAATAGCGGGAATAATACCTTCTAACTTGCATAATTGCAGTCCAGCCTTCATCGCTTGATCGTCAGTGATGGCAATAAATTCGGCACGACCTGTTTTATACAAATGCGCATGCATCGGCCCGACACCAGGATAATCCAATCCTGCCGAAATGGAATATGGCTCTGTTATTTGTCCGTCATTGGTTTGCATCAACAAAGTCTTACTACCATGAATAACGCCTTCTTTTCCCAATACCGAAGTTGCAGCACTTTCGCCAGAATCTACACCTAAACCAGCAGCTTCTACCGCAATTAGTTTCACGTCTGTATCCTGTAAAAAGTGATAATATGCACCAGCGGCATTACTTCCGCCACCAACACAAGCGACTACATAATCGGGTTGTGTTTTGCCTTCGTGTTCTTGTAATTGCCATTTGATTTCTTCGGAAACTACAGATTGAAAACGAGCTACCATATCTGGATATGGATGCGGACCAACAACACTTCCAATAATATAATGGGTGTCTACCGGATTGTTAATCCAATCACGAATGGCTTCGTTGGTTGCGTCTTTAAGTGTTCTACTTCCTGATAATGCTGGAATAACCGTTGCGCCTAACATTTTCATTCTAGCAACGTTTGGTGCTTGTCTGGCAATGTCAATTTCACCCATATACACAATACACTCCAAACCCATTAATGCACAAACGGTTGCGGTGGCAACACCATGTTGTCCTGCTCCCGTTTCGGCAATAATTCTGTGTTTGCCCAAACGCTTGGCCATTAAAATTTGCCCGATGGTATTGTTGATTTTATGCGCTCCGGTATGGTTTAAATCTTCACGTTTTAGATACACTTTCGTGTTGTATTTCTCAGAAAGACGTTTTGCAAAATAGAGCGGAGAAGGTCTACCAACATAATCTTTTAAAAGTTGGTCAAACTCTTTTATAAAGTCGGGTTCTGCCATCACTTTTAAATAGTTTTGACGTAACTCTTCTACATTAGGATACAGCATTTCAGGTATGTATGCACCACCAAATTCGCCGTAGTATCCTTTTTCGTTAATATTATAATTCATGGTTTTTCAATATTCTACTCCTAACGGATATAGTTGTTAATAGCCAATTGGTGTTTAAATTCTTTTAATTTACTAAGATCTTTTACGCCTGGTAATTTTTCAAATTTGCTGTTTAAATCTAGAGTACAACATAAATCAGATTCTGGACGCTTTAAGAATAATATCAAAGGCTCTATTTCTTCAGGGCCAATTCCGCCACTCAAGAAGTATGGTTTTTTGGATGGGTATTTTTTAAATACATTCCAGTTAAAAGGATATCCATTTCCTCCTGGTTCTTTCCCTTTGGTATCGAAAAGGAAATATTTACAAACCTCTTCATAAGGTTCTAAAACGCTAAAATCGAATTGATTCTTTACCGAAAATACTTTTATTACGAATACGTCATATTCCTTTAACTGTTCGCAAAATTCTGGAGATTCATCGCCGTGTAATTGTACACCTTGTAAATCATATTGTTCTATTTTATCTACAATATAGTTGAGCGATGCATTTACAAAAACTCCGATTTTCTCAATACTTTCTGGTAATTCAGGTATTTCTGTATTTAGGTATCGTGGTGATTTTTCATAAAATATAAAACCTAGATAATCTGGTTGTATTTCTGCAACATCTAAAATGTTGTTTTCGGATTTCATTCCGCATATTTTTAGTTTCATTTTATTCTCGCGAAAGCGGGAATCTCACCACGCTTCTTTATTAATTTGATTATTACTTTTTTATATATTTTTTTGTCTTGCAAAAATAATATCGTTTCTCGATACATTTTTGCTTTTCGATGTCATTCCGATAAAAACCGGAATTCATTGAAGTGACATTACTTTAATTCTTCAATAAAATGTTTTGCGCTTTCGCCAGCGTTTTCTGTTTTCATAAAGTTTTCTCCAATTAAGAATCCTTTATAGCCATAAGGTTGTAATTCTTTGATGGCTGCTACAGAACTAATACCGCTTTCTGATACTTTTACAAAATCGTTAGGTATTAATGTACTTAGTTTTTTACTGGTTTCTAAGCTGACTTCAAACGTTTTTAAATTTCTATTATTTACTCCCAACATATCTAAGCTAGGCATAATAGATTTTTGTAATTCTTCTTCGTTATGTACTTCTAAAAGCACGTCTAAAGATAGGCTTTTTGCAAATTCTGAAAACTGCTTAATTTCCTCTCTTGATAATATAGCTGCAATTAATAGAATAACATCTGCGCCATACGCTTTGGCTTCTAGAATTTGATAGGTATCAATTATAAATTCTTTACGAAGCAATGGCAAATTACAACTTGCTCTTGCGGTAAGTAAATCGTCTAAGGAACCACCAAAGTATTTCCCGTCGGTAAGCACAGACATGCCGGAAACTCCAGCATCTTCATATCCTTTTGCAACATCAAAAACGTTTAAGTCGTGATTGATTACTTGCTTGGATGGCGAACGACGTTTGTGTTCTGCAATGATTCCTGAGGTACTATTTCTTAAGTTTTTTGCTAAGGAAATGGTTTGTCTTTCAAACAAAATAGATTGCTCTAATTGTTTGGTAGGAATTAGTTGCTTACGAAGGTTTACTTCAATGCGTTTGTCTTTTACTATTTTGGTTAATATATCCATGTTTTAGTCTTCAGTCTTCAGTCTACAGTCTGCAGTTAGCAGTTCGAGTGAATTCTGCTTACTGAATACTGAGGACTTTTTTTATTTACTTAATGCAATCAAAGCATCTAAGCTCGCTTTTGCTTTTCCGCTTAGTAGTGATTCTTTAGCTAGTTCAAATCCGGTTTGATGATCTATTTTATTTGCGGTAGCAATAGCTAATCCTGCATTGGCGCAAACCACATTGTTTTGTGCTTCGGTTCCTTTTCCTTTTATAACATTTAAAAATATTTTAGCGGAAGACTTTACCGTATCGCCACCAAAAATATCACTTTGATTAATTTGTTCTACGTTTAAATCTTTTGGCGATAACATGGTTTCCGTCGCATTAGAAATAATCTTGGTGTTTCCAGTTAATGAGATTTCGTCATAACCATCTAATGCATGTACGATGCTGTAGTTGGTATCTGTTTCTTGGTATAAATACCCATAAAGACGTTGCAGTTCTAAATTGAAAACGCCCACTAATTGGTTTTTAGGAAACGACGGATTTACCATTGGACCTAACATATTAAAAAAGGTTTTAACACCCAGTTCTTTACGTATGGGAGCTACATTTTTCATGGCAGGATGAAATAGCGGAGCATGTAAAACACATATTCCTGCTTTTTCTATGGCATGTTTTAAGAAATCGGATTTATTAGAAAAATGAATACCTAAAGCTTCCATGACGTTGGAAGATCCAGAAGCCGAAGATACACCGTAGTTGCCATGTTTAGCAACATGTACGCCAGCTCCAGCAGTTACAAAGGATGCTAGAGTAGAAATGTTAAATGTGTTTTTTCCGTCGCCACCAGTTCCGCATAAATCAATCGCATTATAATCGGATAAGTTTATAGGAATACACAATTCTAATAATGCGTCTCTAAATCCTTGCAACTCTTCCAAAGTAATGCTTCGCATCATGTAAACCGTTAAGAAAGATGCAATCTGACTTTGGTTATAATCGCCTTTTGATATATTTACTAAAACCTGTTTCGCCTCTTCTGTAGAGATATTTTCGTGGTTTATTAATCTGTTTAATATTTGTTTCATTGATAAATTTTTATTTATCATTTCCGCGAAGGCGGAAATCTTTTTAATGGATTTTTTGTTACTTTATTTTCGTCCGTTCGAGTGATTTTAATTTTTTCTTGCAATGGTATCTAGAACGAATAAAAGCTTCTCGATACTATTTTTTCATGCTTCAAAAATCACTCGAAGTGACATCTTATTTTCCTTTTCATATTCATATTCATATTCATATTCAAGATGCATTGGAGTAAGTACTGTTTACTGCAACTGCATATAGAACACTAATTATTCACCCAATTCTCTAATATCTGTTTTCCGTTAGGTGTTAAAACCGATTCTGGATGATATTGTACACCGCGAACATCATAAAATTTATGACGTAGCGACATTATTTGTCCGTTTTCATCCAAAGAAGTCGCTTCTAATTCCTCTGGTAAATTAGGATCTACAACCCAAGAATGGTATCTGCCAACGGGGAATGTTTTTTCTAATCCGTTAAAAAGCGATTCGTCATTCATGGTTACTTTTATATTGGTTGCAACACCATGATACACTTCTTCTAGATTAATTATTTTTCCTCCAAAAACTTCACCAATAGCTTGCTGCCCTAAACAAACACCTAAAATGCTTTTTGTTGGCGCATACGCTTTTATGATCTCTTTTAATAAACCTGCTTCATCTGGAACTCCGGGACCTGGAGAGAGTACAATTTTATCAAAAGCATCTACTTCCTCTAAAGTCAGTTTGTCGTTTCTTTTTACAGTTACTTCACAATTTAAATCTTCTAAATAGTGCACTAAATTGTAGGTGAAACTATCGTAGTTATCTATTACTAATACTTTTATTTTCATCGATCAATTTTTTCTGCTAATTCTATAGCTTTTGTTAATGCACCTAATTTGTTATATACTTCTTGTAATTCGTTTTCTGGATCTGATTTGGAAACAATTCCGGCACCAGCCTGCCAATGCAGTTTATGGTCTTTACTTAAGAATGTTCTAATCATAATGGCATGATTAAAGTTACCTTCAAAATCCATAAAACCGATAGCACCGCCGTAAAAGGCACGACTCGTTTTTTCATATTTTTCAATAAGCTGCATCGCTTTATGTTTTGGTGCGCCACTTAAAGTTCCCGCAGGAAACGTATCAGCAACTACTTGCATGGTAGAAACATTTTTATGTTTTTCACCAATAACCTTACTAACTAAATGAATGACATGGGAGAAAAATTGAACCTCTCTATAGGTTTCTACTTTTACTTGGCTTCCGTTTCGACTTAAATCATTTCTAGCTAAATCCACTAGCATCACGTGTTCTGCATTTTCTTTATCATCAACGGCAAGTTGTTTTGCTAATTCGGCATCTTTTTCATCATTTCC
>Ga0209344_10003870_pt1 | contig 14291 bp, 13 predicted proteins | sample Cruoilmetagenom6_FD_187293 | JGI IMG/M metagenome (GOLD analysis project Ga0209344, IMG submission 187293) | Oil polluted marine microbial communities from Coal Oil Point, Santa Barbara, California, USA - Santa Barbara Oil Seep Sample 6 (SPAdes)... | ecosystem: Environmental > Aquatic > Marine...
CTCAAGAAAGGACCATTGAAATGGTCAAGTTCGGCGCCATCGCCCGCAAGATTTTCGGCTCATCAAACGACCGCCGGATCCGGGCCTATCAGCCAAAAGTTGACGCAATCAATGCTTTGGAAGGCGAAATCACAGCGCTCAGCGATGCTGAATTGGCGGCCAGGACGATTCAATTCCGCGAGCAGATTGCGGCCGGCACCAAGCTCGACGATCTCCTGGCTCCTGCTTTTGCAACCGTGCGCGAAGCAGCTCGGCGCGCCATCGGGCTCCGGCCGTTCGACGTCCAGCTGATCGGCGGCATGATCCTCAACGAAAACGCTATCGCCGAAATGAAGACCGGTGAAGGCAAGACGCTGGTCGCTACACTGCCGGTCTATCTCAATGCGCTGTCCGGCGACGGCGTGCATGTCGTCACCGTCAACGATTACCTGGCGCGGCGTGACGCCGAATGGATGGCCCGGATCTATGGCTTCCTCGGATTGACCACCGGCATCATCACCCATGGCATGGACGATGACGAGCGTCGCGAGGCCTATGCCTGCGACATTACCTACGCCACCAACAACGAGCTCGGCTTCGATTATCTGCGCGACAACATGAAGTATGACCGCGCCCAGATGGTCCAGCGCGGACACAACTACGCCATCGTCGATGAGGTGGATTCGATCCTCGTCGACGAAGCCCGCACGCCGCTGATCATCTCCGGTCCGCTGGATGACCGGTCCGACCTTTACAACAGCATCGACACGCTGATTCAGAAGCTCGAACCGGACGACTACGAAATCGACGAGAAACAGCGCTCCGCTACCTTCACCGAAGCAGGCACCGAGAAACTTGAAGCCATGCTGACGGAAGCCGACATGCTCAAGGGTGAATCGCTTTACGATGTCGAGAACGTTGCCGTCGTTCACCACATCAACAACGCGCTGAAGGCTCACCGGCTGTTCACCCGCGACAAGGATTACATCGTCAACAACGACGAAATCATCATCATCGACGAGTTTACTGGCCGCATGATGCCGGGACGTCGTTTTTCCGAAGGTCAGCACCAGGCGCTGGAAGCCAAGGAAGGCGTCAAGATCCAGCCGGAAAACCAGACCCTGGCCTCGATCACGTTCCAGAACTATTTCCGCATGTACAGCAAGCTCGGAGGCATGACCGGCACGGCCTCCACCGAGGCCGAAGAGTTTGGCGACATCTACGGGCTGGAAGTGGTCGAAGTCCCGACCAATGTGGCGATTTCCCGTATCGATGAAGATGACGAGGTGTACCGCACCGTCGAGGAAAAATATCAGGCCATTATCGACGACATCAAACAATCGCGTGAGAAAAAGCAGCCGGTTCTGGTCGGCACCACTTCTATCGACAAATCCGAAATCCTTGCCGAGCTCCTGCGCAAGGCGGGTGTCGAGGACTTCAAGGTCCTCAACGCCCGTTATCACGAGCAGGAGGCGTTTATCGTCTCCCAGGCCGGTGTGCCCGGAGCGGTCACCATCGCCACCAACATGGCCGGTCGCGGCACCGACATCCAGCTCGGCGGCAACGTCGACATGCGTATAGCCCAGGAACTCGGCGACATGCCGGAGGGACCGGAGCGCGACGAAAAGGAAAAGGTCATCCGGGCCGAAATCAAGGTGCTCAAGGACGAGGCGCTGGCTGCCGGCGGCCTGTACGTGCTTGCCACCGAACGCCACGAGAGCCGCCGCATCGACAACCAGCTGCGCGGTCGTTCGGGCCGTCAGGGCGATCCTGGTCGGTCCAAGTTCTTCCTGTCGCTGCAGGATGATCTGATGCGTATTTTCGGCTCCGAGCGCATGGACGGCATGCTCAAGACGCTTGGCCTCAAGGAAGGCGAGCCGATCATCCATCCGTGGATCAACAAGGCGCTTGAGCGGGCACAGAAAAAGGTCGAAGCACGCAACTTCGATATCCGCAAGAACCTGCTGAAATTCGATGACGTTATGAACGACCAGCGCAAGGTCATCTTCGAACAGCGCAAGGAACTGATGGATGCGGAATCGATTTCCGAAACCATCGAAGACATGCGCCATGAAGTGGTCGACGGCCTGGTCAAGCTCCACATTCCCGAACGCGCCTATGCCGAGCAATGGAATGTTGCCGACCTCAAGAAGGACGTCCAGGCTTACCTCAACCTCGACCTGCCGATTGAGCAATGGGCCGCAGAGGAAGGCATCGCCGAAGATGACATCCACACCCGGCTTCTCGAGGCGGCTGATAATCTCGCCAACGAGAGAGCTGAGCGGTTTGGCGCCGAAGTCATGACCTATGTGGAAAAATCTGTTGTTCTCCAGACCCTTGATCATCTGTGGCGGGAACATCTGGTCAACCTCGATCACCTTCGCTCGGTCGTCGGGTTCCGCGGCTATGCACAGCGCGATCCGCTGCAGGAATACAAATCCGAAGCGTTCGAATTGTTTCAGGCACTGCTCGCCAATTTGCGTCAGGCCGTCATGACGCAATTGATGCGTGTGGAAATCGTTCGGGAGGCAGCTACTCCGGAACCTGAATTGCCGGAAGGCATGGAAGCTCACCACATCGACGCCACGACAGGCGACGATGAGTTCGACCAGTCCAATGCCGAGCTCGCAGCAGGCGTTGTTGCACCTGAAGACCGTGACCCCGAGGATGAAACCACCTGGGGCAAGGTTGGCCGCAACGAGGCCTGCCCATGCGGATCCGGCAAGAAGTACAAGCACTGCCACGGCGCTTTCTGAGCGTCGGTCGCGACGAAACAACCAGGCCGGGAGCGAGATTTTCGATCCCGGCCTTTTTTGTCGCCTAGCGCAAACTCAAACCTGCCGCCCGACGCTGCATCAAGGCTTCGGCATCTCCTGTTGTGATCGCTTTCCAGCCGCGCTCAGCAAACCTGTCGAAGCCTTCAACTCCATCAACCGGTCCGGCTGGAATATGCTGCCCGTTGAAATGATTGGTCAAACCGTTTCTTAACGTCACCGTGACAGTGTACCCGGACAACAACGGGATTGAAGCCTGACCATGACGTTGATCGACACCGCTGGCAAAGTTCTGCCGCCTCGCTTTGTTGCGCGGCTTGCGCCGGTGTTCGAGCGTCTCTCAACCATCGCAACAGCAACCGACGAGACCAGCGCAGCCCAGCGCATGGCCATGATTGCCTTTGCCATCCGCATTTTCAGTGCAGCGATCGCCTTCGTATCGCAGATCATTCTGGCCCGCATGATGGGTGAGTTCGAATACGGCGTATTTGTGTTTGTCTGGGTGATTGCCATCATTCTGGGCAACCTCTCCTGTCTCGGCTTTCACACTGCCGTGATCCGCTTCCTGCCGCAATACCGCACCGCCGGCGCTGACGAAGCGATCATCGGCCTTGCAGCGACAGCGCGGATATTTGCCATGCTGTCGGCAACCCTGATTGCCGCCACAGGCATCGCGGCACTCCACTATATGGGCGACAGGATTGATGCGCACTATGTCCAGCCGCTTTTTATCGGCGCTTTCGTTCTGCCGATGATTGCTCTGGGCGATGTGCTGGATGGAACTGCACGAGCCAATGGCTGGCCCGTGCATGCGCTCAGTCCAACCTACATCATTCGACCCTTGCTCATTTTATGCTTCGTCGCTGGTGCCATCTGGATTGGACGCATGGCGGACGCCAACACCGCCCTTATAGCGGCCCTTGCCGCGACCTATCTCACCACATTGGCACAGTTTTTTGTCGTCACCACCAGGCTGCAGAAGCGCTTTCCCACCCAGCGCATCGAGATACACGTCAAGACCTGGCTGATGGTTGCCTTTCCGATTTTCCTGATCGAAGGCTTCTATTTCATGCTGACCAATGCCGACGTCATCATCGTCGGCATTTATCTTCCGCCCGAAAAGGTGGCCGTCTATTTCGCTGCCGCAAAGACCATGGCGCTGGTCCACTTCGTCTATTTTGCCGTAAAGGCCGCTGCTGCCCAGCGTTTCTCGACGCTCGTTTCCGGCACGGATCGCACGGCATTGGCTTCTTTCGCCCGACAAACCGTGCAGTGGACCTTCTGGCCTTCACTGCTGGTTGGCGCGCTGGTGATTGCAGCCGGTCCATTTCTGCTCTCCCTGTTTGGTCCAAGCTTTCAGGAAGGCCATTTGATCATGGTCATCCTGTTTGCGGGAATTATTGCCAAGGCGATGATCGGCCCCGGCGAAGTGCTTCTGACCATGGCAGGCAAACTCAAGATCTGCGCCACGATCTATGCAATCGCACTTGCAGGTAATCTGGGCCTCAACGTCGTCTTGATACCCCTGTGGGGTTTGCACGGCGCCGCCGCGGCCACCGCCGGCGCAATGATCATTGAGGCATGCCTCCTTCATTTCATCGTCCGCCGGCAACTCGGCATAGTCATGTTCATCGCATCGGCCGCCTTGCCAGGCCGGGATGATGTTGCGCGGAAGGGGGAATAGATCATGGCCTCCAGTCCCATCGTCCAGGATGAAGTCACAAGCCAGGCCAACACGATGATCGGTGAATTGGCCGACGTCGAAACCGGCCGTCCAGTGCCCGAGCGCGAAGTTACCGTCGGTCGTCCAGGGCGTCATCTGGCAATCTACCCCGCACGCGCCGGCTACGAATTGCAGGAAGAACTCGACTTCCTCACCAACCGTGCCCTTGAACCCAACGTCTTCTTTGCAGGCCGCTTCCTGGCCCCGGCCATGCCACGGCTGGAAGACCGGGTGATCCGCCTCATGCTGATGCGCGATGAAACCGAAACCCATTCACGCATGCGGATGCTGCTGCCCTATTCGATAGAGAAACCCGGGTTCTCGGTTGGCGCAACAATCATCCGTGCCTGGTCCAACCCGTTTGGGCCCCTGGGCACTCCTCTCGTCGATCGTGAGGACGCAGCTGAAACGCTCGACAACATGCTCGACGCCTTGAGCCGGACCGAGATGGGTCTGCCGGGCGTTCTCGTGCTTCCCGACATGCGGCTGGACGGGCCCGTGGCGGGTCTCCTGCGCGCTGTCGCCATGGCCCGCAACCTGTCTGTCGTCGTCACGGAACAGGTCAAACGCCCGTTCCTGGAAAGCACGCTTGACGCCAACGACTACCTGGCGAAGTCTGTCTCACCCCATCACCGCCGCGAAATGCGCCGGCAATGGCGCCGGTTGTCCGAGCATGGCGAACTGAGCTACATGGTGGCCCGCCAGCCGGAAGAAATCCGTTATCACCTTGAGGAATTTCTCACCCTCGAAGACACCGGCTGGAAAGGCCGGCGCAAGTCTTCAATGGTGTCTGACCGGTACCGCGCCGCCTTCGCCCGCGAGGCCATCAACAGTCTGGCTGAAACAGACAGCGTGCGCATTCACTCGCTGGCGCTCAATGGCGAAGCCATCGCTTCCATGATCGTGTTCATCTCTGCTGGTGATGCTTGGACATGGAAGACCGCTTACAACGAGGCTTGGGCTCATTATTCTCCCGGTAAATTGCTGGTCGACCGGCTTACCGAATGGCACCTCGATGATCTCAACATCCGCCGCACCGACTCCTGCGCCGTACCAGACCATCCGATCATGAGCCGCCTGTGGTCAGAACGTGAGAACATGGGCACCATGGTCATCGGTCTTGACCCCAGGCATGACCGCGACGTTCGTCAAGTTGCAACCCAGCTCCACATCTACCGCAACACCCGCAACATCGCCCGGCTGCTGCGGGAGAAAATCCGTGGAATGGCTAAACGCTAGAGCCAGCAGCTGCGCCAGCCTTGATCTCGGCGATGGCCTGATCCCGCAAGATCCGCCGGATGACCTTGCCCGTCGTGGTCAGCGGCAGGCTGTCAACAAATTCGATCTCTCTGGGATACTCATGCGCCGATAGCCGCGTCTTGACCCAGTCGCGCACTGATTCGGTCAATTTCGCATCCGTCGTGATCCCCGGCGCCACAACGATGTATGCCTTGACGATTTCGGTGCGCATCGGGTCAGGCTTGCCCACGACCGCCGCAAGCGCCACGGCTGGATGACCGGTCAGGCAATCCTCGATTTCCCCGGGCCCAATGCGATAACCGGATGATGTGATGACATCATCATCCCGCCCGAAGAACGAGAAATATCCTTCCGCATCCCGCACGCCCTGATCTCCAGTGATCATCCAGTCACCAATGAACTTGGCCTGCGTTGCCGCCTCGTTGCGCCAGTATCCCAGAAACATAACCGGATCGGGGCGTTTGACGGCGATCTGACCCGAAGTGCCATCCGGCACCACATTGCCCTGATCATCAATCACCGCCACCTCATGGCCGGGCACCGGCTTGCCAATTGCCCCGCCCCGGCTGACACCGAGCATCGCAGAGGACGACAGCACCAGATTGCATTCTGTCTGGCCGTAGAACTCGTTGATGGTCAGGCCGAGAACCTTCTGCGCCCATTCATAGGTCTCACGCCCCAGCGCTTCGCCGCCCGATCCGACGGTCCTGAGATTGAGCTGATGCCGCGACAGCGGATCTGCGACCGTGCGCATGATCCTGAGCGCAGTGGGCGGAATGAAGGCATTGCGCACATTCATCTCGGCCATGATCCGGTAGGCAAGTTCCGGATCGAACTTCTGCGCCTGGGATGAGACCACCGGCACACCGAGCAGCAATCCCGGCAGCAGCACATTGAGCAGTCCCCCGGCCCAGGCCCAGTCGGCCGGGGTCCAGAACTTGTCGCCGGGCTGCGGCATGAATTCATGATGGGTCTGGACCCCGGGAATATGCCCGATCAGCACCCGGTGCCCGTGCAGCGCGCCCTTGGGAGGCCCCGTAGTCCCCGAGGTGAAGATCATCAGGGCCGGATCGTCTGCCCGGGTCCTGACCGCAACCGGCGCATCGGAATGACCGTTCTCAAGCCCATCGTAACGCACGACGTCGACAATATCGCTGTCACCGGTCACAACAACCGCCTTGAGGTCACTCAGCCTCTCGCGGATCGCCGCGACCTTGTCGCACCCGTCAGGTGTCGTCACCAGCACCCTTGCACCAGACGCCGAAAGCCTGTGTTCAACAGCTTCAACTCCGAACAGCAACGCCAGCGGCACGGCAATGGCTCCGAGCTTGTAGATCGCGACATGCGCAATCACAGTCTCGAATCCCTGCGGCAACATCAGTGCCACCCGGTCCCCGACCTTGACCCCCAGCGAGGAAAGCCCTCTGGCAAACGCATTGGACCGCCGCGCCAGCCCTCCATAGGTTAGCCGGTCCGGCTCGCGGTCCGCATTGAAATGCTCGAGACAGACCCGGTCCGGTTCACGAGCCGCCCAATCGTCCGATACCGCACTGCCGATGTTGAAAAACTCCGGCACATCCCAGCAAAACCGGGCGGCAACGTCTTCTAGTGTCTTCCCCGGAGGCAACAACATGACTGAAAATCCCTGCACAAAACCCCACGACCACCGCGCTGCCGCGCGCCGTCAGTGGCAAAGCAAACCGTAGCTCGAAAAAAGCTCTATCAGGCGAAGGATCAGGAATGAAGAGATAACAGCATGAACGCCAGCTGCAGGCGGGACTTGGATCAATCCGGCAGCAAATTCTGCGCTAGCCGGAAAGAAAAATGGTGCCCCCTTCCGGACTCGAACCGGAACTCCTTGCGGAACCGCATTTTGAGTGCGGCGCGTCTACCAATTCCGCCAAAGGGGCATCCTCCCGGGCGAACCGGTGCGGACGGCGGGACTATAGTCGGCGATTTTCTCCGGTCAAATGCTTTTTCACGATCCGGACCACAGAAGCTGATATTGGCGGCAGCGGCGCCATCTTCGGTTTACCCTTCAGCGGTTTCGCACTAGAAGGCGGCATTGTTGCTTGGACAAGAAGGCATCCCATGCTTCGCAGACTTTATGACTGGACCATGTCGCTGGCGGGCACGCGTCATGCCGAAAAGGCGCTTTTTGGCATTTCCTTTGCCGAGAGCTCGTTCTTCCCGATTCCGCCGGATGTCCTTCTCATCCCGATGACTTTGGCCAAGCCGCGCAATTGGGTCCGGCTCGCGCTGATCTGCACCATCGCTTCGGTGATTGGCGCATTTGTCGGCTACGCCATTGGCATGTTTCTTTATGAGAGCATCGGCAAATGGATTCTTGAAAGCTACGGTGCAGCCGACAAGTTCGAGAAGATCCAGGAATGGTACAACACCTGGGGCGGCTGGGGCGTGCTGTTCGCCGCCATCACCCCGTTCCCCTACAAGGTGCTGACGATTTTCTCCGGCGTCACCGGGTTGAACCTGCTTGTCTTTGCCCTCGTCAGCGTTATCGGTCGCGCCTTCCGCTTTTTTCTGGTGACCTGGCTGCTGTCGAAATTTGGCGAGCCCATCCGGCTGTTCATCGAAAAATACCTCGGCCTTCTTTTCACCCTCTTTGTGGTTCTCCTTCTTGGTGGATTCTACGCAATCAAATATGTGTTCTGATTATGCCAACACCTGATCTCACTGCTTCCCCCGTCAACCGCACCATGATCGCGCTGTTTCTTGCCGTCGCCATGGCCATAGTCGTCGGCTCGGCCCTCGGCTTTGAGCATATCGGCGGCTACATACCTTGCGCGCTGTGCCTGGAACAGCGCATCCCCTATTACATCGGCGCACCCCTGATGCTCGTTGCAGCGATCGTGTCCAAGGCCGGCGGCCCGTCCTGGGCGGTGCGCGGCTTGCTCGCCATCGGCGGCTTGTTGATGCTTTATGGTCTCGTACTTGGCGTCTACCATTCCGGCGTGGAATGGCAGTGGTGGGACGGACCTGCATCCTGCGCCACGTCTGCTGATGCCGTAACCAAGGATGCTGGATCGCTGCTTGGTGATCTCAGCTCGAAAAAGCCGCCATCCTGCGATGCGGCAGCCCTTCGCGTTCTCGGATTGTCATTCGCCGGCTGGAATGTGTTGGCAAGCGCCGTCTTGGCCGCCATTGCCTTTCACGCAGCATCTCGGAAAAACTAGGCACCCGATCACGGCTGCAGTTCGACATCCCAATAGAGATAATCCATCCAGCTTTCATGCAGGAAGTTGGGCGGGAACATGCGGCCATTATTGTGCAGATCCTGCACATTGGGCCGATAGGGCTTTTGCTGCGGAATCATGCCCGCATCCCTGGGCATGGCCCCGCCTTTTTTCAAATTGCAGGGCGAACAGGCAGCCACCACGTTTTCCCATGTGGTCTCACCGCCACAACGCCGTGGAATCACATGGTCGAATGTCAGCTCATGCGGAGATCCGCAATACTGGCATTCAAACCGGTCCCGCAGGAAGACATTGAACCGGGTGAAAGCCGGAGACCGGGATGGCTTGATGTAGGATTTCAGGCAGACAACGCTGGGAAGCCGCATCGAGAATGTCGGCGACGACACCGCGTGATCATACTCCGCAACGATCTGGACACGATCCAGGAACACGGCCTTGACCGCATCCTGCCACGACCAGAGCGACAAGGGGTAATAACTCAGCGGCCTGTAATCAGCGTTCAGAACGAGCGCCGGTAAGGACTGCGGGGACACAAAAATAGTCAAGTGACTCTCCCGAGCGATTCTCCATCTGCAAAGACCATATTAGGCTGTACATGTCAGGAATGTGAAGCGTCAGAATTTCGAATCATTTTGTGACGCGATTCTGACCGTTACCCAGCCGCGACAGGGGTCGCATCGCGGCGCATGACCGCGGCATAATACGCCCACAAAAGCCGCGCCGCAACGCCGCGCCACGGGCTCCACTCCTCCGCAAGCTTGTAGAGAGCCCGCGGTTGAGGGCGCACATCGAGCCCCAGAATATCTGCGGCCGCACTTTGCAACGCCACATCCCCGGCGGGAAAAACATCCGGATGCCCGGCGCAAAACAGAAGATAGACCTCTGCGGTCCATGGCCCGACACCCTTGATTGACGTCATGGCGCTGATCGCCGCACGTCCCTCAAGCCTGCACAGATGGTCAAGATCGAGCTCATCTGCGGTCACGGCCTCTCCGACCCGGATCAATGTCTCGGCCTTGGCGCGTGACAACCCGGCTCCACGTAGCGCCTCCGGACTCAGCGCAAGAATGGCCGCCGGGCTGATCTCGCCGGCCGCAAGCTCCAGCTTTCTCCACAGCGCATTGGCGCTTGCCTTGGAGACCATTTGCGACAGTATGATCTCCGTCAGTGTTGCATAGCCGGGTGGTTTGCGCCGCAGCGGCACCGGCCCGGAAAGTTCGATTGCCCGGGCCAGCCGGACATCCTTGCGCGCCAGATCGAGCAGGCCGTCGGCAATATCGTCAGTGCTGTCGATCCGGCGCATGCCCGATATCCTGTCTTCTGGTTACCGCCCGACGATCGACTTCGACAATCAGGTTCGGCAATCTGGCCGGCTGAGAGTATCGTGACGCCGACCGCCAAAAATGACATGAAACACCATGCCAATTCACAACACCACACCCAATCTGCTTATCAACGCTCCGACTGTCCGCTTTGCGCCCAGCCCCAACGGACTGCTGCATGTCGGGCACGCCAGGTCCGCGATGCTGAACTGGCGTTTTGCCAACACTCATGACGGCACATTCCTGTTGCGCATAGAAGACATCGACACCACCCGTGCGCGTCCGGAGTTCGAAGCAGCCATTGTCGGAGACCTTAACTGGCTCGGCATTGACTGGCCGAAGCCGGTTCGCCGCCAGTCGGAGCATTTTGCCGAGTATCAGGCAGCCCTGAGCGAATTGCGCAGACTTGGACTGTTGTATCCCGCATTCCTCAGCCGGGCCGAAACGACCGCCAGGATTTCTGAAATCGAGAGCACAGGCCGGATCTGGTCCCGCGACCCCGATGGCGCGCCCCACTATCCCGGCGATGACCGCACGCTGGCCGCATCCGAGCGCGACCGCAGGATCGCAGCTGGTGACCCGCATGCCTGGCGGCTGGACATGCAGACCGTGCTGGATGGTCTCGGCACACCGCCATCATGGGCTGAATTCGGCTCCGGCCCGTCTGGCGAGACCGGCCAGATCAATGCAGACCCGGGATCATGGGGCGACGTTATCCTGGCAAGGCGCGATGTTCCGGCAAGCTATCATCTCTCGGTCACTGTCGATGACGCCATCCAGAACATCAGCGACGTGATCCGTGGCGAAGACCTGTTCGCCGCCACGTCCGTGCACCGCTTGCTACAGCACCTGCTCGGACTGCCGGCGCCGCGCTATCATCATCATGGTCTGGTGCGGGATCAGGAGGGCCGCAAACTCTCAAAGAGCGACGGGTCCACATCTATCACGTCTCTTCGGCAACAAGGTACCAGCCCGGAGGACATCCTAACACTCGCCGGTGTCAGAACCTGAAGCTTGCACCCAGGCCGTTTCAGGTCTCGCCGGATTTCTCTCGCTCCAGTTCGATCGTGGCCCGCACTCGCGCCTTGAGGATCGCCGCGTTGATTTCCGCACCCAGAATGAAGATTGCCGCAATAATGTAGAGAAACACCAGCGCCACCATGATCGAGGCCAGCCCGGCATAGGTCGACACGTAAGTGGCGAATTCCTCGAGATACCGGGCGAAGGCCAGAGCTCCGGCAATCCAGGCAATCAGCGTCACGCAGATTCCTGGAATAACATCGGAAAGCTTGCGCTTGCCCGCAGGCAGCCACAGATGCGACAGCACCAGACCAGCAACCAGAACTGATATGGCGACAAGGATGCGCCAGTCATCCACCGCCGAGATCAGCGTTTCCATCCATGGCGCGAACTGCCGCGCCAGCCTCATCGCCAGCGGCGCCAGCACCAGCAGAAAGCTGATCGCCATGATCACCAGCACCGCGATCACCACAAATCCGAGGCTCTGTGCCCGGGTCACGTACCAGGCCCGCGTCTCGGTCATCCGGTAGGCGCGATTGAGCGACACCCTGAGCGCTTCTACCCCGTTGGCTGAAAAGAACGCCGCCGCAAGCACCGACACGGTCAGCAATCCGCCGCGTTCGATTGTCAGCACGTTGATCACCTCGCGCGCGATCGGCGCGGCGATGGATTCAGGCCAGGTGTCGAAAATCAGATGCGAGGCCGTCTCCGCATAGGCATTGGCTCCAAGATAACTGGCGAGCGCCGTTCCAAAGATCATGAATGGGAACAAGGCCATCAGGATCGACAAGGCGACGTGGCTTGCCATCGCCCAGCCATCATCATTGTTGAAATGGGTAACCGCATCAAGGATGACCGTGCGTATGCGTCGCAATCTTTGCTCCTGCCTGACGGATTTACATGCCGGGTCGGCATTGTCAGCCTTTCATGATTATGGGATTTGAATCGCCACGGGAACAGGGCAGATCATGCAATGAGTGAGAATAACCAGCAAAAGAGCATTCTGGTAACCGGCTGCTCAAGCGGTATCGGCGCCTGGTGCGCCCGCGCACTCATGGCTGAAGGCTGGCATGTGATTGCCTCGGCGCGCACGGAAGAAGATATCTCGACGCTCCGCAATGACGGGATTGAAGCCTATCATCTGGACTATGCCGATCCGGCCAGCATCGCGACTTTCTTTACCAACGCCATGCACTCCACCGGCGGACGCTGTGATGCTCTGTTCAACAATGGCGGGTACGGACAGGTTGGCGCGGTCGAGGATCTCCCGGTTGATGCCTTGCGGGCACAGTTCGATGCAAATTTTTTCGGCTGGCACGATCTCACCCGCCGCGTGATCCCGGTGATGCGGACGCAGGGCCACGGCCGCATTGTGCAATGCTCGTCGATACTCGGTCTGGTTCCGATGCGGTTCCGCGGTGCCTACAACGCCTCCAAACATGCCCTTGAAGGTCTTTCCGTAACGCTTGCCATGGAACTGCAAGGCTCCGGCATCCATGTCAGCCTGATCGAGCCGGGTGCCATCCAAAGCAGGTTCAGGGCCAATGCGTTGAGGCTTTTTCACCGCCACATTGACATTGAGACCTCTGTGCACAGCAGGGATTACCAGGCGCAGCTCGACCGGCTGGAAAAGCAGGAGCAGTCAAACAGCGGTAAACTTGGGCCTGAAGCCGTTCACAAAGTGCTCATGCACGCGCTCACCGCTCGCCGCCCGCGCTATCACTACCCCGTCACGCGAGCCGCCAAACTGGGCGTCATTGCCCGCCGGCTTCTCCCAGCCAGGCTGCTCTATCCATTTCTCGCCAGGCAGGATTGAGCCACCTGCACTGATGGACTTGCCGGCAAAAGCCCCTATGTTCCAACTCAGATTTCGTCACAAGGAAACTGCCAGATGTCGTCCGTAACCTATGTCCTGTCCATCGTCGTCATGCTGGCTGTTGCCGCTGTTCTTGTGCGCGGCCTCGTCAACATGGCACGCGGCGGCTCGGGCAATCTCTCCAACAAACTGATGCAAATGCGGGTATTGCTGCAATTTGTCGCGGTCGTGCTGATCGTTGCAACGTTGTGGCTGACAGGCGGCGGCCGCTGAGCATTACGGCTCCAGCACCAAGTTTCCCGGCAAACCGTTCCAGAAAGCCTCTCTCATGGTCAAACTCAACAAGATTTACACCAGAACCGGTGATGACGGCACCACCGGGCTGGTCGCGGGCGAGCGACGTCCGAAACATGATCTGCGGATCGAAGCCTACGGTACGGTTGACGAGGCCAACGCCGTTGTGGGCATGGCCCGGCTTCACACCGCCGATTTGCCTGATCTCGACGCCATGCTGATGCGGATTCAGAATGATTGTTTCGATCTGGGCGCCGATCTGGCTACACCCGACACCGGTGAAAAGCCCGAGTACGAACCCTTGCGGATTGTGGATGCACAGGTCGACCGCATCGAAACCGATATTGATCTGCTCAACGCCGATCTCGAACCCTTGCGCTCTTTTGTCCTGCCCGGCGGAACAGCCGCCGCTGCTCATCTGCATCTTGCGCGCACTGTCGTACGCCGGGCCGAGCGGCTGATGGTCGAACTCGCAGCGCAGGACAATGAAACCGTCAATCCGGCCGCCATCCGCTACGCCAACCGATTGTCCGATTTCTTTTTCGTCGCTGCGCGCTGGGTCAATGATCACGGCCGCACGGATGTGCTTTGGGTTCCCGGCAAAAACCGGTAGCCTCTGCCTCCATCACCACAAAGCCGGACCGGCCCAAACGGGAACCTCGCGATGTTCATCCCCTTGCATGATTCCAACGACCTCAAACACATCAAGCTGCAATGGGTGACCTGGTCGCTGATCGCTCTCAACGCGATTGTCTGGGGCATAACCGAGCTCGCCGGCGCAGACAGCGACTTCACCACCGCAGCCGTTCTTGGGTTGGGCTTCATCCCCTCCGTCGTCAATGACATCGCCGAGTTGCAGCCGTCTCTAGTCCTGATCCCCGAAGACGC
>Ga0209344_10003872_pt1 | contig 14279 bp, 9 predicted proteins | sample Cruoilmetagenom6_FD_187293 | JGI IMG/M metagenome (GOLD analysis project Ga0209344, IMG submission 187293) | Oil polluted marine microbial communities from Coal Oil Point, Santa Barbara, California, USA - Santa Barbara Oil Seep Sample 6 (SPAdes)... | ecosystem: Environmental > Aquatic > Marine >...
ACTAGTCCAAGTGTGTGAAATATTAAGATCTACATTAAGGTCTGTCATTACGTAATCATCCGTTACTGTTATTGTAGTAGAAACGGTTGCGTTATCTACAATTGCAGTACCTGGACTATCACTTGTACTAAAAGGACCTGTAAGTGGTTGACCTATACATGTAATAACTGGTGCGATGTTATCTTCAACAGTAACAGTAGCATCACAAGTAGAAGAATTTCCTTCTGCATCTGTAACTACCAATGTCATAACATTAGCACCAACATAAGAACAATCAAGGTTTCCATCAAATGGAGGCGTACCTGGAAGTTCATAAACGATGTTTCCACTAAAGTTTCTTGGTCTAAAAGTTCCACCTGTAAAGATTGGATTACCTTTACCAGCACCTTCATATATCTCAAGGTTTGCATCAGATGCCCAAAGAGCTCCTTCAGTTGTACCATTTACATAATTATGAGTTGTGTTATTAGTACAAGCCACATAAAAAGAAACCATGTTCCCTGCTGTCAAACTAACACCCATGCTTAAACCAAGTGGTGTTGGATTATCAGATCCTGCACCTACAACACCAGCTACAGAACCAATTAAGGTCCAATCTCCAGCATTGGTCTCAGAACCAAGATAAGATCCTGTTTTCATATAAATTTCATAATCCAATAAAGCTCCTTGATTATTAACATCAAAAGAATTTACTACAATATCATTCAATGGCATTACCTCAAACATATTTCCACTAAAGAAATTGTTACTTGCAAAAGTAGTTGTCAATGATCCTGGAGTTGGAGGCGATGATGCAAACTCATAAGTTACAATCCCACAGTTATCTGTAGAACCACCGTCTATTTCGTTTGGTGTAATTGTTGCTACACCTGACGCATCCAATTGAACTGTTATGTCTTGACATACAGCAACTGGATCTTCATTATCTGTAACAGTTATGTTGAAAGAACAATCTGCAGTGTTTCCAGTTGAATCTGTCGCTCTAAATGTTACTACTGTAACTCCTGTAGGGAATTCATCACCACTACCTAATACTCCAGGGTCTGGAGAAATTTGCTCTACAGACTCTAAATCACCATCTGGGTCAATTGCAATTGCGTCTGTATAATTAATAACAGCACCACAAGCACCTGGATCTGTATCTGCAGCAATATCCGCAGGACACATAATTACTGGTGGACTTCCTAATAAAGGAGTAAAGTCTAAACAGTAGCTATTCAACTGCCCAATGTCACCATTAGCAGCATCATTAATGTTCACTGTCCAGTTTCCGTTGATGTTTTCACCAGCAAATACAGTATTTAATAAACCACCTTCTGCTTGGTAATCTGCAGCAGGAGCTCCACCACTCCATCCAGTAATTGCATTACCTGATGCGTCAGTGAAAACTAAATCTGCAGCCGTATCTAAACCAGAAGATCCACCGTGTTGAACTGATAGATTAATTGAAGTTGCCGCAGGGGAAGTCAATGTAATTGTTAAATCACTTGCCCAAGTATGCCCTATATTTAAGGTAACATTATCAAAATCATAATCCGTTCCAATAACACCTACCTCACCTACTACAGCTATAGAAGGGTCCATATCACCAGAACTTGGACTTGGAAGTGCCGCTCCAGCAGGAATTAACTCAGGTGCATTACCACAGTTACTAGATGTAGGTGGTAATGAACAGTCTCCTGTTAAATCAAAAACAAAATCCCATGGACCACCGGCTATAGTTGCACCTGTTGGTCCCCAAGTAGCACCATCATTTGTTGAAAAAGCACTTTCACCATTGGTAATGGTGTTGGTCAATTCCCAAAAAACATCTGAACTACCAGCCGAATTGGAGGCTCTAATCCCCATCCAATAATCGGTACCTCCTGGAAGACCTCCTCCAGGCAATACAATACCACTTCCAGTAAGATCCATTGTTGTTTCAACAATATCTCGTCCAAAAGCACTACCAACAACAGCCTGAGAAGCAGGAGGTGATAACGCAACTCCTGTTACCACCCCAGGTAAACCAGCGGCATCAGCATAAAATGTTACTTCTACTCCAGTTATCGTAGTTCCAACCGTTGTTAATAACGACAGAACTAAGTTTTCAGGAGCAAAGTTCTTAAATACAGCAACATTGAAATCCTCTGCCGCCGTAAAGGCCGACGGATCAGAAACGTTACCAGCATTTGGAAATCCTGACTCAACACCAGCATAGCCGCAAGGAGCCATAAACTCCGTTCCCAACGTACTATTGCCAAACATTTTGACATTGGCTGGTTCGCCTGTCGCTAATAAGTTACTCTGGGAAAACCCAAGGCTCGTTATTAGCAAGACTAATAAGAATGTAATTTTTTTCATAAATAGATTGTTTAAAATTGATTAATTAAAATGTAATTAAAGCTAAGTGTTAAAAATAGCATAAAATATTTATATCACAAAGAATATAAAGATATTTAAGAGCCATCTATTCTTATATAAACAAGAATTCGTAAACAACTAATTTACAGCCTTTTAAATAGGAAAAAGGAGTGAACACAGCTCCATTGTTTGTAATTAGAAATAAATTCCTTATACCTTATATTGTATTTACAATTACTTTGATGTCGATCCCCCATCATTTCTGTTAAAATTTTAACACATTTACGGTTCAATTTTTTTGTGGAATTACATTTAAATTTCAAAAAAAACTATATCGTTCAACGTCATCTTAGTTATTAAGTCGACACCCTAGATCTTACAAAAAAAATCATTGAGATTTATTAATTTAGATATCAAGATACCTAGTTTTCATATATTTGTTTTACTCAAAATATTCTTACTTCAAAATATTCTTACTTCAAAATATACTTACTTCAAATGAAACGTATTCTCCTCCTTTTATTAAGTCATATTATTCTTATTTCTTGTGCTGAAAACATATAAAATGAGAAGAAAAATGAATATAGCGATGGCGCCGCGGCTTTGTTTCAAAAATTTCATCAGAGGTTTCAAATTTTTCCTTCAGAAACCATATTCTCCAGACGGAAGAATTAAACTTCCTGAATTACGAATATATATAGTGGAGCAGGGGTTGCAATACTAGATTATAATCAGTATGGCCTTCAAGATTTATACTTTGTTTCCAATTTTGCAGCCAATAAACTCTACAAGAATACTGGTAATTTCACATTTGTAGATGTAACAAAAAATACTAAAACTAAGGATGGTAGATGGTTTTCAACAGGTGTCACCGTTATTGATGTAAATTCAGACGGCTGGCCCGATCTCTATGTATGCAAAGCGGGCTCTTTAAAAAATCCTGAAGGTAGAAAAAACTTGCCTTTTGTTAATCAAAAAGACGGAAGTTTTAAAGAAGAAGCTGAGAAGTGGGGATTATATCATCCAGGGTTTTCTGTTCAAGCCTACTCTTTCGATTATAACCACGATGGCAACCGAGACTTATATCTAGTGAAATACCGATCCGATTTCGAAAATGCAGCAACTATTTCAGATAAAATACAATTAGATGTTTCGGATGTTTCTAGTGATCAACTATTTAGAAATGATGGAGATCATTTTTCTAATGTGACTGCGGCGCTCGGCTTAACGAATAAAAGCTGGGGTATGAGCGCCGTAATTTCAGACTTTAATGATGACGGATGGGAGGATATATATGGTGAAGATAAATTAAGTAATGCACTCAAATTGAAAGCTTCCATGATAGAAAGTGCTTATATAGAGAATTTAGGAAATGGAAAATTCAAACTTCAAAAGTTGCCTAAAGCGGCTCAGCAAGGTCCCACCCTATCGACCTTAGTTAAAGATATTGATGGAAATGACAATGGAAGTTTTAAACCTTCTAAAAAGTATGAGCCAATTATTGTGTCAGACAGCAAGGACCTTACAGAAATAAATATCAATGGAAAACCACATTATATGGTGGTATGTAATAATGCCCAGCTTGAGATATTTACTTTTGAGCCATAATGGTAATTATTCAAATTATTTTTAATTAACCATTAAAAATTCTCACAATAGCGTACAATGTTCAAGTATTCCATATTTATTCGTCCAATTTGAAAACGTTCTTTTCAGTCACAATAACATCGTGATTTTAAAACTTAGAAACGGAACCTTTCTATATATCTTTCTGTTTTTCTATATTTGTTTTTACCTATTCAATCTCAACTCAAAATGAAACATATTTATTTCTCTTTTAGTCTGCTATTCACCTTATTTTCTTGCGCCGATAAAACTTCAGAAAAAGCCAAAGATGGAAAATTAACTGATGGCGCTACCACCCTATTTACTAAGGTTGAAGCCAGTTCTTCCGGAATTAATTTTCAGAATAATTTAGTAGAAACAATGGACTTCAATTTTTTGAATTATCCATACATCTATGCGGGTGCCGGATTGGCGGTAGGAGACATTAATAATGATGGTCTTGACGACGTCTACTTAGTCTCAAATTTTGGACCAAATAAACTCTACAAAAACAACGGAAATCTTGCTTTTGAAGACATTACAATGGCCTCAAAAACAGAAGACTACAAAGGTTTCTCAACAGGTGCAACCATGCTCGACATCAACAATGATGGCTGGCTCGATATTTATGTGTCAAAAGCAGGTTCTTTAAATGACGATGAAGGAAGAAGAAACCTCCTGTTTGTAAACCAAAAAGACGGTACTTTTAAAGAAGATGCAAAAACTTGGGGAATTGATGATCCTGGCTATACTACTCAGGCGTATTCTTTGGATTATGACAAGGATGGGGACCTTGATTTATATGTTGTAAACTATCGATATGATTTCGCAAATAACAGTAAAATAAGCTCACTTATTCAGAGTCAAATTGAAGAAGTTACAAGCGACCAATTATACAGAAATAACGGCACTAATTTTACAAAAGTAACCGCAGAAGCAAGACTACACAATAAGGCTTGGGGACTTGGTGCTGCCGTGGGAGATTTCAACAACGATGGCTGGGATGATATTTATGTGTCAAATGACTTCTTAGAACCTGATGCAATGTACATCAACCAGAAGGATGGAACCTTTAAAAACGAAATCATTTCGCGTATAAACCATATTTCTTTTAATAGCATGGGGAGTGATTATGCCGATTTGGACAATGACTTAAACCCAGACCTAATTACGGTGGATATGCTTGCCGAAAATTATAAGCGAGGAAGAGAAAATATGGCTTCCATGAGCACCTCCAATTTTATGAATATGGTGAAAGTTGGTTACCATCACGCCTATATGGCGAATATGCTGCATTATAACATGGGTAACGGAAAGTTTAAAGAAACTGCCCAATTAAGTGGAATAGTAAAAACAGACTGGAGTTGGGCGCCACTAATTGCCGATTTCGACAATGACGGTTTAAAAGATATTTACATTACCAACGGTGTGGTGAAAGATTATACCAATCAAGATTTTAGAACGGCAATACGAGAAAAAAATGCTAAAGGTGAATCGATGACCTTGGAGGCTGTTTTGGATATGTTGCCCTCTCAAGAACTCGACAACTATGCCTATAAAAATAATGGCGACCTTACTTTTAGCAAAGTGATTGAAGATTGGGGTTTGGAAGATCCTTCATTTTCACAGGGTGGTGCGTATGCCGATTTTGACAATGACGGAGATTTAGATTTAATTGTAAGCAATGCTAATAATAACATTGGGTTGTATCGCAACAATGCGAATCAAAATTATGTACAAATAAAACTGAAAGGACCTAAAAATAATGCTTTAGGACTTGGGGCTCACGTCTATGTTAAAGACGAGAACAAAACCCAATTCCAGCAATTGTATCTTACAAGAGGTTACGAATCTTCAGTAACTAACACACTTCACTTTGGGTTGGGAGAAAAAGCATTAAAAACCGAAATCACCGTAGAATGGCCAGACGGGAAAATATCTAAAGTGAGTGACGTTGGAGCAAATAAACTAATCAACATTGATTACGAGTCGGCAACTACCGGAACAATTTCCTTCAAAACAAACAACACCTTAAAAAGAAATCTCAACGCCAAGGCATTGGGAATAGACTACGAGCAAAAGGAAAATTATTTTAACGATTTTGAGCTTCAGTTGTTACTTCCGCAAAAAGTGTCTTCCAAAGGAACTGCCGTTATTACTGCAGATGTGAATGGCGATGGGCTTGACGATTTCTTTGTAGGAAATGCAAAAGATGCTACCGCAGCTATGTATGTGCAGACAGCAGGTGGAAGCTTTACTACGACAAACGAAGCACTTTGGGCTCAATATGCGAACTACGAAGACGCTAATGCACTTTTCTTTGATGCGGACGGTGATGGCGACCAAGATTTATATGTAGTAAGTGCTGGCTACGAATTAAAAGAAAATAGCCCCCTACTTCAAGATCGTTTATACACAAACGATGGTAAAGGAAATTTCAGCTATAATCAAGGCGCACTTCCTAGTTTTCTGGTTTCAGGAAAAAGTGTTGCAGCCGCAGATTATGATGGCGATGGTGACTTAGATTTATTTGTTGGCGGAAATCTAGTCCCTGGAAAATACCCGCTTACGCCACGTTCCTATCTATTTAAAAATACCAATGGCACTTTTACAGATGTTACTTCTGAAAATCCTGCACTTAGTGAAATAGGAATGGTTTCTGAAGCTACTTTTACCGATTACGACAATGATAAGGATTTGGATTTACTCGTTGTGGGTGAATGGATGAACCCTATCTTTTTTAATAACAATGGCGGTCTGTTTAGCAAAGCCGAAAAAATTTCAGGATTGGATAAATCTGAAGGTTGGTACTATAGCGTTATTGCAGCCGATTTCGATAATGATGGTGACCAAGACTATGTGTTTGGGAATATTGGTAAAAACAATAAATTTAAGCCTTCAGAAAAGAAACCAATTTACATAGATGCAAAGGATTTTGACAATAACGGAACTTTTGATGTTGCCCTAAGTAAAATAAGTAATGGTAAAGTAGTTCCCGTAAGAGGAAAGGAATGTAGTTCTGAGCAAAATCCATTCCTACTAGAAAAAATTGGCACGTTCAAGGAATTTGCAAGTTTAGAATTTAAAGAAATCTATGGAGAGGAGCTTTTAAAAGATACCTTTAAACTAGTGGTACATCAATTTGAAACGGTTTACGTAGAAAACCTTGGCGATGGTACTTTTAAACAAACCGAGCTTCCTATTCTTGCACAAACAGGACCCACACTATCAATCCTCCCCGGCGATTACAATAATGACGGACATATGGATATTATGGGCGTTGGTGCCATTTATGACGCGGAAGTGGAAACCATTCGCTATGATAGTAATTATGGCTATGTACTCTTAGGAGATGGAACAGGAAACTTCGCTTATTCGAAAGATTACGATCCATTTATTGATAGTGATGCTAAGGATATGACAGAAATCACCATCAATGGAAAAATGCACTATATGGTAGTTAGCAATAATGCACCCTTGGAGATATTTAGATTTGAGCCTTAAAAAAAAGGCGCATATTGCTCCATCCTAAAATCGAGGGTCGTTTTTTCTGGAAAAGCGGCCTTCATTTTTTTATATTCCTGAAGACTCCCCACTGCCCTATTTGCTGCGCCAGACGGCGCCGTTAAAGATACCGTTTTTATTACTCTTTTAGTTTTAGGAAGCTCAAATTGATGTATGCGCGGCACTTGGCTTGAGATAACTGAAAGCGATATATTGTACTCTTTTAAATGTCTTCGGAAGAAATACTCCGGCCCATTTTTACTATTGCCTCCCGTGAATAGTAGGGTATTTACTTTTGGATACTTTTGAAGAAACCCAATCACATTCCGAAGCTCAATATCCTGCATCCCCAAATCTGAAGCATCTACCTTATCACGCTTTGCCGCATTCACTATATCGCAAATACCTATTTTTCGATCAATCAAAAATTGCTTGCGTTCTTCAATCGCCTCAGCGGTGGTTTCAAATTTTAGATTTAAGTTGAAGAGATTATTTAAAATTGGCCACAACTGTCCGTCCCTACTTCCGTAGCAAAAATTAACATCGCCTTCTTTTAACGCTCCCGTAGTAAATCTAGGCGGCGGTAAGGTGCCTACAATGAGTTTTGTGGAGGTTTCGGGAATGAACGGCGGATATGGATGTTTGTGATGAAACACTAGCGGATAAATACTAGTTCGGTGTCTGTTGACATCGCCTCACTAAATCCGTAGCCCTCATAATTAAAACCTTTAATGTCTTCAACCGTCTTGGCATTGGTGTCAATTAGATAGCGCGTCATCAACCCTCTTCCCAATTTAGCAAAGGTCATTATCATTTTATATTCGCCATTCTTAAAATCTTTAAAAACTGGCGTAATCACTTTTGCGTTTAAGGCCTTTAGGTCTATTGCCTTAAAATATTCGTTACTGGCAAGGTTTACAAACACCTCATCCTTCTCCAGCTCATGGTTTAAAGATTGGGTTACTTTCTTTTTCCAAAACTCGTAAAGGCTCTTTTTTACCCCTACTGGAAACTTAGTTCCCATCTCCAATCGGTAGGGCTGAATAAGATCCAAAGGCCTTAGAATTCCGTAGAGCCCAGAAATAATCCGAACATTTTCCTGAAGTACTTCTACCTTTTTCTTCGGAAGACTATACGCATCCAATCCACGATACACATCACCACTAAACGCATAGACCGCTGGTCTCGCATTCGCTTCGGTAAAAGGCAAACTCCATTCTTGATTGCGCTCATAGTTAAGCCTGGCCAAAGTATCTGAAATACTCATAAGCTTCGAAAGCACCCTAACCGACTTCTTTTTAAGTAGTTTATTGATTCGCTCAGAATCTGCCAAAAAACGCGCTTCAGAAAATTGAGAAATGGGTAATTCTGATTCAAAATCCAATGACTTTGCCGGAGATAATACAATTTTCATAGCGCTAACTTTTTAGTAAAAATAAGAAGAATTATAAGTTGTCACAACGCTAATGCATACAATAAACCAATAACATTATTAGGTTTTTTAATTGCTACAGCCATCATCTCCTATTACTTGAACATAGCTCCCTTTGTTTCAGAAAAAAATAGTAATTTTAGAAAACTGACAATAAACCAAAAATTATGACACAATCTTTACGAATTTCTATTGGCTTCTTATTTCTTGCTTCAATTTCTAGTGTTGCACAAAACGCAGAGGGAAAATCTGCCACACGCTCTGAAGATGGCAGCATCCAAGTAAGCAGTGTTACGCTTCCTGAGGCTTTTTTAAATTCCAACCGAAGCCAACAAGCCATAACAGAACTTTTCAAATTTGGTAGACCCACCAATCCAACCATTAAAAACTCTAGAGGGGTGACCTTAGCAGATATTGATAGTGATGGGGTTGACGAAATCCTCTACGGAATAGACACCAAATTATTTGCCCTAGAAGGAAACGGAGATATTCTCTGGGAAAAGGATGTACTGGGACCCATTTTATTACCCCCAACCGTTGCAGATTTGGACGATGATGGCGATTTAGAAATTATTGTAAATACGGGCTACCCTACTACCGTAGGACGTATTTATGCTATGGACCACAACAGTGTTGATTTACCCGGCTGGCCATTAAACTTTGATGATAAATGGATGATTAATGCACCTGTTGTTTCAGATTTGGATATGAATGGAACACTAGATATTATAAGCTGCCGCCGAGTGGGTAGCGCCGAAGGCTATGTGCACGCCTTAAATCTGGACGGAACACCAATCAACAATAACTGGCCCGTACAGTTTGATGCCACGCCTGCCTTTACACCTTCTGTTGGCGATATCAATAATGATGGTGTAAAAGATGTTGTAATTGCAACTTCCTCAACGGGTATGTATGCCTACGACAGTAATGGCGCATTGCTTAGTGGTTTCCCGCTCTACGATGCAAATGTGAGATATTCCTACCAATCCCCTATTTTGGTAGATCTTGATGACGATGACACCTTAGAAATCGTGGGAAGCAATCACGGAGACGCCGCTGGCTTTTACGTAATGGATCATACGGCTTCGTATTATCCGGGATGGCCTATTGCGCTTTCTGGCTGGACCTATTCTCCTTCAACCGTCTTGGATGTGGAAGGCGATGGTACCTATGAAATTTTTATGGCAGACAGAAATACAAGCGGTAATGGCGATCCATTAGATGTAATTTATGGGCTAGCACCAGACGGTACCAACCTTGCTAATTTCCCAATTTCGAAATACGGCGGAAACGAAGGTGTTTTATCTATTGCCGATGTAAATGGTGATGCCATCCTCGATGTAGTTTTCTCAAGCACCTTAACCGATGTGGATGGCTATGGTTATATCCATGCCTATTCCTTAGACGGAAGTGGTGAGGTAGCCGGTTTTCCTTTACGTCCTCGTGGTTTTACCTTTCTGAATGGTGCCGTACTAGGAGATGTAGATGGAGATAATCAGATGGATCTTACTGCAAATTCCTATACACAAACCTTTGGTGGTGGTATTGATTCTACCTATGTTACTACCTATGACCTAGGCGTTCCGTATAACGAAAACCTTATTAAACGCAACGGTTACAAAGGAAGCAATGTGCGTGACGGTTTAATTACTGAAGACTTGGTTGGCGTAGAAGACTTTTCTAGCGCTGATAAGATTCAAATAAGTCCGAATCCTTCCGATGGAGTTTTACATCTATCACTTCCACTTGCTATTTCTAATGCGACTATAAAAGTATTTAGTATTGATGGGAAGGAAGTCTTTTCCGAAGCGACAAACATTAATAAAAATGTTACCCTTACCTATAACTTAAAGGCATTGCAAAGCGGTTTATACCTCATCCATATCACCGATGGGAATAAGGATTATACCGCAAAATGGATAAAAAAATAGGCTCACTACATATTTAAAAGAAACCCGCTTTTCGATTAGTTCGAAAAGCGGGTTTTTATTTTCTTGTGTATTTATTCTGAAAAAATCACTCAATCACATGCCGTGAATACGAACGCCATTTATCAAGACATTGCTGTATATCTTCAGGAATTGGCGCTTCAAAACGCATCATTTCTCCCGAAACAGGATGCTTAAACCCAAGTGTTCTAGCGTGTAACGCCTGACGTGGCAATACTTTAAAACAATTCTCTACAAACTGTTTGTACTTTGAAAATGTCGTGCCCTTTAAAATTCGTTCTCCTCCATAACGCTCATCGTTAAAAAGTGTGTGCCCAATGTGCTTCATATGTACACGTATTTGATGTGTACGTCCCGTTTCTAACCTACAAGAAACCAAAGTGACATAGGTAAGACGCTCCAAAACTTTATAGTGAGTAACTGCAGGCTTCCCTTTCTCGTCAGCATCTTCATCAAGAAAAACGGTGTTCTGCAATCTATTTTTAGGGTGGCGACCAATATTCCCTTCAATAGTTCCTTCATCCTCGTCCATATTTCCCCAAACCAAGGCGACATATTCGCGTTCTGTAGTTTTATTAAAAAACTGCTTGGCGAGCTTGGTCATTGCAATTTCCGTTTTAGCAACCACCAGCAATCCGCTGGTATCTTTATCAATGCGATGCACCAATCCCGGACGATCACTACTATTATTTGGAAGGTTATCGAAATGAAATGTCAAGGCGTTAATCAAGGTTCCACTATAATTTCCGTGTCCAGGGTGCACTACCATTCCTGCAGCCTTATTCACCACCAAAACATGGTCGTCTTCATACACAATATTGATGGGGAGATCTTCGGGAGTTAATAAATATTCGTAGGGAGGGTGCTCAAACATCACCGTTACCACATCATCTGGGCGTACCTTATGATTGGATTTTACAGCAACATCGTTTACAAGAATGTTTCCGTCTTTTGCCGATTTCTGAATTTTATTCCGTGTGGCGTTTTCAACCTTATTCATAAGGTATTTATCCACGCGCAAAGGTTGCTGACCTTTATCGGCTACAAAGCGAAAATGCTCATATAGATCGTCACTTCCTTGCTGCTCTGGTCCTACTTCTGGGTTAGTTTCCTCCATCACCTTCGGTCTCTGTTTCTTCATTATCTCCATCAGCGCCATCGCCGTCTGGCTCTTCATTATGCACCCGGTTTTGAGATCCGTCGCCAACAATTAAATCAATTACAGAAGTCTTCGGAATTTCCATTCCTGGGGTTAACTTCTCCCCTTCGAAACGCATCTCCAACACGTGATCACTTATGTGAGGGCGCGTGCTTATCTTTCCTATCTCAAAACCCATTGCTAATAAGGTTGGCTTTGCCTGTCGTCCCGTTTTTCCAAGAACTTCTGGCACTTTTATCTTTCGGTAGTCCGAAGGATTTAAGGTGAGGTAAATTTTTCGGTTTTCCTTTACAAATTGTCCTGCCTTCGGAATTTGTTCAATAACCGTATATCTAGGATAGTCGGGATTGTAATTCGCAGAATCTAAAATCTCATAACGCAGATCCAAGTCGTCCAGCCTGTCTTCAACTACATCTAAGGAGAGCTTCGCCAGACTAGGAACTTCAATTTTCTGATTGTGATTGGTTGTACTGCGCAACCACCAAAGCAGTAAGAACGAAAGCACTATAAGTGCTAAGAGCGCATACAAAAGCTGTCTTAAAAATGCTTTGGTAAATAGATAATTAATAAATGTCATTCGTTGTTTGTTGATGGGCAAAAATATAAAACCTAAAGTTAGTAAACTTCTAATGATAAGTGATATTTTTGTTAAACGATGTATTTATAGTTTTGTTATGGTAAAAAAACATATCGCTGTGGCAATGGGTGGCTATTCCAGTGAATATCAAATTTCTCTGCTTAGTGGATCTGTAGTTTGCGAAGCCCTAGATCCTGAGGTTTATAATGTATATCCCGTTCATATTTTAAAAGACGGCTGGCATTTTGTTGCCAAAGACGGCAGCAAATACCCAATTAACAAGGCAGATTTTAGCTTTAGCAATGGCAATGAAACCATTGTCCCAGATGCCGTTTTTAATACGGTCCACGGAACTCCTGGCGAGGACGGTTATTTGCAATCGTACTGGAAACTGTTGAGCATTCCGCAGACAAGCCCTGAGTTTTATGCCGCTGCTTTGAGTTTTAACAAGCGGGATTGTTTGTCTGTTTTAAAAAACTTCGGAATAAAATGCGCGACCTCCTATTTTCTGAATAAAGGCGATGTGATTAATACTGAAGCCATTATTGAAAAAGTGGGACTTCCCTGCTTTGTAAAACCCAATAGAGCCGGTTCAAGCTTTGGTATAAGCAAGGTGCATACTCCAGACGCATTGCTTCCTGCCATAGCGCAAGCCTTTACAGAAGATACCGAAATCATTATTGAAACTGCGCTGGTTGGCGTTGAAGTTTCGGTGGGTGCTTATGCTATTGAAGGAGAAATAACAGTGCTCACTCCTACCGAGATTGTTTCGGAAAATGATTTTTTCGACTATGAAGCCAAATACGAAGGGAAATCGGATGAGATCACGCCAGCGAGAATTTCCGAAGTAGAAACAAAAAAAGTACAAGAAGAAGCTAGACTCATTTATAAATTACTGAATATGAAAGGAGTGACGCGTTCTGAATTTATTATTCAAGACGGCCTGCCCTACTTTATTGAAACAAACACCACCCCAGGTTTGTCTTCAGAAAGTATCATTCCGAAGCAAGTTAGAGAAGCTGGAATGACGCTGCGAAGCTTTTTTGGGCAACTGATTGAAAACTGTATCTAATTTAATACCTATATTTAAAAAATGAAACGCGCAGTATTTCCTGGTTCTTTTGACCCCATTACCTTGGGGCATGTGGATATTATAGAAAGAGCCTTGCCACTTTTTGATGAGATTATTATTGCCATTGGCGTAAATATTGAAAAGAAGTATATGTGGTCCCTAAATGACCGCAAGGTTTTCATAGAAGCAACCTTTGCAAACGAACCCAAAATAAAAGTAAAAACCTATAAAGGCTTAACGGCTCAATTCTGTAAGCAAGAAAAGGCAAGCTGCATTCTACGCGGACTCCGTAATGCAACCGACTTTACCTACGAGCAGGCCATTGCACAGGCCAATGACAAGGTAAATGGAATGGATTCTGTCTTTTTAATGTGCAGTCCTGCCTACTCCCATATTTCCTCTTCTATTGTACGCGATATAGCCAGAAATGAGGGTGATATTAGCAGTTTGGTGCCGAATGTAATAGCGGGATAAAGCGAATAGAAAACGATTATAATCTGGAGCTATTTAAGGGATAGCAGTATCTTTATGACTGATATAACCCGTTGTGCTTCATTATCAGAAACCGCTAACCAATGATAAAATTCTTTAGAAAAATTCGCCAAAACTTACTTATGGAAAACAAAACAGGAAAGTAT
>Ga0209344_10003873_pt1 | contig 14278 bp, 13 predicted proteins | sample Cruoilmetagenom6_FD_187293 | JGI IMG/M metagenome (GOLD analysis project Ga0209344, IMG submission 187293) | Oil polluted marine microbial communities from Coal Oil Point, Santa Barbara, California, USA - Santa Barbara Oil Seep Sample 6 (SPAdes)... | ecosystem: Environmental > Aquatic > Marine...
TGGCCTACGTTGCGGCAACAATAAACCGCACCCGCTCAGCGGCATTGATATAAAGGCGATGCTTGCCATCGTCATAGAGCCGCATCTCGCTTTTACGTTTGAGGGATGTCTCCATTTGATAGGTGCGCCTGCTCTGAGAGATTCGATGTATGCCCCCACCTGACCAGAATTGGTCATTCTGATGCACGCGAGGAAATATCGCTCAAAGACAAGGGATTAATGGGGTGATTGATAATTGGGTTTGCGCTCAGAAGTGCCATTCCTTTGAATAACGCTTCTGTTTCAACATTGTACAAAATGACCAATAATGTTGCAAATCCCGGCGCGGGCTATCTTTTGTATTTGATACGGTAGTCTGGTGCCCAAAGTGGCCTCTGGCGCGAGATTCCAGATCGAGTAATCTGGGTACTTATATAGATTTGACCACGGGTTTTGCCTCCTCGATGCGGTGTATGCGTCATGCGATGCGGTTCACCGCTTCGCCTCCAACGCCCATGCAGCGCCATCAGTACCTCCGGCAAAACCCGTGGTCATATTCTGCACATTAAGGTCTGTATTTTTGATGAGGCTCAATCCGTACCCTTGACAGTGGTTATCAATAACAAACCACATTTTATGTCACATGAATTTACAATCGACCTCAAATGCGCCCGGCGCAATTCTGGTCTGACGCAAGACGACTGCGGCCACCTGTTGGGCGGAGACCGCAGCCGGATCAAACAACTTGAAACCGGTGCCCGCCTGCCAACTTTATCTGAGATATGCACGCTGTCTCTGATATTTGGGCGCAGCTTTGAAAGCCTGTTTACCGAGCTGTTTATTGAGATACGCAATAACCTGTCTGAGCGTTTGGGCGCCTTGCCCAGCGCGAAAGGCAAATCAGCCAGAACTTTCAATCGCGAGGGCACGCTGGATATTCTGGCGGAACGATTACTCGAGGAAACTGGCCCACGCTATGACGTCTGATAACAGGCGCATCCTGATCTGTGCCGCTCGCATTGATCAGCTCTGTGTGTTGTTCATGCGGGGCAAAGAGCTTTGCGATTGGCAAGTCTCGCGCAAGGGGGCTCGCAATCCTAAAGCCGCAGCCACTCAGATGCGCAAATGGATTGATGAGTTCCGCCCGGACATCCTCATCAGCGAGAACCCGGACACCGCCAGCCGCAAAGGTGAGAAGAACACAAATATTCTTCGAGCCATTGCGGCGGTCTGTGAGGACAATCCAGCCCTCAACATGATCGTGACGCGCGCGCAGCGCTACAAAAACCTTTACGAGGAAGCAGCTATCCTTGCGATGCGCTATCCGCAGCTTATGCAATGGTCGCCAAAGAAGCAGCCCATTTGGAAATCAGAGCCGAGAAATGTAATTTATTTTGAAGCTCTTTCCATGGCATTACTTATCTTGGATGAATAGACCGCTTTAGGTCTTCAAACGAAACCAACCAGAGTCAGAGCGCCCGCTTGTTAATCTAAGCGTGGCGCTCTTGTTGTTTAGATTCATCCGGGAACCGGATGAAGTCATGGCGGCAAAACCCCAGTTTTTGTGCCGGTATGAACCACTATGTCCATGTACGTATCCACATACACGACCCCCATAGGGGTTGGGGCACCCTATGGGGGTTTTATCCCCCCTTCATCTTTCCATTATTTGCGTGATGTATGATGGGCAGGTATTATTAGCAGGCCTAACCCGGCGGACTCACCGCCGGTATGGACTATCATCGAGAACGTAAAACTATACCCGTTATCAGCGCGCGTTCTCGTTGCGTGGGGAAACCCACGTAGGGGCTTTGGCCCTGCTGGTAGCGGGTTTTGTTTATTATGAATGAAATTGAAAAAGAGATGCGAAAACAGATCGCAGACGGCGACTTCGCTATGAGTGCCGCCAACAGCCTAGATCACGCGATACTGGCCCTCACCGCCCATCCAAGAGACGCCAGAAGCGCGCTGGACAGCCTCACTCACCATCGCAACTGCATGCTGATACTGCATGATCAGTTTAGGATTGTAGAGAGGGATATGAGGCGGTGATCGCTGAGTAAATCGAGAATTTGGGGATACAGGGAGACATCTGTATCCTCTTTTTTGTACCGGTTCATGTATGAAGGGGCGGAGAGCTGCCATTCGCTGCGCTATTCTTCAAGGTCCGCTAAGAGGAGGGCGCTGTCGGCACGCCCTTACTGAACGAGAAAATTTATCACCTCCACCCAGGACTTTTCAGCGGCATACTTATGGTACCCCATTGTGCCGTAGGTAGACTCTGACTTTATGGGCAAACTGGGATCATCAAAGGCATGGTAAGCGTCAGCATATTCTTTAATTTTTATGTCAGTACCAGGACTTTTTCCGGCTAGTTTTTTGCAAAATGCCGCTGGGTTCATGTTGTCCGCACTTCCGAGCAACATCAGAACCGGCACATCACCCGACCAAGGAAACACGTTGTTACACTGCGGATAATAGACCGAAACTGACGCCAACTGAATATGTGGGTTCTCTTCAAGTTTGGACATCATACTCAATACCCCTCCACCGCCACTCGACCAGCCCAAAACATTGACCGCAGAATGATTTACTGCATTCAAATCTGACAAATGTTCCAATACAAACAATATGTCCCGGGCGATCCGGCTCTTGGTGGGCTGATAGGTACAGCCGCCTGCGTCTCGCGCTTCCATGAAGTCGACGCGGGCTGTCGCAAACCCCATTGCGTTCAATCTGTCCTCAGTCTCGTCATATCCTCCAGATTTGAACCCGTCACATCCAGATACGAGCACCACAACGGGGTAAGGGTCCGCCGCGTCTGGTGCAGCGAAATTCAGAAGTTCAATCAGCCTTGGATGATGTTCATTTGCATGGGCTGGCTTCGAGAAAAAACTGGTGCCTGTCAGAACTAACAGGAAAACCATCGAGGGATACAAGCGCAAAGCCATTGGCATTCTCCTTTTAAGTTTCGTTTTAGTGTGTGGCCGTGGTTGAGGACAGGATAGCATCAAAGTGGGATCATGGCGAAATTTGAAACGGAGCAACTGCGGGTTCAATCCAGACACGAGTTGCAACATGCACCGGTGCCAGTAATGCGGGCCAAGTCGCCGTCCTCATTCTTCGTCAGTATTTGTGCGCGACTTGTTCGCTGCATCCAAAACCTCCGCAGAAAACAGATAATCCGTCTCAGCGGCCTGCTTGTGGCAAATGATGCAATCGTGCGGCGTGCCTTGCGCCCAGTGCCTTGTGCCGGTGGCATCGGAGAAGGCGTACCACCAGTCTCCGTTTTCAGGATCGAATCCTGGTTGCATCTTAACCATAACTGTCAATTTTCGCACAATCTCGCCAGTGGCATCATGGTAAATTGGCTTCACAACTTTTGCGCAAACCGGATACATTGCGCCAGCTCTTAGGTAGACGTCCTCGGCGATTTTATCGACAAAAACCCCAACCCAGTTGTTACTATGCGCAGCCGATTTGACAGGTTCCGAAGTTATTTGCCGCCAGTCATTCCAACCTTCAAATGAAAGTTCTTCTGGATTGCAGTTAGTTTCAGAATTTCCAGTGCTCGCACCAAATATGCCCACCGCAAATACGGCCGCTTTCAAATACCTTTTCTTCTCTGGGCAGTTCATATTCCTACTCCCTGACATCAAGGCCTAACACATTTCCGCATCCGGTCAAAAAACGGGCTGAAACTCAGGAATGTATAGCAGCGAACGACGGTCCTCTGCCGCTTGGATTTGGTGCTGCACTGTGCACCAAGGTACAGAAGGGGCTTCGAACTGCCGTTCGCTGGGCTTAGGTCGAAGGTCGGCAATGGGCCGTGTGCGCCGTCGCCTGGGTGCGCTTGTGTACGGATGCTGCGCTGCATCCGAGGTCGGCTTGGAGCCCTTTTTGATTGATGCTGCGTCTCGCTCGAATGTCAGCTTCTTTCGCGGTCGTAAAAAACCACCGTTTATGAAGCGCGAGCTTTTGCTAGCACTCGTCAATAAGTGGTATTTCGGGTCTTTCTTCGATGACGGCTGTGAGCGCGAGGTACTTGCTCGTCGTTGTGCGCGATTGTCAGCTTTGCAAGATCCTTTACAAATTGGCCGCCCACTTTTCGTTCGCCAATTTGAGCCAATCACTAAATCACGTTGTGCGATATCGCCGTAGCAGTAGGCAGGAGTATTGCCTGACGGAATAGTTACAGGTTAATGTTGTCGAGAGTTTCTCTATCTAGGGTTTTCATGGTGCGGGTCTACCAATGCATAGCTGCTTGTGCTGGATTGTTCGCCTGGGGATCTGAGCTGTATTCGCAAAATTGGGAGAGCGACCCACTAAGCGGGAATTGGCATGTTGAAGCAGGAAAGTATGGTGAGGGACAGTTTTCGCTACATCGCCCGGCGACGACGGTTTGCCTACATCAGGAAACCGGCGGTTGCCTCTTTGAATGGCAATATGATTACACTGAAAACCAGATGGTCGTCCAAACCCGCCTTGGTAGGCTAACTGACCATGCAACGGTTATAGCGCAATCTACGACTGACAGATCGTTATCTCTTCTTCGCGGTAGTACTTGGCCGCACACTAAAGTGGATCTTGTAGCCTCTGGTGAGGGTGAATTTGAAGGCGTTTGGGAAAGGGGTGACCAGCGCGGGCCAGAGCTTTGGCGACGGCTTGAACCGAAAGTCGACTTTATCGGTGCCTCACTAATTGGCGGCGATACTTATGCGCCGCTGGAAAAATGGTACCGGACTGACGAAATCGTCACTATTAATTCCGCTGACCCATATAATCCTAATGACTGGCCGGCAGAAAATAATATGCGGGGCAACCGACCAGGTTTCCGACTGTTTATCGCCGGAGAGCATTTTTGGGGCTTCCAGGAAGTCAGCTTTCCAGATGCGGTTGACTATGAGATCTTTTCGCGGGGGAACTTGGCCCCATTTGCCAACAGCAATCCAAATGATGCCCCACCCGGTCGATTGTTTAATGTGTATCTATGGGCGAATGCAACGCCAGGGTTGAAGACACTCCGCATTAATGGTGAGGACTTTAAAGTTAACATTGTCATCCCTGGTTTTCCCGAACCCATTCTCCCGACCTCGCTTGGCTCGGTCCATGTTTCACTTGGTTTCACCGGCGTTGCGCTGGACGACGCGGTGGTTCCTGTTTCGCTAGGGTTTACCGGGATAGGTTTGAGTCAAGCCCCAATTGCTGCTGCACTTAGTTTTCAGGGTTTGGGGCTTGCTTCAAATGTTGTTAGCGCGGAGCTCAGCTTTACCGGATTGGGATGGCAGGGCACGGCGGTTGAGACTTCAATAGGCTTCCAGGGTTTGGGTGCGGACACGGCTGCCGTGCCGGTTTCACTGGCTTTCGCCGGTCTAAGTCTTGCAGATCATTCGCCATCTGTCTCAGTCGAGTTTTCTGGTTTGGCACTGGGAGAAAGCGGCGTTTCCACCGAGGTTGCGTTCGCAGGATTTGGCAGCCCATCTACGCCCCCACCAATTTCTATTGCGTTTTCGGGGCTTGCCGGAGGCGCTAACTCTGCTAGTGTTTCTCTGCTTTTTCAGGGTTTGTCAGACTAAAAGCTTGGAAATATTTCAGTCTGCGTCAGTGAAACCAGGTCTGGTAAAACTTGCGAAACTTCGTGCGTGAGTTTCAGGGTTAGAACAAGCGAAGAGGGCACTTTGCTCGACATCTTCGCAATTTCTCGGAACTTCGTACGCATCTATTTCCCAATAGTCCTGCGCTCTAAAATTGTTCTCACCCGCTCGCGGATCAAATAGACCAAAACTACAAATACCATTCGTCCAGGCCGAAATCGCGGTGTCTCCAGTTGGGAGAATTTTTACAGATATTTCGGAAGGTATTTGTTCACGGTTGGCCGCAATGACCTGCGTGAAACGAAAGTCGCCCTGTGTGGGATCAAAGACAAGTAAATCTTCAGGATCGCCTTCGAAATAGAGCGCAGTCGCCCCAATTCCAATGAAACTTGTGCTAGCTACAACGCTGCTATCGACTGAGCACATCACGGCTATTGCGGGGACTGAAGAGACGATATTCTCAGCCGTCAACGACACCTTGATCTCAATAGATTCACCGGCGTCTTGGGCGATCGATGGGGCAGACGACAACATCAAAGCCCAACAAACTCCGCCTACAAGCCTTCTGATTCGAGATATTTTCATGTAGATCTCCTCAAACTACCCATCCTGCAATTTGCAGCGTGATCGAAACAATGCCCAAACATTTCATCGGCCGAGCTCGGCTATTATTCAAACGACCTTGAACTACGTCACCTGATATGGAGCTCCTGAATTAAAGCCCACCAGAGGAATTTCGTAAACCAACTATTCGACCTCAAAGCCGGGCCTTACAAAAAGGACAAAGCTGTCATCACTCGTCCCTGGAGCGGCACACGCAATAAGTTCATTTGGCCTGATGTCATCACAATCCACTATATTTGAATAGGATTGGGGATGATAGAGATTGAAGGAGACCGTGTTTGGACTAAACTGTTGAGTGCTCATCACGCCGATATGACACCTGCCATTTGTCCAGGCATCAAGAGGCATTTCACCAATTGAGTAAATCTTAACGGTCGCATTAGATGGTATTGAATCGCGGTCCACAACGACGAGATCCGTAAACCGGGTTGCGTCTTCTGTGTTCGGATCAAAGTCGGAAGTAGTTTCTCTCTCGCCACCGAAATCGAAAACGGTCGCTCCGTATCCAATTGAGTCAATTCTTGAATGAAGGGTGCTGGAAGCACTACATTCAACCACTACTGCATCCACTGAGCGGACCATATTGGCAAGGCTCAGCGATACGTTCACTTCAATAAAGCGGTCGGGATCCTGAGCGTGCGATATCAACGGAGTCAGCGCGACCGCTGCAAATGTACTTGCCCCAATCAATTTCTTCATCAACATTGCGATCATGGCGTTGGTCCCCGAAACTCCCCAATTAGTGTGTCCGAAATCCGTTAAAAAGTCCAAATCTTTAATGATGTGCAGGTTTTGTTACCGAGGAAATATCTTCTCTTTCGCCTGGTAACTAAACTGACCTAGAGGGCTGTAGAACTACCAAAAAGCTATCTGCAGATAGTTTGGCGCCGATAAACTCCGGCGAATAACTTTCACTCAAAGATGCAACTACGGCTTAATCTTTTCAAAGACATCTAGCCCGTCAAACAGGTTTTCGGTGATCGCCGTCCGGGCAAAACGATAGGGTTCATCCAAGGTGCTGCGATACTCAGCCCACAGGCCAATAGCATGCAAAGTTGCCTTATCCAATTTCCCCGAAAGATCACCGCTGTGGAATTTCAGGTCACTCAGTGCCGCTTGTATGTTGCTCACCTCAAGAGAGCTCAACGGTCGCTCCAGTATCAAATTTACCGTGCTGTTCGCCCAAGGGATAACCATAACCCGCGCGTCGATTTGCAAAAGATCCAGAAACGCTTCACCCTCGCATGAATATTGCCAACCCTTTAGCACGCGCCGGTCACCGCTTGATGTGTCGCCATCAATCGGCCCGATCATTGTATCACCTAAAAGGGGGTCGGCTAAATCACCTGGCATGTCGATACTGCGCACTGCCCATTCGTCGCAGGTGATGCCTGCCATCGAAAGTGACTGTAGACCGAATTCGATGGCCTCTCCGATGACCTCGTCATAGTCGGAAAGGTTTAACGTGCTTGCTACGCCGCTTGCTTTACGAACATCCACGACGATAAACGCACCTATTGGCGAGTCTTGGCAAATTAGCTCTTCCAATTCACTGCAGCCAGTTTGCTGTGCATCGGCTATGAAAGAGACTAGTAGGAGGAGCAATGCGTTTATTGCAAATATTGTCGAAATTGAATTTCGGAATATGAACAAGTCGCTAAACCCCGATGCGTAACCCATTCATACTCAGTAATGGAACGCAGATTTGAAATCAACTTTGCTAAAGCGACTTTCAGGATCTCAAAGGCGTGGTCGAACTGGGGGCGTTAGCGATTATTATGGCCTCGCGAAAGTCGTGAAGCTCGTGACAATTGTCCCGCGAATGGCACATCTATGAGTCTCATTCATTGGAGCTCTTGCGTCGTCACCATCACAACCCCTTGCCAAGTCATAATTTTCGACGCACCACAAATCTGCGAATTCAAAATCATCGGATTGCCGAACTCCCGGTGATAGCAACCCAAGCCAACAGAAGCCATGCGTCTAGGCATAGAACGACGTTGCGTCATCAAACGCATAAACTCTAACAGTTATCTGGGAGGGCAGCGTGTCGAATTCGACCAGCGTCACATCCATATCATTAGCAATCTGATTGTCTGACAAGTCGCTGAAACCCGTATCGCCTAGGCCAACGGGGTCACCAAGATAGTAAGCGGCAGCGCCCTTACCGATTTTGATTTCACTATCGTCGTCTGAGATTAACCGGCTATTCAGTTCACATATTGCTGCAACAGCATCCACCGTGGTGACTACATTTTCAATGGACAGTGTTACATTGGCTTCAAACTCTTCAACAAAGCCATATCCGTCCTGCGCCTGCGACGCACCTAGCAAACCAAACCCGAAAACAATAGTAGCTCCCTTTAAGCGAATAAAAGAGGAACATTTCATTTCACATCTCTCGATGTGTTCGTAGTCATATTGCTGAGTTCTTGCAAACATGTCTAAGTTTACCTGTCCCAACGTTGTGGTCTATCAAGTTCATCGTTGGCTAAAAATTGGAGTTATTTGGACAATGTCTGTGAACGATTGAATGGTTTCTCGTTCAGGAGCGGCTGAAATTTGAAGCGGAAACGACTATTTGTGCCGCATAATTCTTGAAGCGGTCATTGGCGCAGCTGCAGCGAAATCACACTCTGTCCCGCGAAGCGGACCTCTGGACGGTAGAGAATGCCGCACCATCCGCCAAGGTCTGCTTTAGGGAAGCTACTCCGCAGCGCCGAACTTCTCGGACAAGGTCCGGTTTGGGCCGACCGCACAACGTTACGCGATCGGCCCATTTTTGATTTGCTACAACAGGATGCTTATTAGCGTTACGATCAGGGTTAGCCCTGCCAAATAGACATTTAGCCACTCGGGTTTCATTGAATCGTTCCTTTCGTGTTGAAGCAAGGCCTTGCATGGGGAAGAATGCGCCCAGCCAAACTGTCACTCCTCTCCTTTGAAGCGTTAGGCGAAGTTCGGCGCATACAGGCGGTTTGAGGCGTTTATGGCTAAGGAATTCGGAAACTTGTTGGGGCAACTGATCGCAGAATATCGAGGAACACTCGGGTTGTCCCAGGCCGCTCTAGCCGCGCATGCTTTTGACGACTCCGGCGGCAAGGACAGACGAATTCGAGAGCTTGAAAACGGCGAAGTCGCAAACCCAAGAACAACAACCTATATGCCGATCTGCAATTTTCTAGGAATCCGTTCAATTCAGATTCGTGAATTAAGAGAAATTGCTGCGCGTTCAATGGAAGATGATGCCGCAAAGCAGCTTTGCGGAAACATTGAATCTCATGGGACACTCAGTGCGGTGATCGCCGACGCGAATGCAATTTCAAGGGATGTTGTTGAGCTCCTGTGCACGAGGTTCGGTGTACAAAGGGCATTTGACTTAAACACTGAAGAACTGATCAATGAACTAATGGAAAAGGCAGCAGCGTTCCGATTAATGCTTGAAGAAAATCACTCATCAGCTTCGTCAACTGACGAGCTCGTGCGTATACCGTTTCGTGGAAGAATAGCAGGCGGCGTACCGATTGAGGCAATTCAAGATAGAACTATGACTGTTAAAGGTCGTTTTGTGAGTTTAGCTGAACTCGCCATCGAAGCATTTGAGCGTGGTGAGACTTCGATGGCATTAGAGATTAACAACGCATCGAAGAACTTGAGCTATTGAAATTCTATTGACGAATGGCCGCTCAGGGGAAGCTGCGCCGCAGCGTTAGTCCGTGCCGTGAAGGTCGGCAAAGGGCCGTCCCCAACAACCATTCATATTGCCTTGTCTATTGATGCTGCAATGCATCCGATGGCTGCAGTGAGCCCTCTTTGACCGATGCTGCGCATTCTATGAATGGCCATTTCTTACTTGCGAAAGATAAAAATGACCCGCAGTTTCCTAGTGTGTATTGAGGAGGTTGAGAGGATTTAGATGTTCATATATTCTTCAAATGTCATGCATCTGGCTTTGGCTTCATTGATGTTGCCTACCTTCGCGTTGGCTGGTTCTTGTATCTGTCTTGCTTGCGCATTTGATCCTAAGCTGGAAAATTTCCGTGCCGTCAGTGAATCGATGTCTCCAACAATTGACACCGGCGAGTGTGCGTTAATGCGCCATTTCGATCCGCTTGAAGACACAATCCAACGCGGTGACGTCATCGGTTTTGAGCCACAACCTAACCAACCAATTCTCGTCTTCAGAGTTATCGCAAAAGCTGGTGACACCATAAGCTTGAGCAGCGGCCAAATCATTTTGAATGGGCGGTCCATCCCACAGGTTTTCCTGAGTCGTGACGAAGTTGTCTTTCCTTCGAATCCTCCATTTCCCAGATGCGAAAGAGTAACGCAGTCTGGAGAAGTATGTACGAGATCTAGGCTTAAAGAGACTTTGCCAGCTGGTAGTTCATACGAAATCTTCGACACGGGTATAACCCGAGGTGACGACATAGCGGAAATTACTGTGCTTCCATCGCATGTCTTTGTGATGGGCGACCATCGCGACAACGCATTTGATAGCCGCTTCAGTCGACAGATAGGCGGCCCTGGCGCTGTAGAGTTGGGCAGTGTTATCGGGATCTTTGATGACCCGTGAAGCGTTACTTCAGGAGTCATCAGATGCAGTTTTGGTTTTGCGGTTGAACTTCTCGATATCCCTAAGGTCTTCCAAAGTTCGCCGAAACCAGACCTCAGTTTGATTGCAGCGAAAGAGCGCTAAGTCCGCAGACTGTGAGTTCGCTTGCGCCAAGATTTTGCGGTTGCAGCGAAAGCCGCTTCGACGGGCCGCGGCGCAGCGTAAGGAGGTCACGGCGGATGACCGCAAAGGGCCGTCCTCAACAACCATTTAGGCGAGATTTCAACCTATGCTGCGGCGCATCCGAGGTCGGCTTGGAGCCCTTTGTACCAAATGCTGCGACACGCCCCAAGGGAGACAAAGCCCACTAAGTCGACATTGAGCAATGTAAGCTCAGCCCGAACCGGTCGTTCGTTCCTTCTTAGCCTTGGCGACGCACCTTCCCGAACGCCGACGCTGATCGAAGGTATAGTAACTTCGCTGAGTGGAAGGCCGCGCTGGCGCTGACGTCAGACAATTTTTAAAGTGAACCAGGGGGCCTACACTTCAGGCCGCCATCGCAAGTGGCGCCGCTTGCGCCTGCGAAGGCATCAAAAGTCGTGCTTCATGCGCTTTGAGGCAAGTACGTGCAGTGGCGCCATACGCTCCGATATTTGAACGCAATTCAGGAAAGATTTTGAACAACTCTTCGCGTGACTGATCAGAAATGGCAGCCATGCCGCTATCACCTGCATGGAAACTTTCGGTGGCTGCGCCTTCTGCGTAGACCACCTCATGCTGGTCAAACATCATATGAATGTAGGTGACCTTCGCGCGTGGCGCCTCGTACACATCAACACCGTCGATCAAATGTTTGGCAGCAACAAGCACTTCGTCACAGCCAAACAATAACTCAGCGCGGTAACCGGTGAACAAAAGCCGATGCTGGGGTGATACTAAAAGTGGGCGTTTGGCCCCGGACATTACGGTGGAATTCACCGCGATAGGGGCAAGTTTACCACGTCCCTCGACAGTACGTTTGCCAATCCACCGGATCGGCTGCGGACCGTGATCGCGGGTGATCACCATGTCGCCTTCGCGCAACGTCTCGATGGCGCGTTCACCCTGTGGCGTCAGAATCCGCGCGCCGGGCGTAAAGCAGATGATGTTTTCAATCTCGGTGAAATTGACGATGGTGCCATCGGCCAGGGAAAAGTTACCCGACAAACCACCGGCATTGTCATCAGTGTTGGTAAAGGTGATATCAGCAAACGACACCGCAGGGGTAAGCTGCAAGGTGTCACCATTGGTTTCGTTACCTTCGCCCCCAACGATGTTGATCGTGCTGCTGCCCGACTCGCCAAGATCAACCAATACGAACAGGTCATCCCCGTCACCGCCATCAGCCGTGTCACCTTCGGCCAGATACATCTCATCGTCGCCCAAGCCGCCAAAGTATTCATCGGCCCCGGTTCCACCAACCAGGCTGTCATTACCGATGCCGCCGTCGAGTGTGTCGTCGCCATCGCTGCCAAAGATCGTATCAGCGCCGTCGCCACCAGAGATCGAGTCGTCACCCGCACCAGAGCCTACGTTGATATCGGCACCGCCCGTTGGGGCCATGTCATTGTTGCCAATGTCATCCCGCATCCCACCAGTAAACGGATCGGGCATCCAGTTGGACACCAAGTCAGGATCACCTGCTTCATCGCCCAGCGGAGTATCGTCGAACTGGTCGATTTCGGCATCACTGCGGATGTCATTCCAGAGGCGTGCCTCGGTGACCTGGCCTGCAAAGCCGCCTTCGGTGCTCTGGCTTTGGCCAAAGGACAAAGTGCCACCGGTTTCCAGTGTCGCGTTGTTGCTCAGCGCGATGGTTTCCGCCGGAGCGCCATCAAAGAAGATTACCAGCTCTTGGGCAGTGGCATCAAAGGTTACGGCCATTGAGTGGCCAGAGCCGTCCATCACCGAATTCGAGGTGATCCCGGTTGTGTAGGTAATGCCGTTGACCTCAACGTTGACATAGCCGGTTTCGATGATCGTGTCGGTCAGATCGCCTGGGGTCGAGAGGTCATAGATTTCATTGTCCGAGACAGCATAAACCGAAAGCTCTTCTGGGCTGCCTGCCGTTCCATACGAGAACAACGTCGAAGAAAGCGCCGGATCATCAGGGCCGGGTGTGGTCATGGCCGCGCCTGAATACTGCATTTCAAACGTCAGATTGTCTGTTGGCATAGCGCTGAGGCCACTGACCTCGGTCCCGCTGGTTCCCTGGCCTTGCGCCGCGCCTTGCGAAAGGTTGACTGACAATGGTTCGTCGCCAAAGATCATGTCGTCGCCGTCGCCACCGTTTATGGTGTCGTTGCCGTCGCCGCCAAAGCCAACATCATTTTCAGCACCCAGATTGATGCTGTCGTTGCCGGTGCCACCATAGACCGTGTCCGTGCCACCGTCGGCTTTAAGAGTATCGGTGCCGTCGCCACCAAAGATCAAATCGTCGCCGGTTTGGCCAAGGATGCTGTCGTCGCCGGTGCCGCCTTCGATGGTGTCGGCCCCAGAACCACCCTCTAGGGTGTCATTGTTCGCTCCGCCGTCGATTTGGTCGTCATTGCCGCGACCTTCGATGCTGTCGGCGCCCGCACCGCCAAAAATCGTGTCAGAACCGCCATCGGCGTTGATCGTATCATTGCCGATGCCGCCTTCGATGTAGTCCGTTCCGGTGTTGCCAAGGATGCTGTCCGCACCGTCCTCACCAAACAACGAGTCTGCGCCGCCTTGACCGCGGATAAAGTCATCTCCGTCGCCGCCGTAGACCGTGTCATTACCGGACCCGCCCCAAACCGTGTCACTACCCAGCCCCGACAGGATCAAGTCATCGCCGCCGTAAGCCTCGATGCTGTCGTCGTTGGAGCCGTCCGAATGGTCAAAATTGTCGACCATGTCCCCTTCGGGATCGCCAACATAGCTCGCATCAATGGTGTCGTTACCAGAGGTGCCTTCAACGATGAAATCGCGCCCATCTGGAATGCCAATGGCGACCAGTTCGTCGATCGTATCCAACTGGCTAGGCGATATGCCAACGAGAGTAATGCTTTCGCCACCAGGGAAGGTCAGTACTGCGTTACCTGATCCGTCATCGCTTACAATGGTATCCACTGTGGTTACCGGAGTGGTACCGCCATCAGATGTCAGAGCCGACACATCCAGCTGATCGTTGGTTGAACCATCGCCACTGTCGGTCATATCAAAGGCTCCGACTCTGTCCGCGCCAGAGCCATCTGCCAGCGTGATTGTGTCGCGACCGCCACCAAGGATGATGTTTTCTATCTCGGAAAACGTGATGGTTTCCGCGCCGGAAGTTACTGTTCCGGTCTCAGGATTAGAATTGCTCAGGTCGACGGTTGTGTCGGTCGTGACATTACTCAGGTTAAGCACATCACCATCGGTTTCACCGACTTCCCCACCGATCACAGTATCGTCGCCAAAAGCGTCATACACCATGATGGTGTCGTCACCGTCATCACCAAGGATACTGTCGGCGTCGTCC
>Ga0209344_10003874_pt1 | contig 14277 bp, 7 predicted proteins | sample Cruoilmetagenom6_FD_187293 | JGI IMG/M metagenome (GOLD analysis project Ga0209344, IMG submission 187293) | Oil polluted marine microbial communities from Coal Oil Point, Santa Barbara, California, USA - Santa Barbara Oil Seep Sample 6 (SPAdes)... | ecosystem: Environmental > Aquatic > Marine >...
TTTCCAAATATTCAGCAAAGCGTTTTAAACTCGCATTTGATTTGTGGGTAGAAACAGTGTGGTGTTTATCAATTTTTAGCGCACCATTGTAAAAATTGTACGGAATTGATAATCCTTTGGAATCTTTTATAATTCCATATTCACCGAAAAGTAAAATTTTTGAGTAAAAGAGGGGGCCGCGCATATATTGTGGTGTTATAGCTATAAAAATACAGATTTTAATTCTTAAAACTGAAATCCGCGACAAAGATAACCATTTTAGCAATTATATATTCAGAAATATATGTGAACATATCCATTCATAAACCTTCCCAATTTACTGTATATAAGTTTTGTAAAATTATATTTACGTTCTTTTGAGTACATTTTTTAGACTAATGCGGCATTTTCCAAATATCTCTTTTTTGGATTCTGGGAAAGTTTTAAAAACGAAAATAATTTGAAGAAAAATTATTTGTATCTTTCTTAACATTATCCCCGGAATTAATTTAACTATTTGGAACCTCTAAATTATGATAAATAAAAACCGGAGATTTGCCTTTTCCTTTCCACTACTGTTTCTTTTCACATTTTTCCATAGCTTTTCACAGGAAAAGAATACAACAGTAAAAAAAATCCAAACCCTTATTGAACAGGATTCCTTGGCAGAAGCACGCACCGAAGCAGCAAAAAACATTGCTTTTTACAAAGCTGAAAAAAAATATGATAGCCTCTATAGCTACATTCAATTTGAAGGAAGTTTTAAATTGAACAGCGGCAACAAAAATCTTGCTGTTAAAAAAGCCGAAAATCTTACAGAAGAAATAAAAAAATACGCTAGTCCACATTATATAGTTGAAGCCATAACCGAATTGGGCTGGATATATGATGATGCGGGCAAGCACAAAGAGGCATACAAACTTCTTAAAACTGCAATTCCCTTTGCCCAAAAAAACACAGACCCCAATAACACCGATCTGGCAGGCCTTGAATACCGTCAAGGGTTTTACGCCTCAAAACTGGGTGATTTTCCATTGGCAAAATCACATTACCTTAAAGCCTTAAAATTATTGATAAAAACGGGTCAGCAAGACTATGTGTTTTATAACCAAATCTACAATGCGCTTGGCGGAATGATGTGGCAGGAAGCAAAACTGGACAGCGCCAAATATTATTTTCAGGAAGCCGTGAATGTTCTCGAAAAAACAGACGAAACCGATATAATGAATCGGTATTATCGTCCCGCATTAGTAAAGATGAACCTTGCCGTGCTGTGGAATGCTTTGGGAAAAAATCAAGAAGCCATCGCCATTTCAGAAGAATCAATCGCAGGGTTTCAAGAATATATAAACCGTTCTACCGATGAAGCCCGTACTTATAAGGCAAAAAACCATCAATTCATAGTTATTGATAATATGGCCACCTTCTACAATACGCTAGGGGAACATTCGCGCGCACAGGAATTAATCGAGTATTCTTTTGAACAAAAGAAAAAACTTTTTGAGGAAAACGATATTAATATCATCATTTCAAACATCATTCTTGCGGAAGCAAAAACAGCCAGCCGTGATTTTGAAGGTGCCGCCAAAAATGCCGATACCGCCTTACTACTTTTAAAAAGTAGCGGCAGCGCAGATTTGTATTGGGAAGCAGCAGCCCTTTCTACCCGAGCCACTATTTATGAACACGAGGAAGATGTAGATAATGCAGCCCTTTTTTATGAAAAGGCAAGAATAGTCTATCAAAAAACGATGGGCACTACCTATACCAAAGATTTTTTAGACAATATTTTGGAATATTCCCTATTTGCCGCTAAAAACGGAAAAAAGGAAAAAGCCCTCGCTTTGGCCAATGAAACTTATAATTTTACCCATAACGGAGATTTCAAAAACACGCTACAAGAGTTTTACCACACCGTAAACCTCGCACAGGTACATTTCCATTTAAAGGAGTATGCAGAAGCAGAAAAATATAGTAATGAAGCACTCCGCTTCAACGTTTTAGATAAAGGCGGAAAAATAAGCACAACAGATTCCATCCTTACCCAATACAGAAAGCCACAAGCTTTGCTGATAAATGCAGCATCAAAATACTATTTGGCAGAAAACAAAAATTCTTTTCTCTTAAAAGAACTTTTGCAGCAAATTGAAGAAGGAATTTCCATCCTGGACCAACGCAAAAAAATAATTACCAACCACGAAGATGTAACGCTTCTAATAACCGAAAACGAGGAACTTTTAACTTTTGCCGAAAAATTACGGCTGGAACTCTATGAAACCACTAAAAATCCACTGTATTTAGATAAGCTCATCGCCCTTCACGAATCCAGTATCTACAACCGTATCCGTTCGCGACTTAACCTTCGGGATAACGTTCGTTTTCAGCACATTCCCACACAGGTATTAGAGCGCGAAAACACCTTAAAAAACAAAATGAGGTCTTCCTTAAATGATTCGGAAAACGGCAGCCTTTACTCCTTTTTTGAAGCTTCTGAAAACTGGGAAAGCTTTTTGGATTCGCTCAAGCAACATTTCCCTAAATACTATAAAATGCGCTATGCCACTTTGGAGGAATCACTGACCGATCTTCAACAAAAAATTCCAGAAAATACAACCGTGGTGCGGTATATTTTTATTGAAGATCGACTTTATGCTTTTGTGGTTTCTCCCTCAATAAAAAAATTGATGCAATTAAATTACAAATCGGTCAAAAGTCACATTTCAATAATAAAAAATGATGAGTTTTCTGTTGAAAAAACAAGACCACTACTCTATGAACTGTACAGAGCACTTTGGTTTCCTCTGGAAAAATACGTGCTTAGTCAAAAAGTAGTAATCGTTCCAGACAGAGAACTTTTTAACCTAAGTTTTGAAACGCTTACGCCCAAACCGATAAAGAATTTTCAGGAAATGGCCACAAATAGTCTTTTGGCAAAATATGATATTTCATACAATTTCAGTTTGTTGCTCTATAAGGACAAAGGCAAGGTAGCTGATTACTCTTCAGATTTTATCGCCTTTGCCCCCGGCTTCAACAAAAAGATGAAAGAGGAATACCAACTGGCAATAAAAGATTCGGTAAAATTAGATAAGACATACCTTACACTTTTGCCGCAACCCTTTAGCGAGGATCTGGTAAAAAAGTATTCCAAAATTTTCAACGGCCGTTATTTTGTAAATGAAAACGCAAGCAAGGATTTATTTATTAAGCAAGCTAAAGAGCACAAAATAATCCACATTGGCACCCACGCCGAAAGCAACAATATTAGTCCAGAGTTGAGCAGACTTATTTTCGCAAAAAAAACCGAAGACGAAGAAAGTTATAATGAAAACTCATTGTATTCCTATGAAATTTACAACATAAATCTTTCGTCAAACCTTGCCATTCTCACCGCCTGTGAGACCGGAAAACCTACCTACCAAGCAGGTGAAGGGATGATATCATTGGCACACGCCTTTAATTATGCCGGAAGCGAAAGCATTTTGACCAGTCTTTGGAAAATAGATGAAGAATCCAGCGCCAAAATTGTAAAATTATTTTATGATAATCTTTCCGAAGGGATGCCAAAAGACGAAGCATTGCGCAAAGCAAAACTAAGCTATATTGAAATTGCGGAAGGGCGTACCGCAGCGCCACAATATTGGGCAGGACTCGTTCTTATTGGCGATACTGCCCCAATAGATTTAAAAACTGGTACTGCTTGGTGGTGGTATTTGTTGGCTGGAATTGTAGCTCTTGTACTTGTCATGCTACTTATTAGTAATAAAAAGGAAAAGACGGTTTAACGCTGGATATCGATAGCCCCCAAACCAACCTCATCTTCAATAAACTCTCCGTTTTTGCAATACTGCGAAAGTTCCTTTTTAATAAATTGCAAGACGTTATCTTTTTCCACCTTTGGATAAAGTACGTGCACATTGGCACCGGCATCCAGTGTAAAGCAAAGCTTGCTATTGGTTTCTTTACGAAATTTCCAAATGCAATTTATTATTTCCAGAGTGTTCGGTTTCATCAATATGAAATATGGCATAGAGGTCATCATCATTGCGTGTAGCGACAAAGCCTCGTGTTCTACTATTTTAATAAATTCTGGAAGATCGCCACTTGCAAAAACTGGAAGTAATTTAGTAAGATTTTCCTTTGCCTGCCGAAAGCGCTGTTCAGCAAAATGGTGATCAACCATCAAATTATGACCCAAGGTGCTGCTTACCTGCTTTTCGCCTTTATCCACTAAGAGGATAGTATCTTGATAACCGTTAAAATTTTGATGGATCTCAAAAGGATATTGTATCCCGAAGCAGTTGTTGCTACCCTCAATTTCTGGATGTTCACCCCATACAATCAAAGGCCCCTCTACACTTCGGCAAGCACTGCCTGAGCCCAAACGTGCAAGAAAGGAAGCTTTTTCATTAAAATAATCAGCGGTAATGGCTGGTTGCATCTGTCTTTCCATATCCATTAAGCAAAGTGCCAAAGCACTCATTCCGCTGGCCGAAGAGGCAATACCGCTACTGTGCGGAAAACTATTTGTTGTTTCAATTTTAAATTTGAAGTCTTTCAAGAATGGCAAATACACTTCTACCCTTTCAAAAAACTTTTGAATCTTCGGTTCAAAGGAAACTTCTCTTTTTCCATCGAGAAACACCTCAAATTCAAACCCTTCGGACTGTTTCTTTTCAAATGAAAGATAGGTTTGGGTATTGCAGTTTTGTAAGGTAAAACTAACGGATGGGTTCATCGGCATTTGCTCCCCATACTTTCCCCAATATTTCACCAATGCAATATTGCTGGGCGATTGCCAGCTAACTTTTCCTGATGATAATGCTTGGGTATAGTTACAAACAATAAATTTGTGTTGCGGCATAATGATAGGGATAGATTACAAAAATAGAATTCTTTTTTGGTTTAAAACGATGACATAAGCAAAAGCTTTCGATGTGAATATACAAATGCTAAAGAAAGACCAACCACTTTAAGGATTATAAAACAATAGTCTTTCAATAGCGCGTGAGGTTGAGAACAACCTAAATGCCTTCTGAAATATGGAGGCATTTTTTTATCCTGAACAAAGCGAAGAAATCATTTCTGAGATCGAAATATTTTTTCTAGCATCCGTCTTTCTTCTACCCTCTTTCTTGATGACATTTCCCCAACCCTTCCGATATACCCATAGTAATCCTTAACAACCAAAAAAATGAAAACTTCAATTACACTTTTAGCATTCCTTTTGGGTATATTTACTGCTTATCCACAGGATCCAGCCATTATTTGGCAAAAAACCATTGGCGGGAGCGACACCGATTTTTCAACAGTATTTCAAGCCACTACAGATGGCGGCTACATCCTTGGGGGCTATTCTACAAGCAACATTTCGGGCGACAAGACTGAAAACAGTAACGGCCAGATTGATATTTGGATTGTAAAAATTGACGGATCGGGCAATATAATGTGGCAAAACACTATAGGCGGAGCGGGAGATGACTATCTTATCTCCATGCAACAAACCTCAGATGGCGGTTATATAGTAGGCGCCGGTTCAGATTCAAACATTTCTGGCGACAAAACCGAAAACTCCCGCGGAGGTTTGGATTATTGGTTATTAAAATTGGATGCTTCGGGCAATATTACTTGGCAAAAAACCTATGGTGGCAACCAACCAGAATTTGACACCTATATAGTAGAAACCGCAGATGGCGGCTATTTTGTGGGTGGTTATTCCGATAGCGATGTAAATGGAGACAAAACTGATCCTACCAACGGACAGCGCGACTTCTGGGCACTAAAACTGGATAGCAGCGGTAGCATAGTATGGCAGAACAGCATAGGCGGCAGTTTGGTTGACCGACCTCAAGCAGCGTTTCAAACCACCGACGGAGGCTTTATTATCGGCGGCTTTTCAAATTCCCCAATTTCAGGTGATAAAACCGAAAACACACGCGGGGGCAATGATTACTGGATTGTAAAGCTTGACGCAAGTGGAACTGTACAATGGAACCGAACCTTTGGCGGAAATGATAGCGATGTGTTTCGGGATATGGTACAATTGGCAGATGGCGGTTATCTGGTGGGCGGCTATTCCAAATCTAATATTTCTGGAGACAAGACCGAAAACTCACAAGGCGACTATGATGCCTGGCTTTTAAAATTGGACAGCAGTGGAAACATGCTTTGGCAAAACACCATAGGCGGTAGCGGTATTGACTACCCTCGCGATGTAATGCAACTTCCAGATGGTACCTATATGGTTGCCTGCTGGAGCAACAGCAACATAAGCGGCGATAAAACCGAAAACAGCAACGGCGGGTATGATTATTGGCTTTTAAAGCTTAATATCGCTGGCGGAATAATCTCCCAAAACTCCATCGGCGGCTCAGCAGATGAGAGCGGCTCCTATATCCTTCCTACGGCTGACGGCAATTTTGCCATGTTCTGCTCTTCAGACTCAAATATCTCTGGAGACAAAAGCCAAAACAGTAAAGGTTTAGATGACTATTGGATCTTTAAAACCACCCCTGCAATACTAGGAGTTTCACAAAACACCTTTCTTTCCCACATTAGCGCCTACCCAAACCCTACCAACAACAAATTTACTATAAAGTTGGGCCAAAGCTTTTCTGAAGCCGAGGTTACCATAACCAATACGCTTGGTCAATTTATTTCAACCTCAAACTATAAAAACACACAAATCTTAGATGTGGAAATAAACGCCGGGGCGGGCGTTTATTTCGCAACCGTGATAACTAATGACGGCAATCAAGCTACCCTAAAAATAGTAAAACAGTAATTTTTTAATTAATTATTAGCTAAATTAGAAAGCCCCGATTACAAGGGGCTTTCTTCATTCCTTTTTTTCCATCATATTAACCTCCCTATATTTAAAAAAGCAGAAAAATTGCTATCTTCACAAAAGTTAAAAAACACAATAAATCAATTCATTAAAAAATATACCTATGAAAAATGCAATCATGCTATTCGTTCTCGCCCTTTTTGCCACTTCAATACACAGTCAGTCGCTTACCCAGAAAGACCTCACCGGTACTTGGCTCGTGACGAATGTTGAAAATAGCAGCAGCAACCCAAAAATGGCCGCTGCAATGCAGAAAGCCGTTATAAACCTATATGCAGATAACAGTTTTGAAATAAAGGAAAAACAGGACGACGGCCCCTACTCCTACAAGACTACCACAAACAAAAATGCCACCTGGAGCTACAACCCGAGCACCCAGACCATAAGCATTACACAAAGCAAGATGACATTAAAAGTTTCGCAAAGCGGTGGCAAAACCTATTTTACTGACTCAAATAGTGGGCTAAAATTTGAAGTTTCACAACCCATGTAAAAGGCGTATTCTCAATACTTTTTATATTTAAACCATTGCAAAATCCCACAGGATCGTGCAATGGTTTTTTTTCCAAAAAACAATTCCCCCACCCAAAGTGAAAAAGACTAAACTTTAATAAAAGAAACTTGAAACCAGCACCCAGAAAGACTAAATTTGCACCCGCTATAAAAAAGTTAGGAGTACCCCTTGATGAAGTCTATTGTTTTTCTGTGGTTTGCCCTGTGCTGTATCTGTTTATCCCCGGCGCAAAACATTCAGGTAGATGCTACCACCTACACCCCCCAACAACTTGTTGAGGATATCCTAATAGACAGTGGCTGCATAAGCAACGTACAGATAACCGCCGCCACAACCGGGAACTTCCCCGATGGCGACAAGAGTTTTGGTTATTTCAGTGCCAACGGTAGTAATTTCACTTTTGAAAAAGGCATTGTAATGAGCACGGGCAAGCTACAAAACGTTCCCGGTCCTAACACATCCCTCAGCGATGACGATGCCCCCAATTGGCCCGGCGATACAGATCTAGAAACCGCCCTCAATATCTCAAACACAACCAATGCAACTATCATTGAGTTCGATTTTGTTCCCAATGCAGACAATATTCAGTTCCGCTACCTCTTCGCTTCAGAAGAATATCAGCAAGGCGACCCCAACACCTGCATTTATAGCGACGCTTTTGCCTTTTTGATCAAGCCCATTGGCGGTACTTACACAAACATTGCCCTCGTTCCGGGCACAAGCACCCCAGTGCTTGTCACAACTGTCCATTCGGGCATCCCCGGTGCCTGCCCCCCCATAAACGAAACCTATTTTGAAGGCTGGAACGGCCCAAATGTGCCCATAAACTTCAACGGCCAAACCAAAATTCTCGTTGCACAAACCCCCGTAACTGTCAATCAAGCCTATCACATAAAACTTGTAATCGCAGACGAGGCCAATTACCGTTACGACTCCGCCGTTTTTTTGGAAGGTGGCAGTTTCAACATTGCGGCAAACCTCGGTCCAGACCGAAGCTTTGTTACAAACAACCCCCTTTGCGAAAACGAAACCTACATCCTCGATGCTACCCCGCAGGGCACCACTCCTTTAGGGTACAAATGGTACAAAGACGGCATTATCATCCCGGGTGAAACCTCCGCCCAGCTCACGGTAACCACCGCTGGTATTTATAAAGTAGAAATAGACTATGGCAATAACTGCATAGCCTCAGATGAAGTATTGATTGAATATGGCGGCCCGGTAGCCGTTCAAAATACTGAGTTATATCAGTGCGAACCCCTCGCAAACGGCCTAGCTACCTTCAATCTTTTTGATGCCGAAGAAATAATCATCAATGGAGACCCCTTACTTCGCGTATTTTCATTTCATAAAAGCCTCACGGAGGCCCAGAACAATATAGACCCCATAAGAAATCCCGAAAGATATACCAATACCCAGCCAAACGAAATAGTATACGCCCGCACCGTGTCTGATTATGGCTGCGTAGGCGTGGCAGAAGTAACCTTAAAAACCACCACAAACACGGTTTCCGATTTCTTTTTGGTGAATTGTTCCACAGCGGGCACCCCAGGATTCGCAAGTTTCAATTTTTCTGAAATCACTTTAGAATTAGAAGCCCTCTTCGGAAATAATCCAGAAGTAACCTACCATCTTTCTTATAACGAAGCTATTTCACAAACCAATCCACTTCCAAATCCATTCATTAATACCCAAGCAAATACCCAGACAATCTATGCTCGAATAAGCGGCGACCGTGGTTGCCTTGGCACTGCCAGAATCAAATTGAGTGTAGTCAACACTCCCGAGTTTGAAGGTGAAGAAACCTACTTCTATTGCCTAAACACCTACCCCAGTACCATAACAATAGACCCAGGTTTCATAGGAACAATTTCAGATGCAACCTTTAATTGGTCAAACGGTGAAACCACCCCTTCCATTGAAGTTAATGAACCGGGCACCTATACGCTAACTGTCACCCGTAGCAAAACCATCAACAACGAGGAGTATTCTTGTAGCAATACCCGCACGTTTACTGTACTTCCTTCCGAAACTGCTCAGCTTACTTATGAACTTACGGGCAATATTGGCAACCCCATCCTCACAGTAATCGCAGAAGGCACGGGCAGTTATAGCTACTCGCTGGATAATGGCCCTTATCAGCAAAGTCCCGTCTTTGAAAACCTGAGCCCTGGCGAGCATCTTCTTACGGTTAAGGATATAAATGGTTGTGGCTCTACAACCATCACGGTATATATCCTTGGTTTCCCCAACTTTTTCACTCCAAATAATGATGGTTACCACGATACATGGCAAATAGCGGGACAAAATCCCGATAGCCCCCAATTACAAAGAATAGAGATATACGATCGTTTCAGCAAACTACTTTATGTACTCAACAAAAACAGCAACGGTTGGAACGGCACCTATAATGGCACCCCAATGCCCTCTTCTGACTATTGGTTTAAGGCTATTTTCAAAAACGGAATGACTTATCGTGGCCATTTCACGTTAAAAAGATAGTACATTTTCAGAATTTCTTAGTTAAGCCTGTAACAAACTGATTCAAATTGCGTTATATAAACTCATCAATCTAAAATCAATATGCTACAACGCTTTTTCATTTTCTGTTCCGGCGCAGATACCGCCATCCTTGACGAATGTTCCCCCGGCGAACGCACCAAATATGCCGGCATTGGCGCCACTGTTTTCTTTACCGCCGTTATGGCAACCATCGCTGCCGCTTATGCACTTTACACGGTTTTCGACAATTATTACTCCGCCATTTTCTTCGGAACCATTTGGGGATTGTTGATCTTCAACCTCGATAGGTTTATCGTTTCCACCATCAAAAAGCGCAACAATTTTTTTGATGAGTTGATACAGGCCTCACCCCGACTCGCTTTGGCAATAATCATCGCCATAGTTATCTCAAAACCCTTGGAAATGAAGATTTTCGAAAAGGAAATCAACCAAGTTTTGCTCACCGAAAAGAATGAAATGACATTGGCCAACAAAGACCAATTGGCGCTTCAATACACCCCATCCGTAAAAGCATTGGAAACCGAAATAGAAGGTCTAAAAAATGAAATAACTGATAAGGAAACCGAAGTAAACGCACTATATAACACATACATCGCGGAAGCCGAAGGAACTGCCGGTACACAAAAATTAGGTAAAGGCCCTGTTTACAAAGAAAAAAGAGAAAAACACGACGCAGAGCTCGCAGCCCTAACCGAATTAAAGAAGACCAACGCCGAAAAGATTACAGCTGCCGAAACCCAATTAGCAACCTTAGCCACCGAATACAAAACAAAAGTCGCAGACACCCAACCAATCATCGATGGCTTTGATGGATTGATGGCGCGTATAAATGCGTTAAACAAACTGCCGTGGTTGCCTTCCCTATTTATCTTTTTACTCTTTCTTGCTATAGAAACATCGCCTATTTTAGCCAAACTCCTTTCCCCAAAAGGCGCTTATGACTTAAAGTTGGAAGAACAGGAAAGCGCATTAAAGTCTTGGGTTGTCCAACAGAAAACACAACGCGATGTGCTCGTAACCACAGACCGCGACATAAACAACAAAGTGTACGCAGACATAGCCGAAGAACAGGAACTTTACGATTACAAGCGAAAAAAGGCCCGAGAGCTTATGCAAATGCAGGCAGATGCCTTTTATAAAAAACAGAAAAGCATTTTATAATCAGTGTTAGCCAGGTTTGAGGGACGAAATTTTAACGGGAAGTTTAATTTCGCCCCCCTCTTTTTCAGTATTATTGTTAGTCAATTATCCTAAAGCAGCATGACTAAAACTACCCCCGAACAAGCTTCACAAATCACTCAATATTATTATGATATTGCTGTCAAAGCTTCAAAACTTGACGGCTATGTTGATGAAAATTTTTTACTGAAAACAGCCTCCGGTGAAAAGTTTCTCCTAAAGATTTCTTCGGAAAAGAATAAAGAACAGCTTGATTTTCAAGTTCAAATCTTAAAACACCTTTCAGAAAAAAAACTTGATGTTTCCATTGTCGAAGTTGTTCCAAATAAAGAAGAAGATTTGCTTTCCTTCCTTCCCAACGGCAAAACAGCAAGAGTATTGACCTGGCTTCCCGGTAGACTTTGGGCAACGATAAACCCAAAAACCGAAAATTTAAGAAATAGTTTGGGCGAAGCCGCCGGAAGTTTGACAATGGTGCTTCAAAATTTTGAACATACCGCCGCGCACCGAAATTTGGATTGGGATTTAGCGAATTCAACCTGGATAAATGCACACACAAATCGTTTTTCGGGAAAGCAAAAAGAAATTGTGCACTACTTTCAAAAGCGTTTTGAAGAAATTCTACCTACCTATAAAAATCTTCCAAAAAGTATTGTCCACAACGATTTAAACGATTACAATATTTTGGTTTCCTCAGAATTGAACAATCCAAAAGTAACAGGTTTAATTGATTTTGGCGATGCGATTTTTACCCAAACTATTAATGACCTCGCAATAGTTTTGGCGTATGCAATTATGGATTTACCCGATCCGCTCTTGGCGGCTTCTGAAGTTATAAATGGCTATAACAAAAATTACAAACTCTCAGAAAATGAATTGGATTGTCTGTACACTTTAGTTGGAATGCGCTTAGTAACCTCCGTTACTAACGCTTCAATAAAAAAAGAAGAATTTCCGAACGACAATTATTACGTTATCAGTGAAAAACCAGCTTGGGATTTGTTGGAGAAATGGTTTAATGTGAATGAGGATTTTGCCTATTATTCTTTTCGAAATACCTGCGGAATGGAAACTCATCCCCAAGCAAAAAACTTTGAAACTTGGGCCTCCAAAAATACCTTTCAGTTTTCAGAATTGTTCCCAACGATTGCCAAAAACGAAATCCATTTGCTCGATTTAAGTCCTGCAAGCACATGGATTGGCAACAAAAATGATTTCAACAATCTCGATTTGTTCCAGTTTAAAATTGAACAACTTCAAAAGGAGAATCCATCAAAAATAATTGCTGGCGGATATTGCGAACCGCGCCCACTTTACACGGCTTCCTCTTATGACAAAGAAGGAAACAACGGCCCCGAAAGCAGAACGATCCATTTGGGAATCGATTTTTGGCTGCCTACAGAAACGCCCGTCCACGCATTGTTTGACGGAACAGTAGTAACCGCCGTAAACGATGAAGGCTACAAAGAATACGGGGGATTGATCATTTTAAAACACACTTTTGGGGATTTGGAATTTTTCACGCTTTACGGACATCTTTCACTAAAGAGTATCTCAACTATCTCCGAAGGAGCTCATTTAAAAAAAGGAGATTGTATTGGCTATTTGGGAGATAAAAACGAAAACGGTGTTTGGGCACCACATCTTCATTTTCAAGTTATGTTCTCAATGCTCGATTATAAAATTGATTTTCCAGGCGTAACCTATTTTAACCAATTGTCCGTTTGGAGCGGCATTTGCCCAGACCCGAACCAGCTTTTCAAAATAGATAACCTTAAAACAAAATACGTTCAATCTTCTGAAAAATTGATCAATTTCAGAAAAGAACACCTTGGAAAAGGATTGAGCCTTTCCTATGAAAAACCGCTGCACATCGTCCGCGGCGAAGGTGTTTATTTGATTGACGCTGACGGTAAAAAATATTTGGACACCGTAAATAACGTAAACCATGTGGGCCATCAGCACCCAAAAGTTGTCGCCGCTGGACAGAAACAAATGGCGGTTTTAAACACAAACACACGTTATTTGCATGCAGAAGTTATAACCTACGCGGAAGCCTTGCTGAAAAAATTGCCGACACATCTGTCTGTAATCCACTTTGTGAATTCGGGAAGTGAAGCAAATGAACTCGCCTTGCGAATGGCAAAAACGGTTACTGGCCACAAGGAAATTTTGGCGATAGAAGTTGGCTATCACGGTAATACTAACGCCGTGATGGACGTGAGTTCCTATAAATTTGAAGGAAAGGGCGGTTTTCCAAAACCTGAAAACACACACATTTTGCCTTTGCCAGATTCCTACCGCGGAAAATATACTTCTGAAAATTGCGGAATTGATTATGCAAATCACGCAAAAGAAATTATTCAAAACCTAAAAGTTGATGGGAAGGGAATCGCTGCTTTTATTGGCGAAAGCATGATAAGCTGTGGAGGACAGATTGTGCCGCCAAACAATTATTTTAAGGAAATTTACAAATTCGTTCACGAAGCTGGAGGCATCTGCATTGCGGATGAAGTGCAAACAGGTTTCGGACGCATGGGCAAAAGCTTTTGGGCATTTGAACTTTATGATGTTCAGCCAGATATTGTAACAATGGGCAAGCCAGCCGGTAACGGGCATCCACTTGCCATTGTTGCATGCACAAAAGAAGTGGCGGAAAAATTCAACACGGGAATGGAATACTTCAACACCTTTGGCGGCAATCCTGTTTCCTGCGCCATTGGCCGAACAGTTTTGGAGGTTGTTGAAGAAGAAGGTTTGCAAGAGAATGCGCTAAGAGTTGGAGGCTTTTTAATGGCTGAATTAAAAGCTCTTCAAAAACAATTTCCAATCATCGGCGATGTGCGCGGCGAAGGTTTGTTTTTGGGTTTTGAATTAAATGGTTCAGAAAAAAATCCGTTGCCCGAACACGCTTCTTATTTGGCAAACAGAATGAAACAGCTTGGTATTTTGATGAGCATTGACGGTCCGGACCACAACGTTTTAAAAATAAAACCGCCGATGGTTTTCAGTAAAGAAAATGCAGAAGAACTTATCTACAGGTTAAATACTGTTTTTGGAGAAGATTTTATGAAGAGCTTTTAGAAGACAACTATCTGCATACTTCTATAACAATCATTCGTTTTTTTTAATCAAATACGCATAGGGTTCCATGCCTTTGGTATGTTCAAATATAACTTTCAGAACCCCAATAATTGGCAGAGCAATAATGGCGCCCACCATACCCCAAAGCATT
>Ga0209344_10003875_pt1 | contig 14275 bp, 10 predicted proteins | sample Cruoilmetagenom6_FD_187293 | JGI IMG/M metagenome (GOLD analysis project Ga0209344, IMG submission 187293) | Oil polluted marine microbial communities from Coal Oil Point, Santa Barbara, California, USA - Santa Barbara Oil Seep Sample 6 (SPAdes)... | ecosystem: Environmental > Aquatic > Marine...
GAAGCCAACGTACTTCCAGTTTCCAATGGATTATCCGAAGCGTAATAGGCATAACGAACCTTCACTTTTGGGCTAATGCTTCGCCTAATTTTTGAAGCCGCCTGAATCGCTTTTTGGTAATGCGCTCCTTCCATTTCGAGTCCAATTACATTCCACGTGGAATTGTGGAAAAACTTAAGCACATCACGATTTTGAAGTGAAGTTCCTAAAACCGAAATCATAGTTCCCGTGCAAACCTTTACATCATCATCTTTAAAAAGTGATTTTTCAAGCTTATTTTTAAAAGGGTAATTATCTGCAGTGCCTTCAAAAACGTGTGCTGATGGAATCATTATATCACCTTTACCACCTTCTAAAATTCCTGCTTTTCCCATAATTGAAACAGAAACCACATTTAAAAAATGACGCTTTTTAAAATTATCCACAAAGGGTTTTAAAAGTTCGTCCATGGTTTCGTAGGCTTGTTCTCCAAAAGCATAATCCATCACAATTATAATGGGCTTTTCTAAATCTTCTATATCTTTTAATCCGCTTGTATATGGGTTTTTCTTTATTTTGGATGTATCAATAATTTGTACGTCTATATTCGTTCCGCTTTGGTCTTCAATAAAAATCATGCCTTCGGTTAAAGCAGTTTTTGTTACTTTTTCGCGTAATTTCAAATTGGAAGAGATGCTCAATGCTTCAAAAACTTGCATTGGTTTCTTTTTCAAAAATTCGGAAGCTAACGCTTTTGGTGCGTAAAGACTATTCATAACGCTATGCATATTTGCACTTATAATGTGGATTGGTCGCTCTAACAGTCCTTTTTCCTGCAAGATTTGCTTTATTTGATATGCCCACTTTTCACCGTGAATATGATGCCCCAAACTTTCACGAAGTACAGGGCTAAAGGTGATGATGCGTTTGTTGTCTTCAATAATTTCTTCTATTGCTATTTTGCCGAGAAAATAAATAATATTTAAAAACCTGTTTTCATTCTTTTCGGTCGCAAAATATGGATAAACGTTCTTTACCTCTTCAAAGGTTCTACCAAGGAAATTTGCAGTGTGCGTTAGCGCTACTTCTTTTTCTTCCTGAGTAAGTTTGCCTTTTTTCAAGACAGCCTGCTCCAGCTTTTTCCAATCACGAATCACTTCTCCATTCTCGTTAATGAGAACTTGTTTCATAATCTTGTGAGATTCTACAAAAAGAAAGGTCAAATGCGTTAAAATATCATAGATTTCCGAACGGCCACGAGTAATTTCAATGTTCATCTGTTCCGAATCTATACGGTAACAGTTTCTGCGGCGTTTTAAAGGGATTATAGGTTCAAAATGTGAGTTTTTATAACCCTCATCACTGGTCAGGTTAATGAATCTACACTCTTCAATGCCGTCAGGCAAGCGATCCATTACATAAAGCAAACCCTGAAGCTCAATTTTATCTTCTTTTATAGAGCCGTAAATCTCTGGACGAAGTGTTAATAAAGATTCCCGAAGTGATTCGCCGGAAACACCCATAGGTTTATAAAACCCACGGTTAAAAAGATGGCGCATAGTGATATATAGCTTTTCAATGGCGCCCGTGCTTTCCTGTGCACGTGTTCTTGTATGTGATTTTAATTCATTCATTGGGTGTAAAGATAATACTAATTTTGAGGTTGAATTTGAAGAAGCGCATCAGCAATTTTACGATCGTTGGAAAGACGCGGTACTTTATTTTGCCCTCCAAGTTTGCCCTGTGATTTCATGAATTGCTGAAAACTATCTCTTTTAAGAGAAGTGATTTTTAATGGTTGAAGCACTTTTCCTTCAATTAAATCAAAATAATATGAGTTTTGCTGTTGCATTTCAATATCAAGAAATTTAGCAACTTGCTGAAGATTTTTCGGTGGTTTATCAAATTCTACCAACCATTCGTGATAGGGAAGGTTTTCTTCGGAAGGAGTTATTTGTGGTGCAACGGTGAATTCAGTAATTGAAAAATTGAATTTTGAAATTGCTTTGTTCATTGCTTCCTCCACCTCTTTTCCAATCACGTGCTCGCCAAATGCCGAAATAAAATGTTTTATCCTTCCCGATACAATTACACGGTACGGTTTTGTTGAAGTAAACTGAACCGTATCGCCCAAATTATAGGCCCAAAGCCCCGCATTTGTTGAAATAATCATCACATAATTAACGCCAGTTTTCACTTCGCCAATGGTCAAACGTTTTGGATTTTCGTCAAAAAAAGTACTGGCCTCCACGAATTCATAAAAAATCCCAGAATTCAAAAGTAAAAGCATTCCTTTTTCTTTTTGGCTATCCTGAAAGGCGAAAAAGCCTTCACTGGCAGGAAAAAGCTCGATGCTGTCCACTTTTCTTCCTATTAAATTTTCAAATTTTGCGCGATAGGGCTCAAAATTTACACCGCCGTAAATAAACAGATTGAAATTTTTGAAAAGATCGCCAACCTTTTTCTCAGTGGTTTTTTGAAGTTTTTCAAAATACATCTGTACCCAAGATGGAATGCCGCTGATAACGGTCATGTTTTCATCTTTGGTTTCTTCAACAATGGCGTCCACTTTTGTTTCCCAATCTTCAATACAATTGGTTTCCAAGCTCGGCAAGCGATTTTTTTGGAGATAGGCTGGAACATAATGTGCCACAATACCCGAAAGCCGGCCTACTTTTATTCCGTTCTTTTCCTGCATTTCTGGGCTTCCCTGGAGGAAAATCATTTTGCCGTCCACAAAATCTGCGTTTCCAGTTTCGTTGATGTAACAAAGAATCGCGTTTCGAGCGGCTTCAATGTGAAAGGGCATTGATTCCTTAGTTAACGGAATATATTTGGCGCCCGAAGTTGTTCCCGAAGTTTTTGCGAAATAGAGCGGTTTTCTAGGCCACATAACGTCCTCTTCCCCTGAAACCACACGATCTACATAAGGTTTCAATTCTTCGTAATCGCGAATGGGTACTTTCGCCGCAAAATCTTCAAATGATTTTATGTTTATAAAATCGTGATCTTTTCCGAAAGCAGTATTCTTTGCTTCGGAAATTAATTTTTCAAAAACCTTTTGTTGTGTTTCAACGGGATTGTTGGCCCATTTTTGAATTCGGATGACAACAATTTTAGAGAAAATTTTAGCGGAAACGGATTTTAGGGACATAGGCTATCAATCAAAATCTATGAAGCTGGTAGGATTGATGGGGTATCCATCGCGCCAAAGTTCAAAATGAAGGTGTGGACCAGTGGTTAATTCTCCAGTATTTCCAACGGTTGCGATCACTTCGCCTGCTTTTACAAGTTCGCCCTGTTCTTTGGTTAGCATCGCATTGTGTTTATAGACCGAAATTAGGCTGTTGTTGTGTTTTAGAATAATTACGTAGCCTGTAGCAGCCGTCCATTCGGCAAAAATAACGGTGCCGTCTGCCACGGCTTTGACTGGCGAATCTTTTGCTGTAACCACATCAACGGCATAATGTTTTGTTTTGGAATCATAAGGCTCTGAAATGGCTCCCTTAACAGGTGTGAACAAAGCATATTCCTGCACTTGAGGCGCAATAAGTGGATTGTATTTATCTTCTTTTGCCACTTCTTGGCGTAACAGGGAATCCCTTCTGGAAGTTCTAATCAAAACCGACGGATCTGTTTTGGCCACTTCAATGATGGAATCTTTATTGAATTCTACTGTTTTAACGTCGCCTGTGAGCACTTTCTTGATTGATGATAGATATGCCTCATTTACATCGAGAATTTTCTGTAATGAATCTGTTTGGTAGGCTAAACGGGTGGCTTTCTTTTTTAGAGTAGTAGATGAATAACCAGGAATATATTCTCTTAAAGGCGTAAAGGCAATAATGAAAGTAGTTGTTAATATTAAAAACAACGCAAAAAGTGTACTGAAAACAAATACATTCAATCTATTAAGCTTAAACGAAAAACGCTCTTCAAAGGTTTCTTCATTCAGAATTACCAATCGGTATTTGTGCAATAACTTCCTTTTGAACCGTTTGGCACCTTTTTCTTTATTTGTCATATTGCGCAATTACTTTTTACAAATATAAAATAAACTATAGCCATACAAGCTAAAGTTACTCTCAAAACGTTGTATCTAAACAATTCTTGTTACCTTTGCGTAATTAAATTTAGAAATTATGAACGCATTATTTATTTCTTTAGGTGTAGTTGGTCCTTGGCAGATTATATTGATTGTAGTAATTGTACTACTGCTTTTTGGCGGAAAGAAAATTCCGGAACTCATGCGCGGTTTGGGTAGCGGCCTTAAAGAATTCAAGGATGCTTCCAAAGATGATACTACCGATAAAAAAATCGACGACAATAAGTAGTTTTTTTTTAAATAAAACCAAAAAGAGCCTTTCAATTTTAAAATTGAAAGGCTCTTTTTGGTTTCTAATCCTTCCATTGGTTATGACCTGCAAGGATTATTTAAATATTATTCCAGTTTGGCAGTATTCAATATAGACTCCAATTCAAACTGGAGGTCTCTTTTTGCTGCACTAGGGGCATAGGTGAAGCCTTCTATAATTAAATAGCGATTGTTTTTTTCGTCCCTAACCGCGTAGTTAATAAAAGGGCCACCCATCCATGCGTCTTTCACTTCCCAAGTTCCTTTGGTTTTATAAGCAAACCTACCGTCTATTTCTGATTTGAAAATATATGGGGCATAGGCATCTTCAGTAATAAACTGACCCTCATCTTCAACTGGCAACAATTTGCTTCCAATGGAATCGCGGATTTTTATAATGTCGCCAACTGCGGTGCTATCGCTTTTAATCATCGTGAGAGGAACTTCATATACCAAAATATTGGTAGTTCCGTCTTTTAAATCTTTTCGCATCCAAAAAAAACTGTCGGTTGCTTTAGCGATTCTATAAGCACTTGGAATTTGCATACTCACGCCCATTACCTTTCTTAAAGAATCGCTTTTCATCAATGAAATGGAGGTTCTGCGCTGTCTTTCCTTAATTTCGGAAGCATGGAAAGATTCTATTATTTTGGCAGCATTTTTATCTATTAATTCTACAAGCTTTTCTTCAGAAGTAGCCTTTATTATAGCTCCGGTCTGTGGTTTAGCATATTCGTCTTTGGCGACTGTTGCTTTATCTTCCTCGCTAAGCACCACATACAAAAAAAGTCTGTTGCTTCTCGCAAAACCAGTAAAAGCCTCGGGGGGCATTTGGTTCATTGAAAACAATGGCTCGTCTTGAGGAAGACCATCTACAGGTGCTGCAAAGTTATTTCGAATTGCTTCCCCAACAATACCATTCCATAAATCGTTAGGTATAACAATCTGAAGGGCATTAATGTTTCCTACTGAATCTGGAAGAAGGGACTTATCTCTTTTTCCGCTATCATTGCATGAAGTAAATGCAAAAAAAAGCGAAAAGAATACAAGGTAAATGGGTCTCATTAAAAGGATGTTTTTATGGAACTATCCTTTATAGATTTTAAGTTTAGTTCCGGGCTTTAAGTTTGTACCACTAATATCGTTCCATTTTTTGATATTCTGTACTGTAACACCAGGAAATTTTTGTGAAATGCTCCATAAAGAGTCCCCGCTGCGCACTGTGTATGTTTTTTCGGAGGAATTACTTTGCGAAGGTGTACTATTGACAGCAATGTCCTGATTGCTCTTTTTAGGATAGATAATCAAGTTTTGTCCCACTTTAACGGTGTTGCTTCGCATTCCATTCCAGCTTTTTATTTGGCTCACACCTACACCATATCTATCTGCAATTCTACCCAAATAATCACCTCTTTTAACTCGATACCGAATTTTTTCAGGTTGCTCGAATAATTCAGGCATTGGTTTTTCAGCTTCTTCCTGTTCTTCCTGAGCGAAGGCATAGATAGCTTCTTCATTGTTCACAAAAGCACCAACATGGGTAAGCGGAAGCCTTAACATATAGTTCTCATCCTTAATTACGGGTATGATCCCAAGCTTATAGGAAGGGTTCAAAAATTCCAATTCTTCTTTGTCAAGATTGGTGAGTTTTGCCACTTGATCCAATGTTATTTGCTTCTTTACTTTAATAGTGTCTGTAGCAACGAAAGGAATTCTTGCACTTTGCTTTTTAAAACCGTGTTCTTTTGCATATTCAAAAATGTACATAGTGGCTAAAAATGCAGGAACATAACCAGCGGTTTCACGTGGAAGATAATCACGGAGATTCCAGTAATTTGTTTTTCCACCTGAACGGCGAATTGCTTTTGAAACATTCCCTGGACCTGAATTATATGCTGCAAGTGCCAAATCCCAATCATTGAAACTGTTGTTTAGGCTTTTAAGGTATTTACAGGCTGCCTCTGTGGCCATTATTGGATCTGAACGTTCATCAACATAGGAACTCACGTCTAAACCAAACATTTTGCCGGTGGGATACATAAATTGCCAAAGGCCCGTGGCACCAACTCTTGATTGAGCGCTTGGGTTTAAGGCAGATTCAATAACCGCTAAATACTTTAATTCTAAAGGAAGATTGTTTTTGTCGAGTTCCTGCTCAAACATCGGGAAATAATATTCGCTCAAGCCCATTAAACGCTCAAGGGTTCCTCTTCTATTTTTAAGGTATTGTTTGATTACACTTTCCAGAGATGGATTGTATTCAACTTTAAATGGAGTGCGTGCATCAAGCTCTTTAAGGCGCTGTTTTAAAACTTCTGTTGGAAGCTCATCATAGTCAACTGGATCAAATTCTTGATTGGCAACACTATTATAAACATCTTCAAAAAGATCAGATTTATAGAGTTCTTTCAACCAAAGACTGTCTTTTTTTCTGGCCAGGGCCATGTCTTTTAAATCAAATATAATTGTGTCTTTAATGCCTGTAGCTACAACAGTAGAGGGCAATTCTTCAGCAATTTTAGAAACTTTTATAGAGTCAACAACTTGAACCTTTTTAGTATTCAGTTTTTTGACATTCTTTTTACCTGGTTGGGCAAAACTCATGCTGCAGGCCAGCAACAGCATAAGGGGGAGGATTTTGTTTAGTTTCATCAGCTTATTTATTGCATTTGGGGATTTATGGCAAATTCGCCTGATTAATACTCTTTTTATAGCAAATAAGGGTCAATCACTTAGGGATTGTAACGCTTATTCAAATAAAAAATTTTATCAAAAATAATCAATTTGCGAAATTATGCAAATTTTCAATCCAAAACACTAATATACAGATATTTAACGTTTTTACAACAATACAGCTATACCTGGCAATGTTTTTCCTTCAAGCATTTCCAGCATCGCGCCTCCGCCAGTAGATACATAGCTCACCTTGTCGGTCAGATTAAACTTTTGCACTGCCGCAACGGAGTCTCCACCGCCCACCAGTGAAAATGCACCATTCTGGGTAGCTTTGGCAATAGTTTGCCCCAAAAGTTTTGTGCCCTCAGCAAACTTATCCATTTCAAATACACCCACGGGGCCGTTCCATAAGATAGTTTTAGATCCAGTTAATACCTCTGCGAAAATTTCATTTGTTTTTGGACCAACATCTAATCCCATCCAGCCTTCTGGAATATTATTAACAGCTTCAATTTTTGTGTTTGCTGTTTCTGAAAAAGCATCTGCTATTATGGCATCAACGGGTAAATGGACAGAAACGTTTTTCTTTTTTGCTTCTTTCAATATTTCCAGCGCCAATTCCTGTTTATCGTCTTCAACCAGGGAACTTCCTATTTTTCCGCCTTGCGCTTTTATAAATGTGAAAGCCATTCCACCGCCAATAATCAGGTGGTCAATTTTGTCGAGAATGTTTTCAATAATTGTAATTTTTGAAGAAACCTTTGCCCCACCAATAATTGCAGTAACTGGTTTCTCGCTAGTTTCCAAAACTTTTTTCACGCTTTCAACTTCTGAAGCAAGCAGCAATCCAAAACATTTGTTTTCTGGAAAAAAATCTGCAATTATCGCCGTTGAAGCATGAGCTCGATGGGCTGTCCCAAAAGCATCATTCACATAAACATCACCAAGTTTTGACAATTTTTCAGCAAAATCGCGATCCCCTTTTGTTTCTTCTTCATAATACCGAAGATTTTCCAGTAAAAGAATTTCACCAGATTTCAAACTTTCAACAGCTTGAGTAACTTTTGGACCAATGCAGTCATCAATAAATTTTACCTGTATTCCAAGTGCATCAGATAGCGATTTAACAATATGTTGCAATGAAAATTCAGTTTCTCTGTTTTTTGGTCTTCCTAAGTGAGACATCAAAATACAGCTTCCGCCATCTTCTAAAATTTTAATAATAGTAGGTTTAGCAGCACGTATGCGAGTGTCGTCAGTCACGCTGAAATTCTCATCTAACGGTACATTAAAATCTACACGGATCAGAGCTCTTTTGCCTTTAAAATCTATATTGTTTACTGTTTTCATCTTCTAAAATTTATTCGTGCAAATATACTTCTTTTGAGGTTTATTACCCTCTATGTTTTGGCGTCATTAAGTTATGATTTCATTAAAATTTCGACAGTCAAAAAAACCCGCAAAATTGTTTAGATTTGCGAATGGATTTTTCAGAAATAATCGGGCACCAACATATAAAATCGCATCTCTTAAAAACCATTGAAAACGGCCGCATTCCGCATGCACAGCTATTTTCGGGCGTTAATGGAAGTGGATTGCTGCCGTTGGCAATTGCCTATGCTTCCGAATTGTTGTGCGACCCATATGAAAAAGGAAGCCAAGAATACATTTCCTGTAAAAACAAGGTTTCAAAATTGATTCATCCAGATTTACACTTCGTTTATCCAGTAAATACGAGTGATGACGTTAAAAAGAATGCGATTTCGGATAATTATGCCGAAGGGTGGCGAAATTTTGTGTTGAACAATCCCTATGCCTCCCTTTTTGAATGGTTGCAGAGTATTGGCATCGAAAAAAAACAGGGAAATATTAGCAAATTTGAAGCTGAAAATATTTCGAAAAAGCTTTCCCTCAAAGCATTTGAAGGCGGTTACAAAGTGATGATTATTTGGATGGCTGACAATATGAACGGCGAATGCGCCAATAAAATCCTTAAATTGATTGAGGAGCCTTCAGATAAAACCGTTCTTCTATTATTGACTGAAAAAGAACAACAAATTATTACCACTATCCGTTCGCGTTGCCAAAAGTTGACAATTCCTCTTCTTTCAGAAACTGACATTGCTGATAATTTGGTTAAAAACCATCAAATAAAAGAATCATTAGCTTTTAAAACCGCAAGAAGATCGCGAGGTGATTATAACAAAGCCCTTCAATTATTAGAAGAAACCGGGGAAGACGAAATTTTTGAAAAATGGTTTATCAGTTGGGTTCGAACTGCGTTTAGAGCAAAAGGAAATAAAGCAGCCATAAACAATTTATTGGATTGGAGCGATGAACTTGCCGGGCAGGGAAGAGAAACGCAAAAAAAATTTCTTTTCTATTGTATTGAGGTTTTTAGACAAGCACTTTTAAAAAATTACAACGCAGATACTCTTTTATTTTTTGAAGCAAAATATGAATCCTTCTCGCTTCCAAAATTTGCACCTTTCGTCCATCAAAATAATATTTTTGAAATCAACTCCGCTTTAGAAGATGCTTCATATCATATAGAGCGAAATGGAAATGCCAAAATAATTTTTACGGATCTTTCCATAAAATTAACTCGACTAATTCACAAACCAGAATTAGTATAATCAATTTTTATAGTTTATAGATTAAAATAGAAAGAGACTATTTTAAAATGGTCTTTTTAATTTGTTTTCCCAAACAATTTCAAAACAGCCAGGGCAATCCTTCATTTTTAGCGCCAAACGCCTTAAACACGCTAAAATTCGCTTATTTTACTTTTCTGAAGCAGTAAATGTGTGAAGAATATTCTTTTGTATGTTTTGCTTTCAAATTAGATTTTAAACCTATCCAAAGAGCTTTTAGGGAAAATTTGTTTCCTGTTTTATATTTCTCAGAAAGTAAACTCACGTAAAAAGAATCAAAAATCATTGGTTCAATTTTTTCTAATTCAAAATTTTCAGCAAAAAGTTTTTTAATTGATTCTTTTGAAAAATGCCAAAGGTGTCGAGGCACATCAAAAGCTGCCCAAAATTTTCCGTAATGTTTTGCATCAAAACTTTTGAAATTAGGAACCGCAATAATTAAAGTTCCCTTCGGTTTCACCAATGCTGATAATTTTAAAATCGTTTCTTCCAAATTTGGAATGTGTTCCAAAACGTGCCAAAGTGTAACCACGTCAAATTGTTTTCCTTCAAAGTCATTTAAAGAAGATTCTAATTCAATGTTTTTTTTCAAAGCCAATTTTGTGGCATTTTTATTTGGTTCTGTTCCATGGACCTGCCAGCCTTTTTCTTTTGCAGCTTTTAAAAAATCTCCTGTTCCAGCACCAACATCGAGCAAGGTACCTATACCTTTATTTTGGTCAAGAATCAATTTTGTTTTCTTCTGAAGAGACCATTTTTTTACCAGTTGATATAATTTTGAAAACAAACCACGCTTTTCATCAGTATGTGAAATGTATTCCTCGCTTTCGTAATATTTAGAAAGTTCTTCCGCTTTTGGTTGCGGAAATGTTTTCAGAAACTCCAAATTTGGATCGTAAATCAAATCAAACGATTCATCTGAAACTAAGTAATCTTTAACAGATAAATATTTTTTTTCGTGATTTTGCAAGGATAAAAAATTGGTTATTTAAAAAAATAGTAGATGTTCCACGTGAAACAATGATGTTAACGCCCCATATATACTAGCAGAACAGAAACATCATTTGGAGAAACGCCGCTGATACGAGATGCTTGTGAAATTGTGGCTGGTTTAATTTTTGTGAGTTTTTCACGGGCTTCATAAGAAAGTGATTTCAATTTTGAATAATCAAAAGAAGCGGGAATTTTTAATCCTTCCAATCTATTTAATTTATCCGCATTATTCTTTTCCTTATCAATATATCCTGAATACTTAACTTGTATTTCGGCTTGCTCGATCATTTCAGTATCCAAACTATGTACATCTATATAATCTTTTACCGAAGAGATTGTTTTCATATCTTCCATTGTAACTTCAGGACGAGAAAAGAACTTAAACATCTTATCACTTTGATCAACCAATGCAGATTCTCTCAATTCAAAAATAGGATTGATTTCTTCGGGAGCGGCACTGGTTTCTTTAAAAAATTGAACAAACGCTTCTGACTTTTCTTTCTTTTCCTCCATTTTTCGCATTCTCTTTTCACTAGCCAAACCAATTTCAAATGCTTTCGGCGTTAATCTGAAATCCGCATTATCTTGGCGCAACAAAGTTCTATATTCTGCTCGCGAAGTAAACATTCTGTATGGCTCTTCCGTTCCTTTAGTAATAAGGTCGTCAACCAAAACACCTATATAAGCCTCGTTTCTTTGAAGTATAAAAGGTTCCTTTTCGTGAACTTTTAAGTGTGCATTTATGCCTGCCATCAATCCCTGTGAGGCTGCTTCTTCATAACCTGTTGTGCCATTAATTTGTCCCGCAAAATACAAGCCGGAAACCAATTTTGTTTCCAAAGTGTGTTTTAATTGCGTTGGTGGAAAATAATCATATTCGATAGCATAACCTGGTCGGAAAAATTTCACATTTTCAAAACCGGCAACTTGGCGTAAAGCTTTAAACTGGATGTCTTCCGGAAGGGAAGTAGAAAATCCGTTTATATAATATTCAACCGTATCCCACCCTTCTGGTTCAACAAAGAGTTGGTGTCTATCTTTATCTGTAAAACGATTAATTTTATCTTCAATGGAAGGACAATATCTTGGGCCCAAACTTTGGATTGAACCGTTAAACATTGGCGACCTATCAAAACCTTCCCTTAAAATATTATGAACTTCCAAACTAGTATAGCTCATGTGACAAGATCGTTGATTTTTTAAAGGAGTTGTTTCATCAGAATATGAAAATTTTTCAGGGATTTCATCCCCTGGCTGTTCTATCATTTTTGAAAAATCCAAAGAACGGCCATCTACTCTTGGCGGGGTTCCGGTTTTCATTCTACCTGCTTCAAATCCTAAATCAATTAAATCTTGGGTAATTCCAGTTGAAGCTTTTTCTCCTGCACGACCACCGCCAAATTGTTTTTCACCAATATGAATTAAGCCATTCAAAAAGGTGCCATTTGTTAGCACAACACTTTTCCCTTTTATCTCTAATCCAAGTGAAGTTTTAACACCTCTTATCTTTCCATTTTCAACAATAATACCTGAAATCATTTCTTGGTAAAAGTCGAGATTAGGCGTTTGCTCCAACATCAATCTCCAAGTTTCGGCAAAACGCATTCGGTCACTTTGAACCCTTGGGCTCCACATTGCAGGCCCCTTTGACTTATTGAGCATTTTAAACTGAATAGCGGTTTTATCAGAAACAATGCCGCTGTAACCACCCATTGCGTCAATTTCACGAACAATTTGGCCTTTAGCAATACCGCCCATTGCAGGGTTGCAACTCATTTGTGCAATTGTTTGCAAATTCATTGTAACCAACAAGGTTTTTGAACCCATGTTCGCAGCCGCAGCCGCAGCTTCAGAACCAGCGTGACCCGCACCAACAACAATTACATCATACTCTTTTGGAAACATAAATTATATTAATTGTTCCACGTGGAACATTTTTGACTTTCTATTTTTATGGGGTGCAAAATTACAATAAATAACTAATTTTAAAGCAACTAAGTTTTGGAGTTAAGAAATTGATAACCTTCTGAGGCATTCCTCCTCTTTTTGTCGCATTATTCTTTCTTCAGTATTACTTTTATCTTTATAGCCACAAAAGTGGAGGACGCCATGAATCATTACTCGGTGTAATTCATTCTCAAAATCGGTTTTGAAATCTATGGCGTTTTCTGCAACGCGTTCAACGGAAATGTAAATTTCGCCGTTAATTATTTTCCCAATATTGTAATCAAAACTAATAACATCAGTTAAGGTGTCATGATTTAAATATTCTATATTCAATTTGTGCAAATATTCATCATCACAAAAAATATACAGTAACTCCCCCAGTTCAAATCCTTCAGAAATTATGGTTTCGGAAATCCATTTTTGCAGTTTTATTGGATTTTTTAATTCAAAATCAGTTTCAAAATTAAACTCAATCATTGCTTTCCTTAAAATATTCCTGAACCTTGTTTTTATAATCTTGGCGCAAAGGTAAGGCCTCGCGGTTCAAAATCTCGGTTGTGTTGAAGTATTTTTTTATGTCCTCTGGAGAAAGTCGCGAATTGTTTTGAAAATCTCTTTTATTTGTACGGGACTCTCTTCTGCTCTCCTGTCCTTGTTCAAGATCAGCTTTATCAAGTTTTAACAACTCATATTTAAGGTTAAGCATTTGCTGTAGTGTGTTTTCATTAAAGCCTTTATCCAACAATTGCTGTTCAATACCTTCCATTTTCTTTAATAAATTGCCTGCATTTCCTTTTAAGCCTTCCTTGCTCAATCTATCTTGGAGTTGATTTCGGAGTTCTTGTTGTTGTTTATATATTTCAAAAATTTCACCATTCATTTCCTCACTATCCCCATTTCCTTCTTTTTCACTTCCTTTTTTATCTCCCTGCTGACCATTTTTTCCGTTTTCACCATTTTGGCCATTCCCATCTCCACTTCCTTCTTGTTCACCGTTTCCTTCACCCTGGCCTTTTGATCCTTTCTTCCCTTTCTTCATTCCCTCTTTCATTTTTTCACTAAGACTTTCTTGCTTCTCAATAATATCAGGTAATTGAAATCCTCCACCGCCAGAACCTGGCATAGGTTTTCCTTTTCCAGAGCCCGAACCCATAGACATTGCCATCTGCATTTGCATATTGCTCAAAATATCACTCAACATCACTGCCAAATCATTTGCGCCTGTTACCGTATATTGCTGATTTCCAATGCCTTGCCTTGTTTCATTCTGAGCTAAGCGCTCTAATGATTTTTCAATATTATATTGGATCTCCGTTAAAGAAGTGTTTATCTGTGACCCAATCATAGGTTGCCGAAGGGAAAGTGCAAAAATACTGTCGTCTATGTGTTCAAAATTAATTTTAAGATCATTTTGAATATTTAATTTCTTTCCAAATATTGGATTGCCATATTCAATTTTTTTGAAAACTTCCATTAAATCCTCTTGTTGAAATGAAAAAACAACAAGATTATCAACAATCTGACGTAGCATTTTAACATCCTCTTCAATAGTTTCAGATTGGCCAGACTGCATTTGCATTTGCATGCTCTTGCTCATCTGCTTCATTTTTTGGCCAGCTTTCTTTTGATTTTTTCCAGCCTCGCTAGGTTTCTGTTCTTCAAGTTTATCAGT
>Ga0209344_10003876_pt1 | contig 14273 bp, 10 predicted proteins | sample Cruoilmetagenom6_FD_187293 | JGI IMG/M metagenome (GOLD analysis project Ga0209344, IMG submission 187293) | Oil polluted marine microbial communities from Coal Oil Point, Santa Barbara, California, USA - Santa Barbara Oil Seep Sample 6 (SPAdes)... | ecosystem: Environmental > Aquatic > Marine...
TCTCCATGCCGTTGAAGTCGCGCAGCTTGTTCACGAGCGCGGTCTTCAGACGAGGTTCGGCGTAGCCGTTGTCGAGCGAGTAGTGAGTCTTGCCCTCGTCGAGCGCCTGCTTGGTGGCGTCGATGACGTGGTCGGGGAGGCACTTGTCTGGTGCGAACGGGTCGGCACCCATCATCATGATCCGACGCTCAGGATCGAGCCCTGCATAGAGGGAGAAGTCGGGGGCGGCGAGGTCTCGCCACGAATCATCGATGCGCAAGGGGCTGCTTTCTGTTGAGGTGGTTAGTCGTTGATGTCGAGGATGTGGGTCAGTGGCGACGTGTCCTGAATTCGGCCGAGGCTGATCATGGCTTCCACTCGCTGAAGGCCGGGAACAGCTCCCAATTTCTCGAGCAGCAGTGATTGCAGTTCGGCATGGTCCTTGAGCCGGAAGCGCGCCATCATGTCGTATGTTCCGCTGAGAATCAGTACCTCAGTGAGGGACGGAATTGCACGTAGCGCTTCGATGACACTGGGCATCTTGGCGTCGGCGGTGATCTTGATGGGAATCACGACGAGCATGGGGCGGCCCATGGCCGACCAGTCCATTTCAATGCTGCGGCGGCGGATGACGCCGGTGCGTTCGAGGCGCGCAACGCGTTCTCCGACACTGGGTGCTGACATCCCAACGAGCGCACCGAGACTACGCAGTGAAACGCTGGAGTCTTCGTGCAAGTGGCGAATGAGTTGCAGGTCTACCGTATCGAGGTCGACGGGTGGGGTCGTGGGCTGCAACAGATCCATGATCGTCGGTGACGAGGCGATCGCATCTTTCGTTGACTGCGCAGCGGCCGTGGCTGCGGTATCAGTCATTGTTCGCGAACCCATTGGCCTCAAGGTTGTTGAGCAGGTCGAGAGTGAACTGGATGTGGGTGAGGTAGTCCTCGAGGTAGCCGTGTTCGTTGTAGCCGTGCATGTTTCCCTCCGGGCGCAATGTTCCGGTGGGCGAAATCAGGGGAGCCCCAAGATGCTCAAGGAAGAATGCTCCGGGACCGGAACCAGTCATCACATCGTAGATGACAGGTTCTGCCTCGAAAGCTTTCGTTGCAGCCTCAAGAACGGAGACCGCAAACGGAGTATCTACCGGCGAGAATGCCGGCTGCATCGTGCGGATGAGGTCGACCTGAATGTCGGGAGCGGTGTCGCCGAGGAATGACTTCACCGTCGCGAAGCAGGCGTGCGGGTCCATGCCGGGTACGAGCCCAAAGCGAACCTTCGCCGTGCCCTTCGCCGGAACGCTGTGGCTGACGCTGGGGTCGATGTCGAAGCCGGAGAGGCTCATTGACGGGGTGAAGATGAAGCGTTCCTTCAGCTCCGCCTCGGGCAGATCCTTGAGGGGGCTGACGCCGGGGACGCTGATGGCGTCGCCGGGAAGCGAAAGCTCTTGCGTGCGCGCCTTGGCTGCGGCATCCGGGCGCAATGCAGAATCCGTGAAACCGGGAACGGCGATGAGGCCGTCCTCGGTGACGAGAGACGTGATCGCTCGCATTAACTCGAGCGGTGCGGAACGCAGAATCTGCGAGTACGAGGGGTGCTGGTTGGAAGCCAGAATGTTCAGGCTCAGGCTGATCTCCATGCCGCCCCGGCATCCGAAACCGACTGCGGGGCGACCATCGTCTTCACGAAGGTAGCTCTCCCACAGCACGGCATCGGAGCTGAGGCGTTCGGAGTTCTCGGCCAACACCTTTTCGAGGCCGGGGCTGCCGATCTCTTCACAGGGGTCGGCGAGGTAGATCATGCTGTACGGCAAGCCGTTCGGGTGATCCTCGATGAACAGTTCGAGCGCGCGCAGGCGGCTCGTGACATCGGCCTTGTCGTCACAGGCGCCGCGGGCCCACATGGCGCCGTCGCGGATTTCTGATTCGAAGGGGCCCGAAATCCACTGGTCGAGGTCGCCGACAGGCTGCACGTCGTAGTGGTTGTAGAGCATGAGCGTTTTGTCGCTCGCTCCGGGGAAGTAGGCGACCACGACCGGCCCGTATTCAGGAATCTCGATGCGTTCGACGCGCTCGCTGAGCCGGTGAAGCTTCTGCTCCAGCCAGTCAGCGGCAGCTTCGATCGCAATACGATCGCTCGCCACGGAGGGGAAGCGACAGAATTCCTGCCATTCACGGATACTCTGCTCGCGAGCGGCATCAATACGGGGGTCGCGCACGATTAGACTCCTCGCGAGATTGCGACGGGGGTGAGCTCGTACGGGTAGTCCGTGATGCGCTCGGCGCCGTCTTCGGTGACGAGGACAATGTCTTCGAGGCGTACGCCGCCGAAGCCCTGGCGGTAGCAGCCGGGCTCGATAGCGATCACGTCACCGGCAACGAGCACGGCGTCGTTCTGGCCGAGACCGGGAGCTTCGTGCACTTCGAGGCCGATTCCGTGGCCGAGGCTGTGGAAGTAGCCCTCGTTGAGAACCTCGCCCGGCTTCTTGGTGAGCTGTGTGGGGTAACCAGCGTTGCTAATCGGCTCGCACGAGATGCGGTGCAGTTCGGCAACGGGAAGACCGGGGCGGATCGCTGCCAGCGTGTTGTCGAAGGACTCCTTCACGATGCGCCAGTACGTCTCGAGCTCTTCGTTGATCTCACCCTTCACAAAGGTGCGAGTCATGTCTGAGTTTCCACCGGAAGCGTTATCGCGCGGGCAGATGTCCACCGTCACGGGCTCGCCCTCGAAGATCTGGCCCGAGCCAGCGTGGTGACCGATGCAGGTCTGCTCGCCGTGGGCCACGATGAGCCCGGCATCGTCGCAGCCGTTGCGCATGAAGGCGGCGCGGATGCCCGTCTTCAAGTCTTCACACGTGAGAGGTTTGCCCTCGAGCAGCAGTCCGCCGTCGGCGCCAACCGTTGCGGCTTCCATCTGGGTGGCGACATGAGCGACGCCAGCTTCTGCCGCAATTTGAGCGCGGCGGATACCGGCCAGTTCAGCAGGAGACTTGACGCGGCGGCGCATCGTGAAGGTTTCGCTGTCGACGCGCAGCTCGATGCCGCTGGCGCGTAGGTGATCTGCGACGCCAACGGGGAATGTCGGAGGAACGATTGCGCTTGCAACACCGACGCGACGGCACGCTTCGACGAGCGTGTTCAGTTCAGCCAGTTCAGGGCTCTGGCCTTGAGCGCGGAAGTCGTCGAAGCCGAGCTCGTCGAGAGGGAACACGGTCATGTTTTCGACTTCAGACATCCGCGCAGCTTCGAGGGACTTGATGGCCGTGTATCGCTTTCCATCAGCCTCGATGTAGAGGAAGGCATCGTGCACCTCGTGAGTAATGACGTGGCGCATGTCTGCTGCCATGGTGCTTGAGTACATGAGGATCGGCGCGGTGGTCATCGTCGTTACTTCTTTCCTTGCTGGCGTGCTGGTGGGCATCAAGATCGGGTGCATTGAGCGCCGAACTATTCGTCAATGATAGGCCAATACCGCCCATAGCGAAATGGTTGTAAGGCAAACTGCAATACTCACCTAACAAAGACGTAACATTCATATGGTTTACTAAACGCACACCACGGGGCGACTTAGGGTGTTACGAAACGCTCGGCGCACGGATGGTGGTGCCGCAGCGACCACTGCACAGGAGGAAGCATGAAGACAGCACGTATCGGGGTCAGCGCGGTTGCGCTTCTCTCGGTTGTCTCGCTCACTCTCGCCGGCTGCTCAACCAGCACCGGCGAGGAGTCAGGCGACACCAGCCAGATCATTACGACGAACGGCAGCGAACCGCTAGGGCCGCTCATCACCACCGGAACCACCGAGGTGGGTGGCGGCAAGATTCTGACCTCGATTTACGCGGGGCTCGTCTCCTATGCGGCAGATGGAAGCATCCGCAATGATGTCGCCAAGTCGATCGAATCGCCAGATGGTCAAAACTGGACCGTCACGCTTAACGACGGCTGGACCTTCACTAATGGCGAAGCGGTGACTTCGAGCTCGTTCATTGACGCGTGGACTTACGGTGCAACGTTCAGCAACGCTCAGGCATCGTCTTACTTCTTCGACAACATCGAGGGGTTCAGTTATGACTCGGATTCTGAACTCACGGGGCTTACCGAAATCGACGACTTGACGTTCGAGGTCGCCCTCAACTCCCCCGAGGCTGACTGGCCGCTGCGCCTGGGCTACACCGCCTACATGCCGCTGCCGAGCATTGCCTTCGAGGACCTCGACGCCTACGGCCAAAACCCCATCGGCAACGGCCCATACATGATGGATGGTGAAGACGCCTGGCAGCATGACCAGCAGATCGCCCTCGTCACCAACCCTGACTACAACGGTGTGCGCACGCCTGCCAACGGTGGCGTCACCTTCAAGTTCTACACTTCGCAGGATGCGGCCTACGCCGACGTACTGGGGGGAAACCTTGACGTTCTCGATGCTGTTCCCGATAGTGCCTTTGGCATCTTCGAGGAGGAGTTCGGTGACCGCGCGATTAACCAGCCTGCGGCCATCTTCCAGGGCTTCAACATCCCGTTCTACCTCGAGCACTTCTCGGGCGAAGAAGGAGAGCTGCGTCGTGCGGCGATCTCGATGTCGATCAACCGCGACGAAATCACCGACGTTATTTTCCAAGGGACGCGCACGCCAGCAACGGACTTCACATCGCCCGTCGTCGACGGTTACTCGAGCTCGCTAGAGGGGGCAGAAGTGCTCGAGTTCAACCCCGAAGAGGCGCAGAAGTTGTGGGCTGAGGCCGACGCTATTGCGCCGTATGGCGACACCGTGTTTGACATCGCCTACAACGCTGATGGTGGACACCAGGCCTGGGCGGATGCTGTAGCCAACAGCATCAAGAACACGCTCGGCATCAACGCGGTTGGTAAGTCGTACCCCGACTTCAAGTCATCGCTTGAAGACCGCGTGGCTGGCACGCTCACCGGTGGAACGCGCGCCGGATGGCAGGCCGATTACCCGTCGCTGTACAACTTCCTCGCGCCGCTGTACCAGACCGGTGCTGGCTCGAACTTCGAGGGCTACACGAGCTCAGAGTTCGATTCGATCCTCAAGGAGGGTGCGGCAGCGGAGTCTGTCGATGAAGCAACCGCGTTCTACCAGCAAGCTCAGGAAGTTTTGCTCAAGGACCTTCCCAGCATTCCGCTGTGGTACTCGAACGCCACGGGAGTCTCGGCTGACACCGTCGAAAATGTCGAGTTCGGTTGGGATTCAGTTCCGCTTTACTACCAAGTCACTAAGGGCTAATAGCTCTCGCGTGAACTAGCACCAGGGATCGAGCCCGGGTCGATTTCGGTCGGCCCGGGCTTAACTCACAGCGACTCGCCGGTTGTGCACCCGAATCATGATGAGACAGGGCAACAGGGCGACGACGGGCAAAGCGACAACCCAATAGCCGGTCGACGAGGTGCGTGCTGCTGCGGATTCCGGCGCGACGTGATGCTGTCGGCGATCCTGAGCCTTTAGGGCAGTCGAGTCCAATCGGTCGGGACTCGGCGCTGACCTCCCTGATGGAGTTCGCGGATGGTGCCCACGATGGCGAGGGCTGAGACGGTGGCGATAAGGATTGCGATGAACATGGCACCAACGCTACGATCGTACAAATGGTGCCAACAGTGGCAGGTGTGCCATGTATCGAAAGAATACTGCCAACTTTATCCACGGCATAGTCAGTAAAGAGTTGAGGTTCTCATGGAGCGAGTTGCCGTAATCGTGCAAGACGGATTCACCCCGTTCGAATTTGGGCTGGCCTGCGAAGCATTCGGGCTCGACCGCACTGACGAAGGCATTCAGTCATTCGACTTCCGAGTGCTCACCGCTGACCCCGGTGCTATCCGCAGCAGCATCGGCTACACGATGAACGTGGAGCATGACCTCTCCTTCGCCGACGAAGCTGATGTCATCGTGCTCACCCCGGTGCCTCGCGCAACATGGGGAACCGTCGATGCCCGAGTCGCCGCTGCGCTCGAACGGGCGGTCGCGCGTGGAGCCTGGGTGCTGGCCATCTGTAGTGGCTCGTTCACCTTGGCGGCATCCGGTCTGCTCGATGGGCGCCGGGCGACAACGCACTGGATGTACGCGCAGACCTTCGCCGACATGTATCCGAAAATCGATGTCGACCCCGACGTGCTTTATGTGCAGGATGACCGCATCATCACCAGTGCCGGAACGGCTGCCGGCATCGATGCGTGCCTGCACCTCTTTCGGCAGGAGCTCGGAGCTGAGGCCACCAACCGAATCGCGCGCCGCATGGTTATCGCTCCGCAGCGGGACGGTGGTCAGGCGCAATTCATCAGCAAGCCGCTGCCCGTCGTGCAATCCGAATCATTCGCAACCGTCACCGACTGGATGCTGGAGAACTTGCGCGATGAGCTGCCGGTGGATGAGCTTGCGCGCCGAGCCCAGATGTCGCCGCGCACTTTCGCTCGACGCTTCAAGACAGATCTCGGCACCACCCCCGCCGCCTGGCTTGGGCGGCAGCGCCTTCTCCATGCTCAACGACTGCTCGAAGAAACTGAACTCGGGCTCGAGCAAGTGGCGTGGGAGAGCGGGTTCGGTTCAGCCGCCGTTTTGCGACAAAACTTTGCGCGCAAACTCGGGATGACACCGAGTGCCTATCGCAGCCGCTTCGGCTGTGCTGTGCACGAGTCAGTTTCGGCTTAGGCCGCGATGTCCCGCCGTCGCGAACTCGCGGATGCCGCCGATGGCGTCACGGGGCGGCTCATCGCCGATGCGACCGAGCGCCCTAACCGGCTGCTGGCGCGCATCACCCGAGTCGCCCAACGAGCTGATGCCGCAAGCATCGAATTCAACCTGCTCGATGGCGCCGTCGCACCCCCTAGCTCGCGGTTGAGATCTGTCGGTGAAGCCTTGTGTGTTGATCTCGTGAGGCACCTCGCTGTTCGTGGTCTTGAACCCGACTGGGTGCGCAGTGCAATTCTGCGAGTTGAGTTGGCGGATGCTGGCCCCGGTGCTTCCCCCGTGGTGCGGCTCCACCTGCGCATTGTCGACGACCTCGATGCGGTGCACACGTCGACTCGACGTGGGCGGGTGGTCACCTGGCAGCCGCCGAGCCGATCTGTGAGGCGCTCACCCTAGACAGGTTAAATTCCAGTGAGTGCCTAGTGGTCGTGGTTCTTTCTGTTGCGCCGAGTTTGCATCCTCGTCACTCACCGGAGCGTGCTTTATGGATGCGACGTTCGGGCAAGAGGCACTGATGGTCGGTGCAGCAAGTAAACCTTCGATCCAATCACGGCCAAATCAGAGCAACATATCTCGCTCATCTTCGCGACGCGGGCGGGCAGTTGATCGCGCCTATCTTGCTAACTGGGCGCAATTTTCTAGCTTGGTTGGAGCGCCGAGCTAGACCACTTCTCCGTTTAGGGGGAAAATTCGCACGAAAAAGATGAAATGTATTTGTGCGTATTGCGCTTGTATGTTCGTTCTGCGTACACTGACGCGCAGAAGGATGTTTGGCGCGGATTGGCCAGATCGGACTCAGTCTCGCCGCTCATTTTTGAACGAACCAACGACGCTGAACCGGGTGTCGTGAACCCGAGAGGGCACGATGAGTCGTGCCGATATCGGTGGATTTCGTTCAGCGGTAGGCCCTGCTTGAGCTCGTCAGAAACCCTGTCAAGCACGCGGCGGCCAGTGATTAGAGCGTCCACGGCGCAACAACTGCCGAGCCACGGCGTTACTTACGGCGTTCTTTCGAGTTTCCGTCGAAACCAGTAACGGAACTTCACGCCGTTCCTGCCATACGTCCTTGCAGATTTACTACAACCGAACCCGACACACGCGCGGGGATCAGAACGATAGGAGACAAATGGAATTCGCAGTCGGAGTCGACATTGGGGGCACCTTTACCGATGCGGTCGCAGTAGGAGCAGATGGCTCGTTGCGCACCGCGAAGTCCCTCACGACCCCCGGGGCGCTCTCCGAAGGTGTCCTCAACGCGGTGGCTGGATTGGGAGTCACGCTCGAGGAGATCGACTCGTTCGTGCATGGCACTACTGCCGGCTTGAACGCATTTTTGGAGCGTAGAGGCTCCCGGCTCGCGTTGCTCACTACTGCAGGATTCCGCGACGTCTACGAGTTGGGCCGCGCAAACCGCCCATCAATGTACGACCTCCGCTACCAACGCCCGGTTCCGCTTGTCCCGCGCAAAGACATCTACGAAGTCAACGAGCGACTGGATGCCCGTGGAGGTGTTGTCACGCCGCTAGACGAAGAAGCGGTGGCTTCTATCGCTCGGGAGCTCGACGGAAAAGTCGAAGCGGTCGCCGTCGTGCTGCTGCACTCTTACCAAAACCCTGCACACGAACACCGAATCGCGGAGATCTTTGCGGAGATCGCCCCGTCGATCGCCGTGGTGTGCTCAAGCGACATCGCCCCAGAATGGCGCGAGTACGAGCGCACCAGCACTACAGCTGTATCTGCCTACATCGCCCCGGTCGTTCTCGAATATCTCCGCACCCTCGAGCAGGCCTTGCGTGAGGGCGGACTGCGTAGTCAGCTCAAGGTCATGCAGTCGAACGGCGGCGTGATGACCGTGGATCGCGCTCGCGAACGTGCAGTGCAAACTCTCTTTTCGGGACCGGTCGGCGGCACGATGGCCGGGGTTGCGATTGCGAAAGACCTTGGACTCGACCGGTTGCTGTGCGTCGACATGGGAGGAACATCCTTCGACGTAAGTTTGGTCGTGGAAAGCGCCGCAGACATCGCTTCGCAAACTGAGCTGGAAGGGCATCCGCTGCTGGCGCCCTCGGTCGTCATGCACACAATCGGCGCCGGCGGCGGGTCGGTTGGTCACGTCGTCGCCGGCGCCTTGCGCGTGGGACCGCGCTCGGCTGGAGCCATGCCCGGGCCTGCGTGCTACGGGCGTGGAGGAACCGAACCGACCGTCACCGATGCGAACCTTCTTTTGGGCCGCCTGCCCGATGTCGCTCTTCTTGGCGGGAACCTCGCGCTCGACAAGGATGCGGCACGCACCGCAGTCGCGCATGTTGGTGACGATCTCGGACTCAGCGCGGAAGAAACAGCGCTCGGCATCGTTGCTGTTGCCGACGCAGGCATGGCCAACGCCATTCGCGAAATCACAGTGGCCCGGGGAATCGACCCCCGAGACTTTGGTCTTCTGGCCTTTGGCGGTGCAGGCCCCCTGCATGCGATCGCGATCGCAGAGGAACTGGCGCTGAAGACTGTCATTGTGCCGGCAAGCCCCGGCGTCTTGTCCGCCTGGGGCATGGTGCACACGGACCTTCGTCATGACTTGGTTCAGACGTTCTTCCATCAGGTCGACCGCCTCAGTCCCGCGCTGCTGGCCGAAGCCGTGGATGTCCTCGTAGAGCGTGGACGCTCAGCGCTCGAAGCAGATGGCGTCGAACCAGATCGCCAGGATCTTCTCCCCGGTCTTGACGTTCGCTACCTCGGCCAGGAATACACGCTGACGGTGACCTTCGATGTCGACGAGGATCGCGCGTCGGTGCTGTCGCAGCTGCACGCGCGATTCGATCTCGCTCATCTCGAACGGTTTGGACACAACAACCCAAATGAACAGATCGAGGTTGTCGCGTTGCGCGTCGTCGCGCGCGGAATTTCTCAGCGCCCCGCCGACATCGTGACCGAGGCCGCTGCCGCGCCGGTTGAACTCGACCGTCAGCAAGTTCGATTCCGAGACGAGTGGCAGGAGGCGATCGTGTACGAACGCGCATCGATCGCCGTAGGCCTAGCGGTCGCTGGCCCGGCCGTTTTGCTTGAGCCAGGCTGCACGGTTCTCGTGCCAACCGGATGGGCGGCCGTTCCCTCCGAACACGGCCACCTCGTCATCGAAAGGAGTGCACAGTGAATACCGTCTCAACTACAACCTCAGCAAGCGAAGAGAAAATTGATCCGGTCACCGTTGAGGTGATCCGAAACGCATTCGATTCGATTGCAGCGCAGATGAACAACAACCTCGCACGGTCGGCGTACACGCCGATCATTTATGAAATGAAGGATTGCTCTGTCGGGCTGTTCAATGCGGATGGTGAACTCTTGGGCCAAGCACCCGGGTTACCGATCTTTCTGGGAGCACTCGACGCTGCAATCGCGGTGACAACCGAGCACATCGGTGGGGTGGAGAACTACCGCGACGGCGATGTCTTTGCGATCAACGACAGCTATCAAGTCGGCAGCCACCTCAATGATATTTCGATTTTCTCGCCGATCTTCTTCGAGGGCAGGCTGGTCGGTTTCGGAGCGACGAAAGCACACTGGCTGGACATCGGAGCGAAAGATGCTGGCCAGGCGATGGACTCCACCTCGATCTATCAGGAGGGGTACCGTCTCGGTCCAACCTATCTGTATCGCGAGGGAGTGCGTGATGAGCAGATGGTCGAGTTCCTCATGCGGAACAGCCGGCTTCCTCGCTCAATCTGGGGTGACATGCACGCGCAGGTTGCGGCATGCCACACGGGTGAACGGATGCTCCAAGGGCTCTATGAGCGTTACGGCGCGGCGGCGGTCGATGGTGCTGCTGAACAAGTCTTTGCGCAGTGCGAGCGTCTGGATAGCGAGGCAGTTTCAGCGATACCGGATGGGGTTTATAAGGCCGAAGGTGCCCTCGACTCCTGGGGGCCAAACGGTGGCCCTGTGCCCGTGCGTCTTGTCGTGACGGTAAAGGGCGATCAGATCGAGTTAGACCTGACGGAGTCGAGCCCGCAAACTCCCGGTTCGATGAACTGTGGTCGGGCTCAAACAATTTCCGCTGCACGGCTTGCCTACAAATTCCTCGTCAACCCGGAGATTCCGGTCACAGCAGGAACCTTCCGCAATATGACCGTGGTGACCAAGCCACGGACCGTTTTTGCTGCCGAGGAGCCCGCTGCGTGCCAGTTCTACTATCCGCATCTGGGGATGATGATCGACTTGTTCATTAAGGCTCTTGCTCCAGCAATGCCTGAGGCCGTCAACGCGGGTCAGCCTGCGGATGCCATGAACATTCTCTTCGCAGGCATTGACGAGAGCGGCGAAGAGTTCTTCTCGGGTGAGGCGACCGGCGTGGGATGGGGTGGCTTGAGCGATCGCGACGGCGCTAATGGTGCGATCAATTACGGCGGCGGCGACCTCAAGAATTACCCGATCGAGGTTGTCGAATCCCGATATCCTCTCCGCGTCGTGGGGTATGGACTTGAGCCAAATTCAGGTGGCGCCGGACAGTATCGGGGCGGGCTAGGTATCTGGCGCGAGTACGAGACGCTTGCTGACCAGACCACCGTTTCGCTCTGGTTCGAGCGCTCTCAGCAGCCCGCATGGGGCCTCTTCGGCGGAGCCGATGGGCAGCCGACAGATGTCACTGTCACGCGAGACGGCGAAAAAGAACACGTTCTCAAAGTGAACGCGCTCCCACTTCCTCAGGGTTCGAAGGTGCGCATTCAAACCGGCGGTGGCGGTGGGTATGGAGACCCCGCTGATCGCGATCCTGCTGCGTTCGAGGAAGACCTTCACAACGGGTACGTCACTACCTCGACCGCGACCACTCAGCCAGCACCAATAAAGGAATCACCCAAGGAGGAAATATGAACAAGAAAAAAACTCTGACCGCTGTAGCGGTCGGAGCAGTAGCTGCATTGACCTTAACGGCGTGTGGTCAACAAGCTAATACTCAAGAAGGTGCGATCAAAGCAGTCTTCTCCAACATCGCTGAGAGTCCGACGCTCGATCCTGCCGTCGCGTACTCGTCAGACGGATTCCTCTTCGTGCGGAACGTCTACGACACACTTACTCAATATGAGCCGGGCGGTGTCGAGATCAAGCCTTCGCTTGCGGAGTCGTGGGAAGTGTCAGACGACGCTACCGAGTACACCTTCGTCCTTCGCGACGATGTGACCTTCCACGACGGAACTCCGTTGGATGCTGAAGATGTCGTGCAGTCGGTGCTCCGCGTGCAGGGCGTCAACCAAGGCCCGGCATCGCTCGTGATCGGCGTCGAGTCCGTTGAGGCTATTGACGATCTCTCCGTTCGGTTCAGTCTTTCTAGCCCTGATGTCTACCTCCCGGGAAAGCTGCAGAAGATCGCAATTCTCTCGGCAGAGGCCATTGCGGAGAACGCCACTAGCGATGACGAGTGGGCGGCAAGCTGGTTCGCGGACAACGAAGCAGGCTCGGGCCCGTACGAACTTGACGAGTGGAACAAAGGGAGTGCCATTGAGCTCACCGCATATGAGGACTACCACCTCGAATGGGACAGTGCCGCGCCTACCGCAGTAACGTTGCGCGTTGACCCCGATGTTCAAACAGCTGTGCAGCTGATGGGCCAGGGTGAAATCGACATGCTCGGTGCAGTCGGCCCCGATGATTCCGCGTCTGCTGCACTCATGGATGGCGTCAAGCTCGTCGAGCAGGAGAGCCTCAGTGTGCAGATCTTGCCACTGAATGTGCAGAGTGAACGTCTGGCAGATCCGCGGGTCCGCGAGGCAGTCGCTCTCGCATTCGACTACCAAGCAATGGTGGACTACTACCAAGGATTCGCTGATATCTCACGCGGACCCTTGCCGAGTGGCTTCGGTGGTGGCATCGAACAAATCGCTGAGTTTGAACGCGACGTAGAGCGCGCGAAGGAGCTCCTCGCCGAGGCTGGCGTAGAGCCGGGAGAGCTTACGCTGTCCTTCCTCGGTCTTACCGGACTCTCCTATCAGGAGTTCGCCGGCATTCTGCTTGAACAGAACCTTGGCGAGATCGGAATTGGGCTGGACATCCAGATGGTTCCGTGGCCGCAGATGTCTGAAATTCAGTCGAACCCGGATTCCGCGTCTGACATTTCGTTCCTCAACATGTCTGCTGTAACCGATGACCCGAGCGCAATGCTCTCGCAGGGTTACATCACGAGCAACTGGGCTTCGAAGGGCGGCTACAACTGGGCCTACTTCTCGGACCCCGCTGTCGACTCGGCTGTGTCGGCTCTTTCAGGAATCGCTGACGAGTCAGAGCGCCAGGCCGAGCTCCTTGGAGCCGTGGGCACGATCAAGGACTCGTACGTAGCGATCTACGCAGCGCAGCCCAAACTGGCACAGCCCGTGCGTGCTGAATGGGATGTCAAGTACGAGATCATGGACTTCAACTACGTGATCCGCTTCTTCCACGCTCGGTCAAGCTAATGCGGGTCGACTCGGCTGAGCAGAAGCCCCGCACCAGACCCAGTGGTCTGGTGCGGGGGGCTCACCAACACCACTGGTTCCGACGACTGCTCACCCGGGTCGGCTGGACACTCTTGGTTGTCTGGTCGGCGGTCAGCTTGACCTTCGTGCTCAGCCGAGTCATCCCGGCCGACCCGGCCCGGCTTGCCGCTGGGATGGGTGCTGGCGCCGAGCAAGTCGCCGAAGTTCGGCGGCAGTTGGGGCTCGATCTCCCGGTCTGGCAGCAATACATCAACTATCTCTCCGGCATCGTGCGCCTCGACTTTGGAGACTCAGTCCAGTCGCGCCAACCTGTACTAGACGACATAGTCCGGTTTTTTCCCGCCACTCTTGAACTCGTCCTTCCCGCGATGTTTATCTACGCGATCGTGGGAATCAGCTTGGGTGTTGCGTGGGCGATGCTCTCCGAGGGCTGGCGCTCGCGGATGCTGGCTGGTCTGTCAATTCTCGGTGCCGCTCTTCCCGTGTTCTGGACGGGCCTTCTCCTTCAGTTGACCCTGGCTTCTGGCCTCGGCTGGTTGCCCGTGTCGGGGTCGCTGTCGTATAGCGACTACGGACTGAGCCGAGTTACCGGGTTCACCGTGCTCGATTCGCTCATTGGCGTGAACACCTACGCTCTCGGTGATGCGGTGTCGCACCTGATCCTTCCTGTGTCAGTGCTTGTGCTGAGTCAGCTTGGGATCGCCATGCGACTAACGCGCTCAACCGTTGGTACTGAACTCACCAAAAACTATGTGCGGGTCGCTCGAGCACGGGGCAAAGGTGACGGTCGTGTCGTGCTCGTCGATGTCTTGAGAAATTCGCTCGCACCGGTGATTACGATGCTCGGCCTCCAGTTCGGCTGGATGCTCGGCGGCACGATCATCGTCGAAGTGGTGTTCTCCTGGCCCGGCTTGGGCACCTACGCTTACAACGCATTCCGCACGTTCGACTACAACCCGATCCTTGGAGTGACGCTCATCGTCACCCTCACATTCGTGCTCGTGAACGAGCTAACTGACGAGATCATCCGATGGATCGACCCGAGAGTGAGGGAACTGTCATGAGCCTACTTTCGCGAAGCACGTTTCGTGTGAGCCCCCGTGGAGTGATCACATCGCTCGCTTTGACGCTCATAACAGT
>Ga0209344_10003877_pt1 | contig 14273 bp, 13 predicted proteins | sample Cruoilmetagenom6_FD_187293 | JGI IMG/M metagenome (GOLD analysis project Ga0209344, IMG submission 187293) | Oil polluted marine microbial communities from Coal Oil Point, Santa Barbara, California, USA - Santa Barbara Oil Seep Sample 6 (SPAdes)... | ecosystem: Environmental > Aquatic > Marine...
AGGCGCCGGCACGGCACGAGTGGTGACCTGTCACCGGTCGAGTACGAAAAGCGTCATTACCAGAGTCTGGCGAGTGTCTAGAATACTGGGGGCGATTCACATTTACATCAGGCATAAGCCGCTTCCTCCCTGTATAGCTCTCAAAGTCGTTCCCGATCAGTCAGCAATTGCTGCATGGCAGCTTAAAGCCGCGCACTTTACTTTGCGTCCAACTTTCCGACGCCAGAAATGCTTGTGAGGCTACCATATTCCGGGCAGCCGCTGACTCTCAACCCCGACAGGCTATCCTTTTTACAGTTGACTCCATCTCCTGCAGAGCTCTCTTCTTGCTGGGAGTCGATGGAATCACGACCATCTCCGGAGACTCTGGAGGCAGCAATTTCCCATGTTTTCTACCCTGCTTGAATCTCCAGCCATGGCGAACCAGATGTTTCGCAAACCGATTAATATCCTTATCTGATGAGAACTTCATTCGGCACCTCCGGTTTCACCGGCATACCGAGCCACAAACCGATCAGCATCAAAGCTGACCTGTTCAAAAGCCTTCGCTACACCAACATCAAGGATGGGCTGGCTGCATTGGTAACCAGCGTCACATGGCGAGTTCTGGAAAAAGCGACCTTGAGGATCAACCATGATGTAGGATTCAACCATGTCCGGGTTGTCCTCAACTACCGCAATTCTGCGATGACGCTGCTGATGGCGTTCAACGAAAGATCCGAACTGCTCATCACTGACTGTCATAGATTGATCAATTACCGGCAGTGCTCTAAGGATCTTCCACCTATCCGGTCGCAGTAGCGTTACCAGATCCGAGAAATCATCCCGCCAGTTCACCCTGCTTACCACCGTATTGAGCTTGATTGTCGGGTTCCGCTCTCTGATCGCCTCAACAGAACTCTGTAGCTGTCTGATATCCAGAAACTTGCGGTTTACGCGGGCATGAAACCGGCCGAATTCCATGCTAAAGCGTGTGAAAAATACAAGCTGCTATTGCTTCGCTATGGTAGCGCGGAGTGGCCAGTTGAAAGCATTCCAGATACTCAAGAGATGATTGACGGTACCATCGAGTACTTTTGGCATAACCTATATCAGCCATACCAAGGCTATGACAGGTTGAGCCGCGATCCGGTGGACACCTCTCAGTGAAATAAAACCGCCTTTTGTCTAGATTTGCGACCATTCCGCCTAACGGAGCGAAACCAATGCCCCTCTGCGGCAGCCATTCCGGTAGAAAAACGCTTAGGCCAACTCAATGGGTATTTGCTGGTTCATAAATCCAGTTTCATGTCCTGGGCAGCACTGATTTAAACAAAAAAACAAATTCACCAGTACACTGACGAGTGACCCCCAAAAGGGCCACTCGTCAGTCTCTATCCTGCTACCGAGTGCTGAGACTCCAAATTTTTCCTGAATTTAGAGGCTACTACCGAACTGTCGGTAGAACGCTCGACTGGAGCTGCCGGATAAAACTCCTCCACAACTTCAGTCATCTCGTCCTCATCATACTCAAACAACGCATTCCCAAACCCCTTGGCAGCCGCCGCATCCAGCGCGGCTTGGTCAATGCCCTCCTCTGCCACCTTGTTGGCTGTTTCTTTTGCCTCCGCTACCGCTTCCTGCAATGACACCCCTTCCTTGATCACCAAATCCACATAGAAAATGGGCGTCCGTCGGCTCTGCGTCGTGCTTTTGCCCCGTAGCTTCAGTTCCAGCGGCATGTAGGCCAGCAAACCGCCAGACACCGCCTGGTAATAGCTCAGTCGGGCCGCAAGTGTCCGGATGCTGTTGTAACCCGTCGTGCGGAAGATGAAGGTGCCGAGATCATTGTCGTCACCGATCTTCACGTTCAGACGGCCGTAGGGCTTGCACAGGCCACCTTTGCCGAACTCGCACAGCGTTGGCCCAGGGCACGGTAATGACTGGACACCGGATTGCGTCAGGCGCTTGCAGGCATCGCCGTTCCCGACACACATGGGCCGACCACTTTTGCGGTCGAACATGGTGTATTCAGCGCGCAGGTTGAGGTCTGCCTCGTTGAACAGCATGCGTACCGGAATGGTTCGCAGCTTGTTGTTGGGTGCGTCCTTTCTCAGCTCCTCATCCAGCGGGTGCAGTACCCAGCCATCCTTTTCCTGGATCTGGGAGGTGATGGTGAATTGATTGTCTTTCTGTGGCAGCCGAATGCCGTTCTTCTCAACGACTCGACCAATACTGATGCGCCCCAACACGGGAGGCGTGATGGCTAACCCTTTAATCATGATGATTCTCCTGAAAAAAGGCCACGGGGCACTCGTTACACCCGCGTGGCCAAGGGGACATTAGGCATGGATCAGAAACCGGCGACTGCCCGGCTTGGTGAGGGGATACTGCTCCAGCAATTCCGGCTGGTCTTTCAGTAGTTGTTTGGCGTTGAGCCCCACGGAATCCCTGCTCCGTTTCCAGCTCACGCTGCCACCCGGGAACGTGGCCTTGGAGGCCTCGCCCATGTGGCTTTGAATGCGCTGCTTCAGGTGAGATTCCGTGGACTTGAGAGTTTCCATTTCAGATCGAATCGCCAGCAGTTCGCTGAAGGCATCGGACAGTTCCTTGCTCTCGCTGAAATCCAGGGTCTCGCCCTGGTCCTCGGGGTAGAGGTGGCGCAGCGCACGTTCTGCCGACGCCGTGCCATCCACCGGGGGTGGCGTATCCGCTTCCACGTAATCCCAGAACTGGCGTTCCAGTGTGATCAACGCTTCGATTAGCTCTTCGTTTCGCTCGATTCGGAAGATCTTGAGTGACTGGCCACACAGCAACACACAGACATCCGCAGCCTGCTTGCCAGTGACGGCCAGTTGGTGCTGTACCTGGCACTGGATGTAGTCCGGCACACCATCCTTCCAGAGGCGTGCCCCGAACTCTCCAGCGGTCTTGCATTCCAGAACTTGCACTTCATCGTCGGCCACTACTGAATAATCCAGGTTGGCCAACATCCAGTGCTTGTCCGGATCAGGATGCTGCAGCACCGCATTCACTCGCCGGACCTTACGGCCGGTCTGTCGGCTGTACTGTTCAGCCACAATAGGTTCCAGAATATGCCCCCAGTAGACCGGTGATTCCGGATCATCCGAGTCCGGCTTTGGCATACCGGCATCTCTGCCGGTTTTGACCATCCAGAGCTCCAACTGAGACTGGTATGGGTTCATGCCCACCGCTGCCGCAGCATCACTGCTGCCGATGCCTTGTTTACGGACCTTCAGCCATTCGTCACGGCTTAGGCCTTTGGTTGAAACCAGCCGCAGTGCTGGCCGTTGCTTGGGAAGTGCGTTTGCGCTCATGCCCATGGTGTTTTCCTTCAGACAGAAAAAAAGCCCACCAGAGCACGAGGCTCCGGTGGGCTTTATGGCGGTTTTAGGGTTTTGAGATAGAAGTCAGGCCACAAGTGACATGGCCTGCTCGAGTGCGCGGTTTTTGATGGAAGCGCCATTACCGAACCAGGCGGAATCCAGCCGATGGTCAACGGTTTTGGCGCGGCGTTGATGGTCAATGAACTCGGTAACTGCGTTCAGCAATCCATAGGCAGTGCCGTCCGACGATGCCAATGTGGCGCCCATGCCCTCCCCTTCATACAAGGACAGGGCCTTGGCCATGGACCGTTCGTTGGTTTTGCCAACACCGGTACCAGAATCGTCGGTGAACACCTTCAGGAAGTAATTCCTGGCCTCAGTGGTTTTCACCTTCCGCTCGCTCAGGGTTTTCAGGCGGTACATGAAATCGTCCCAGGCGGAAACGGAAATACCGAGCTGCTTCTTCACCAGGTCCGCATCGAACGCCGTGTTGTGCTTCACCTTCACGGCATTGGCTGTGGAATCCTTCAAGGCCACAGCCAGGGTGTTGTTACACACCACCCGAATACTGGTGAATTGAGCCGTCGTGGCCATGGTGCCATCACAGGCCGTGGCCAACAGTATGTAAGCGTTGGTTTGATCATTGCCCTTCAGCACACCGGATTGGCCGGTGCGGGCCAGCGCCCACATTTTCCGGCCCCCTTTCAGCACGCCCGCTGTTTCCAGTTCAAAGCCGGAAACCTCCGTGAGATCCCGGTAGAACTCCAGGATCTCTTCGGGCTGAACCACCTTGAAGCGGTTACCGACGACCGACAGCGGCGCTTTCGTATCCGAGCGATACAGCACTTTGGAGTCCGGGTAGGACAGAATCTCACCCAGCGGGCTTCCGGCATTAGTCACGTAGCGAACGGGGCTTTCCTGGATCTGCCAGTCGAGGCCAGCCTGCCTAGCCCAAACTTCTAGTGGTTGGTTGGAGGTGAGTTCATTCCCCAGACCATGCCAAGGGGTTTGGCCAACGTAGGCCATTTGCTCGATCAGATGAGCCATGGGGTTACTCCTTAGGGAATTTTGAGGTGGGGTTATCGGTGGTCTCGTCTTCCGGGTCAGGTTCGATGCTGAACGAATGACCACACTCCAGGCAGCGGTAATTATCAAGCACGACTTCATCGAGCACATCGCCCAGGATGATGCCAGCGGAGACACCGGTGACACCGCCCAGCAAACCGCCGATCACCGCACCACCGATACCACTCACCGGGCCAGCCATCGCTCCAACGACAGCACCTGTTCGAGCACCTACAATTGCGGAGGCGTAGCCGCCATACACGCCAGCGGCAGCACCGACCACGCCAGCCGCCTTTTTTCCGTAGTTGTTCCTGCCAATCCGGGTGGACAGGCATCTGGGGCATTGTTCGGACATTGGAATTACCTCTGTGAATTGGGAGGGAAGGCACCGTTGGTGCCTTGGTTCACAGAGGTGATATAGGTTTGAGATTAGTTCGAATAACGATGCCTGGCAGGGCCGCACCGAGGCGGATGAACTGATGATCCTGAACCTGGGACACCACTCCAGACCGCGCCCATTGTATTGCCCTGGTGGCCACATTGGTCGCAAAGCGAACCTTCAGGAAGGTTCATGAGTTTTGGTCCAAGTGGTTTGGTCGAGTCTTCGGGCATTTTGAAGGGAACTTTCTGGTGCTATCCAAAATGCCCGAAGACTTGACCATTGAATTACCTCTTTAATTTAACGCATTGATAGTACGCACCGGTATCAGGGCTTCGTACCCGGCCGAGGCACCATATAGATCACGGATCACCCCAGCTCGACGGAGTTTGGCCCCAGTAAGCTGTCTTGCGCTATTTATCGCGTCCTCCAGTCTGCCAGTGCCACTGGCCAGCTCGTTCAGACTGGCTTCCCAGTGCGCGCGCTGGTTTGGCAAGTGTCGCTCGTTGAGGATGTTCAGTCGACCATGGCCGGCCTCAACGCTTGCCCTCAGTTTAGCTATCGAGGCCCGCCATTCCCGCTGGGCCTGAGTGGCCAGCCATCGTTTTTGTGATGCTTCGGCAGTCGCCTTTCGAACGGCGCTGTGCTGGCGCTGCCCACTAAATGGGATCCGAACGCCAATGCCGACGACCCAACGTTTTCTCTCGTCAGCCCACAGGCTGTTATAGCCGGCATTAGCTGTGAACGTAGGTCGACGATCGACTTCGGCAACATCCAGCCGCGCGCGCCTCGGCTTCCCTCGCCTCGGCTGCACGAATCAGCGGATGATCTGGTTCCAACTGTCCATCGGCGAACAGAAGCGTTTCAGATGGCGCCATCAGTTGCAAACTGGCCCCCGTCGGACGACGCCCAAGCAGAGGAATCAGGTCGCTGGCTAGCCCGGCCTTTTCCGCTTGCAGCTCTACTAGTCTGGCATCTAGGAGTCTGCGCGGCAGAAACGTTTTGAGCCCTCGTTTCCGCCAGACCGGATCATTGTCTGGCCGGAAGGAGTGTTCGCGATATCGGATCGGCTCCATCATCGCTTTCGATCCAGCCAGTTAACCGGTTAAAAGGGGCATCGCAGGGCCCCAGCTGTACCTACCGTGAGCCAAAGGCTGCCTCAGCGACTTATGCCAGCCTCATCAGTGAACTCATGCGCCTGAGATTGAGCGACAGACAGACAAGATCCCATTCACCCTGCACCGCCTGAAGGCCCCGCAAGCCGAACTGCCGGAAGCCCAGGACATTCTTGATCCAGCCATTCACCGCCTCAACCATGTGCTTGCGCTGAGCGTAGACTGCTCGCCCCTCCGCCGTGGTAAGCTTCTCCTCCATGCGGGCCGTCGCCGGGTACCGGCTCGCGTTTATATCTCCGGTTTTTTTGCCTTCCCGGCGCAGCGAGACGTAGCCATCTATGCCTTTTGTCTCCAATGCCTGCAAGTCTTCCTCTTTGCGATAACCCGCATCAGCCAGACATTGGCCCGGGTAACTTCCCAGAGTTTCTTTTACCTCGCCCAGCAGCGGCACCAGACAGCCGTTATCACTGGGGTTGTTACCCTGGCGGTTGCCCACGATGATCTGGAACTCGCCATCCACGGCCAGTTGGCCGTTATAGCATTGCTGGAACCCATCATTCGTTTTCATGATCCGGCTTTGGGGGTCGGTAAAGTTACTCTGAGCCTTGTCCTCCGGAACTCCATAATCTCTCTTGAAGTTCCGGCCACCCTTGGGTGAGCGGCGATCATCGTCTGGATGCCGGCCTTTGGCCTCATCTTGCGTTTTTTGATCCGCTTCCAGTTTCTCCTTCGCTGCCCGGATCTTGTCCAGCCGCCCCTGACGGTGCTGAAGCTCTTCGGGTAACTCGTCGCCCCGCTGATCCGGGCCAAACTGTTGGTCTTCCGATTCATCCACACGGCGAGCCTGGCCACAAAGCTCATCAACCTCTTTTGACAGACGGGCTTCTTCCTCCCGCATGCGGTCATAGCTCATGGCCTTGTGCTTACTGGCGTTGGCCCGGACCTTGGTGCCATCAATCGCCAGCGTACCGAGAGTAACCAATTCCGCTTCCTGGGCGATCCGGACCACCTGAATAAATACGGCCTTGAACGCAGCCAGGTGTTGCTTGCGAAAATCGCAGATAGTGCGGTGTCTGGGGAAATTGCCAGCCGCCAGGACCCGAAGGGCGACATCTTCTTCCAACTTCCGGGCGATCTTTCGTGATGAAAACACGCCGGTCGCGTACGCATAGATCAACACCTTCAACATCATCCGCGGATCGAAAGGCGAGTTGCGCCGACCGCTCCCTTCATACCGGGCGTAGAAGGCACTCAGATCCAGTTCCTCGACCACGTCACTGATGAAATAGGCCAGATGCCCTTCGGGCAGCCACTCGTTCAGGCTCGGGGGAAGAAGCAGTTCCTGATCAGGTGAATAGGGGCGGAAGGTGGTTCCCATCGGATTCTCCGGTGCTGAAGAATTTTTACGTATTATGCCAGAAGGTGGCTCCTGCCGCGCAGACTCCTAGGTCAGGCTTTGTTCGACGCGCTCAGGTCAGGTGACAAGGCGGAGTTCGCGCTACAGGTGCTTGGTGACCCCGATTTCGCCAAGGTGGCTGTTCCGGAGTACATACGGGAAGGGCTCGTCTGGTTAGAGAAAAAGCTCAAGAAGAAGAGCAAGGAGCTCCTGATTATTCCTACGGCCAGTGTCGAGGTGACGCCCGAATGAATGCCACACAGGATGTCGCCGTTGAAATGACGCCCACTGCGGATGACGTTATCCAAGAGTGCCTTAGCCTAGAGCAGCCGCGCAGTTTCTTCCTATACGCCGGTGCCGGCTCAGGTAAGACCCACTCCCTCGTCGTGGCGGTGAAATCGCTTAAAGAACGTGAACGTCAGCGCCTCACGTTTGAAGGTCGGCAAATCGCGATCATTACGTACACCAACGCAGCCTGTGAGGAGATCGCACGTCGCCTTGAGCACGATCCGCTGGTTAAGGTTTCAACGATTCATGCTTTCTCTTGGAAGATGATAAAAGGCTTCAACGACGACATTCGTGAATGGTTACGTATCAAACTCGCGGGCGACATCGATGAATTGGATGACAAGCTCCGTCGGGCGAAAACAGTGAACAAGACGTCCCAGGCTAACCAGGCGAGCCGGGATAGCAAAGCTCGTCGTTTGGCATCCTTGGATGAAATTCCCGAATTTACCTACAGTCCGACGGGAGACAACGTAAGCAGGCAATCGCTGAATCACAGTGAAGTTATTCAGATGGCCGCAGCGTTTCTACCCCAGCCGCCTTTACTCGATGTTATGGCGGATCGGCACCCAGTGCTACTCATCGATGAGAGCCAAGATACAAACGGCTCGCTCATGGATGCATTTCTGAAAGCTCAGGCAGCGATTCCTGGGAGATTTTGCTTAGGACTGCTCGGCGATACGATGCAGCGTATCTACAACGACGGGAAGCCAAGGCTTGATGAGGCGATACCGCCAGACTGGGCGAAGCCTGAGAAACGTATCAATCGTCGTTGCCCGATCCGAGTGGTCGATTTAATCAACGATATCCGCGCGGGCGCCGATGATCATCAGCAGATACCAAAACCGGGAGCTGCCCAGGGTGCCGTACGCATGTTCTGCACCCGGCAAGCGCCGGGTCAGGACTTCAGCCTGGAAGACCAGATCGCTAAGCAAATGGCACAGATCACGGGAGATGCTCAGTGGGCCACCGGCATGGGAGGCCGCAAGACGCTGATCCTGGAGCACAAGATGGCTGCCCGCCGCATGGGGTTTGAGGGCGTGTTCGCTCCACTCTATGCAGTTGCACACCTGAATACCGCGTTGATGGACGGTACGTTACCCATACTCAAGGTTTTCTTCGAAGGGGTAGCTCCAATCGCCGCAGCAGCCCTTTCGGATGATTTCACGCTCATAGAGGCGGTGCGGCTGCGCTCTCCTTTGCTTGATCCTAAGCACTTGGAGGCGGCTGGCAACAATCAATTCGAGCTCCTGGAATCTGTTGGAGTAGCGACTCAATCACTCTGCGAGATGTTGAAAAACAACGATCCCTTGGTTGAGGAGGTGGCTCAAATTCTCCTAAGTACGGGTTTGCTCGCGTTGCCTGATGGACTTGTTGAGGCGATGGCTCTAGGTGCCACTGCAGACCCTGCACCGGAAACGTCCGATCGCCGCGCACTTGAAATCCATGCCTATCGGGTTGTCCTAGGACGTCGTTACTCAGAGATGGCGGCCTTCGCAGGCTATGCAAATGGCCTTTCGCCCTACGGTACCCACCAGGGCGTCAAAGGCCTAGAGTTCCCCCGGGTGATGGTGATCCTGAACGACGAGGAAGCCGGCGGTTTCCTATTCAGCTATGAGAAATTGCTCGGTGTTACGCCGGCTTCGGCGACCGACATGAAGAATGAGAGCGAGGGTAAAGACACGTCGCTATCACGCACAAGAAGGCTCCTCTATGTCACCTGCAGTCGTGCTGAGGAGAGTTTGGCAATCGTGGTCTATAGCTCTCAACCAGAGATTGCGAAAGATAGAGTCATTAAAGCAGGCTGGTTGACCGCTGAAGAGATCGTAGTGCTCTGAACCAGCTCATTGAATAACCTGAATCGCCCCTAGTTTCGTAGACACCTCCAGGCCTTATAATCGAGGCACCCAGGAGGTCCAATGAGCAACTCACGCTACACCGAAGAATTTAAAATTGAAGCCGTCAAACAGGTGGCTGACCGAGGCCACTCTGTTGCCGAGGTCGCCGCCCGATTGGGCGTGTCAGGCCACAGTCTTTATCAGTGGATCAAGCGCTACTCCAAGCCCACCGCCCAGCGACAGCAGGATGATGATCTTCAGGCTGAGAACCGGCGATTGAAGGCCGAGCTCAAGCGCGTATCAGAAGAGCGAGATATATTAAAAAAGGCCACCGCGTACTTCGCCAGAGAGTCCGACTGAGGTACGCGTTTATTCAGAGCCAAGTGGACAAATATCCCGTGCGCCGCCTGTGCAAAATGATGACTGTGCACCCCAGCGGTTACTATGCATGGTGTCGCAACAAGCTGTCTGATCGCGCTCGGGAAGATCAGCGTCTGTTGGGCCAGATAAAACACTCTTGGCTGGAAAGCGGCGGCGTGTATGGCTATCGCAAAATTCATCTGGATCTTCGTGAAGCGGGTGAGGCTTGCGGTAAGCACAGGGTAGCCCGCCTCATGCGCTGCGAGGGATTGCGCTCACAGACGGGTTATCGCCGCCGCCCTGGTCATTACGGTGGGAAGCCTGCGGTAGTTTCACCCAATCACTTGGATCGCCAGTTCGATGTAGCGGCGCCCAATGTTGCCTGGGTGACAGACATTACTTACATCCGCACCTACGAAGGCTGGTTGTATTTGTCCGTGGTTATCGACCTGTTCTCGCGTCAGGTTGTCGGCTGGTCGATGAAGCCGCGCATGACATCTGACTTGGCGCTAGACGCGCTGTTAGCAGCAGTGTGGCGTCGCAAGCCGCAAGGATGTGTGATGGTTCATTCGGACCAAGGCAGTCAGTTTAGTAGCGGGGACTGGCAGAGTTTCCTGAAAGCGAATCACCTGGTGGGCAGCATGAGCCGCAGGGGAAACTGCCATGACAACGCGGTAGCTGAAAGCTTCTTTCAATTACTCAAACGGGAGCGAATCAAGCGACAAATCTATCCAACACGCGAGGCTGCAAGACAAGACGTGTTCAATTACATTGAGATGTTTTATAACCCAAGGCGCCGGCACGGCACGAGTGGTGACCTGTCACCGGTCGAGTACGAAAAGCGTCATTACCAGAGTCTGGCGAGTGTCTAGGATACTGGGGGCGATTCATTTTGCCATTGTTGCCTTCCTTAAAATTCCAGTATGTCGTAAATACAGCTCGTGAAAGCCATAGCCCAATGTCGTCCGTATTATATGAGAAAGCGGGTTGGCAGTCAGATAGGAACGTGACTCAGTAGCCATTTTGGAGGAATAAAGCGGTGCGCCTTGTTGTGATTGTTGTCACGGTTTCTTTTGGCGAAATTATTGGCGTTGCTGCATTGGCCGGGTTAGGTACAGGCGGCGTCATCCGTGCAGCTTGTCCAGTGTGCTGTTGTCAGCCGCCGTTTCTTAGTCAGGTCTCAAAACGCAGTAAAATGTTGTCAGTCGGCTGGCGCTAAAGCGCAAGTTGACGTGCTGTTATTCGGATGGGGGTGCAGAGGAGCCGACGCGATATTGAGTTAAAGGCATGGGATGGTTTGTGTGATTAAAGCTTTGGGCTTCGAGATATAAATAACCAGTGAATGAGCAACAAAAAAGGCGCCTCCGGGGCGCCTTTTTTGCAATGACGGCCGCTTATTGGCTATTCAACTGAGCCATCCCGGCTAGCAGTGCCTGATGAAATTTGTCCGGCGCTTCTACCTGCGGCGAATGCCCCAGTTCGGGAAATTCGACCAGGGTCGCATTGGGAATGGCGGCGGCGGTTTTGCGTCCCAGTTCAGGGTATTGCCCCAGGCTCTGGGCTACCGACTCCGGTGCGCGGTTGGCGCCGGGGGCGGTGCGATCCTTGCCGCCGATCAGCAGTAGCGTTGGTGCCTGAATGTTGGGGAACTCATGTACCACCGGCTGGGTGAACAGCATCTCTGCGGTCTGCGCCTGATTCCAGGCGACTATCTCTTTGCCGGGACCGGCATACATGCCATAGGCCATCTCTACCCAGCGGTCGTATTCGGGCTTCCACTGGCCGTTGTAATAGAACTTCAACTGGTAGTTTTTGATGCCTTCATAGCTGGTTTGCAGCTGTCCCTGGTACATCTGGTCGATAGTGGCATAGGGCACCCCGGCCTGTTGCCAGTCTTCCAATCCGATGGGGTTGGCCAGTACCAATTGCTCGACCTGTTCAGGGTGATTCAGTGTGAAGCGCGCGGCGAGCATGCCGCCCATGGAGTGGCCGATCAAGGTGATCTTGTCGATGTTCAGGTCAGCCAGCAGGGCGTGCGTGTTATGCGCCAGTTGGTTAAAGCTGAACTGATAGCCGCGTGGTTTGCTGGAACGACAGAAGCCGATCTGATCCGGCGCTATAACGCGGTAGCCCTCGGCGCTGAGTACCTCGATGGTGTCCTGCCAGGTGGCGCCGCAGAAGTTTTTGCCGTGCAGCAATACGGCTGTTCGGCCATTGGCTTCAGTCGTTGGCGGTACGTCCATGTAGGCCATCGAGAGGGGTTGTTGCTGAGAGGTGAAAGTAAAACTCTCGACCGGGTGAGGATAGTCAAAGCCCTCAAGCTGGGGACCGTAAGCGGTGTGTGCGTAAGCGCTTGAAAGCGGCAATAGTAAGGTGGCGAATGCGGCTAGGATGGTGACGTTCTTCATCTACTGACTCCCTGTTGGGTCGGCGTCACACCTGCTGACGTAATGCGTTTCAGACGCAGTCAGGCAGAGTGATTAAACGTAGGAGTCTAGCAGCGCGCTGGGCTAGCTATTGAGGTGAAGGCATTTCAGAATATGACGGCAAAGACGATAGTAAGGCGGCGTAGCCTGGGTGCAATCAGGCTACGCCGTGTGTTGCTGAGGTGGTTAGAAGTCCAGGTCGATTTTGGCCCAAAGCGTGCGGCCGGGTTCGTTGATGGCAATAGAATCGGCTGGGAAGCCGAACGCGGCGTTGCCGGCGAGATTAAGGTGCTCGGCGTAAGCCTTATCGAACAGGTTGTCGACGCCCGCGCTGAACTTGAGGTTCTCGTTCAGGCGGTAAGCGCCGTTGAGCGAAAAGACGCCAAAGCCAGCGCTTTTGTCCATGTCCTGACCGACGACGTTACCTTTCCCTTCGTCGATGCGATTTTGCTCAGCTACTACGCGCCAGAGTGCCCCAGCGCTCCAGTTGTTCTGCTCATACCCCAGGCCCAAGCGTGCCTCCAGTGGCGGCATTTGTGGCAAGGGTTGGCCATCGCTGCTGTTTTTACCCCAGGCGTAGGCTAGCGTCGCATCGGTATTCCAGTGGCTGTTGAGGTCATAGGCCAGCCCCAATTCACCGCCCATAATACGCGCATCAACATTGTTGGCCTGGCTGCTGTTCATGCTCATCATGCTGGTGCTGTAGTTGAACAGGATGTAGTCGCGTATCTGTCCTGCGTAGGCGGATGCCCAAGCCTGCAGGTTCTGCTGTTGATACTGCACGCCTACGTCCAGCTGGGTGGTTTTCTCCGGCCGAATGCCGTCAAAGGCGTTGAGGGCGCCTGCCGGACCGGTTTTGGCCGAGAACAGCTCCCAATAATCAGGGAAGCGTTGTACATGACCAATACCGGCATACAGGGTGGTAGGCGAGTCTTCCAGATCTTGCTCGTAGCGGATAAAGCCGCTGGGCAGGGTATCGCTGCGCGTCTGACCGGCGGTGGGATTGGGTCGGCTCATCATCATGCTGCTGATGTCGCTGCGGTAGTCTTTGGCTGATGCTCGATCAAGGCGCGCTCCGGCGATGATGCGATTGCGAGTGCTCTGGTACCAGGTCAGCTCACCAAATAAGCCGTAGTTGCGCATGACGGCATCTTTGTCCCAGGCAAACTCATCCGTATCGCGGTATACGCCGCTCATCATGTCGTAGGTGGAGCTGCGTGCGCGGTGCTCGCTGCGCATGGCATCAACACCGGTAACGAGATCGAGTGACTCCCAATTGAACGTCATGGCCACACGGCCGCCAATGGTGCGGCGGTCTACTTCGGCCGCCATAGGCATTGGCATCATGCTGCTCGGGTCTGGTGTGCGCAGACGGAAGTTATCCATGACGTGATCGGCGTAGTTGTAGTAAAGGCGCGCTTCGAGTTTATCGATGGCACCTAGATTGGTGCGCTCAAAGCGCAAGCCCAGGCTTTCACGCGCAAATTTGCTGCCATCCATGCCGCGTCCGCCGTAGCGTGCCTCGGCGTCACCTTTGCCGGCGCTGAGTTCCAGTAGGGTGTCGTCGTCGGGCGTCCAGCCAAGCGCGACATCACCATTCCATTTGCTATAGCGCGAGGGGACGGTATCGCCGTTGCCGTCTTCGTAGTCGTCAGATTGGGCCTGGTTGCCACTAAAGCGCATATAGCCTTGTGGGTTGCCGATTGCCGCATCTAGCAGTTTATCAAAGCGGCCATTGGAGCCACCTAGCGCGCTGGCGTGAACACGGGTGCCCGCCTCGCTGAATTGCTCCGGCTCGCGATCAAAGAGCACGGTGCCAGCGGAAGCTCCGGGCCCCCAGATGACGCTTTGCGGTCCCTTGATGACCGTCAGCTTATCGAAGGTTTCCGGTGCAATATACGAGCTGGGCGCGTCCATTCGGTTTGGGCAGGCCCCGATCATTTGGCCACCGTTGGACAGTAGGTTGATGCGCGAGCCAAACATACCGCGCAGCACTGCATCGCCATTGGTGCCGCCACTGCGTATGGCGGAAAAACCCGGGATCGTTTTCAGGTAGTCAGTCGCATCGCTGGCTGGCACCGGC
>Ga0209344_10003878_pt1 | contig 14272 bp, 9 predicted proteins | sample Cruoilmetagenom6_FD_187293 | JGI IMG/M metagenome (GOLD analysis project Ga0209344, IMG submission 187293) | Oil polluted marine microbial communities from Coal Oil Point, Santa Barbara, California, USA - Santa Barbara Oil Seep Sample 6 (SPAdes)... | ecosystem: Environmental > Aquatic > Marine >...
GTAAACTAACGCTCCCTGAATCGGGTGCTTAGCTCAGCTGGGAGAGCATCGCCCTTACAAGGCGAGGGTCGGGGGTTCGATCCCCTCAGCACCCACCAGATTCGGAGCGGTAGTTCAGTTGGTTAGAATACCGGCCTGTCACGCCGGGGGTCGCGGGTTCGAGTCCCGTCCGCTCCGCCAAATAAAAGAAGGGTGTCATTCAGACACCCTTTTTTTTTAAGAAAAATTTAATAAACAATTTGAGTGTTTAAACTATGTTAACTTGGATAAGAAAAAAATCTACTGGTCTGTTCATGACCATCGTTATGGGTATTTTGATTCTGGCTTTTGCCTTATGGGGAGTTGGTGACTATTTTGCACAATCTGGCAATGATAAATTGGCAACTGTTAATGGTGAAACCATAACGTATACAGAATTTACCACACAGTTTAATAGCTATAAGCAAAACATGATAAGCCAATTTGGAGATGGTTTCGATCCTAGTTATTTTGATACGCCTGTTATGCGAAGAAATTACTTGGAATCCATGATTAACAGTGAGTTAGTTAAGCAAGTTGCTAGAGACAATGGATACACCGTAACAGCTAATGAATTACGTAGCATGATTGAAGAAGCGCCTGCGTTTAAAGATGAAAATGGTCAATTTGATAAAGCCTTGTACGCTGCTTTTTTAACCCAAACCAATCAATCCGCTCAACTTTTACAAATGAAGTTAGAGGACGAACAATCGGGTAGGGCATTGAATGGTATGTTAGACGTCACATCTTTTGTTACACCATTTGAAACCAAAAAAATGGCGGCGATGAATAAACAAACCAGAGACATCAATTACATCAACATCAGCCAAGAGCAGTTTTTGGATGAGATTGTGCCTACAGATGAAGAAATTGATACTTACTACAATGACAACTCCAGTCAATATATGACTGAAGAATTGGTGTCAGTTAATTACATTGAGTTGAATGCTTCAGATGTGGCAGATGGCATTGAAGTAACTGATGTTTCAGCGTTAGAGTATTTTGAACAAAACAAGGAAAGGTTCAGAAAACCTGAACAACGATTGGCTGCTCATATACTGGTTAATGACAATGATGATTCTGATTCAAAATTAAAAGAAATCCAAGATAAAATTGCTGCCGGTGAATCATTTGCTGATTTAGCAAAAACATATTCACAAGATCCAGGCTCAGCATCCTCTGGAGGTGATTTAGGTTGGGTATCTCCTGATGATATGGTTAAAGAGTTTGAAGAGGCCTTATTCGCTATGGAGGCAGGTGAAATTTCTGACCCTGTTAAATCTCAGTTTGGTTTTCACATCATTCAATTAAATGAAATACAAGAATCGGCCATCCCTGTTTTTGAAGAAGTTAAAAATGACATTGTTCAAGAATTACAGGCTGTAGATTCGGAGATGGTCTTTTTAGAAAAAGCCAGTCAACTTTCTGAGCAAGTATTAGATGCTCAAGCTGGCCTTGTGGGAGCAGCTGAGGCAACTGGATTGACGATGCAGACTACTGAATTGTTTGGCCGCAGTGGTGGTTTAGGATTGGCAGCTGATCAAAACTTTATCAATGCCGCCTTTTCAGCAACTGTTAAAGAAGATTTGTTAAATTCTGAAGTGGTAAACATCACTGATACTCATGTTGTTTTTCTGCACCTTAATGAAATACAAGCGGCTGAGTTAAAACCACTGGATGAAGTTAAGCAAAGTATCATTACTGAATTAAAAAATCAAAAAGCGGCAGAGAAAGCGAGGGCTTTGGCTGAACAGATCGTTGAACAACATCAGTCAGCTGGAACAGCGCTTATTGAATTGGCGGCTGAACACGAATTGGAGTTAGTTAATGAAAATGGTGTCGGTAGAACGGGTTCAACGTTGCCATTTAACTTGGTTAAAGGTTTGTATGAATTAGGTCGTCCTGCTGCTGATGAAACATTGGTTGAAGTGCTCGATAGTAATGGGTCAGACGTCGCTGTGGTTGAGTTGTTGGCAGTTAATGATGTTGATCTATCAACTATAGAGGACATTAAGTCTGAGTCGGTTCAATTGGCCAGAAACATTAAAACCAATGAACAACAGTTATTAATTCAAGCTTTGCGTGAGAATGCGACAGTAACCGTTAATGAAGAATTATTAAATCAAGTTATGCTTTAATTTGTTTCAATTAAAGGCTGATTAAAAAGCATAAAAAAAAGGAGCGATACATTCGCTCCTTTTTTTTTGTTCTGAGATTATAAGTAATGTTAATCTTACTGTTGATACTTTTCTTTATAGCGATGATACAAGGCTTGTTGTCTGGTATTTAATTCAATTTCTCTGCCATCAATATAGGCTGATTGTATGAGGTTGCCACGCATATCTAATGCATCACCTTGACTGATAAAGAATGTGGCGCTTTTACCGACTTGTAGCGAGCCATATGTCTCGTCAATGCCTAATATCTTGGCTGGGTTTAAGGTAATTAAGCTCAATGCATCTGCAGTCGAAAGGCCATAGGCAACGGTATTACCTGCAGTAAATGCCAAATTTCTAGATGACATGGATCCAGGATATGTTATCGCGGTCAAAATACCTGCATCAGATAATTTGGCGGGTAGGGCATATGCGGCATCTACTGAATCGTCACTTAATTGTGGTAGTGAGTGAATTGAATCAACAATGACACTGACGCCAGATTGTTTGATGAACTCAATCACTTGACCTGCTGCTTGACCCGTAACTAAAACCAAATCATTAATGCCAATGGATTTGAAGTAGTTGATACTCTCAATTATGGCCTTTGGGTTGTTGCTGTGTACATATACCTTTTTATCGCCGGTAAACACGGGTTTAACTGCATTTAATTTTAAGTTATTTCTGCCGTTGGATGATTTCGCGTCGGTAAACAATGCTTTGATTTGATTGACTTTGTCTGTGTACTTTTTATCTTGCTTTAATTGCATGGTAAAAGTACTGAAATCGAAGCGATTAGACCATTCAGCAGGCCAGTTGATGTGTAAGGCATCATCGGTTTTAACAGCTGCATCTTCCCAGTTCCAGGCATCTAACTGAACTACTGAAGAGTTGCCGCTCACTAAGCCACCTGTTGGGGTCGTTTGAGCCAAAAGAATACCATTGAAACGCATTGTGGGAATCCTTTCAGAGTCTGTGTTATACGCAACTAAACTTCTGATGTTGGCATTGATTTGACCCGTTTCTCTGGAATCTATTGTGGCTTTAAAAGAATCTATCTCAGTTAAACCCAGATCGGTATTGGTTAAAATAAAACCTGGATAGATGTGCGCACCTGCTAAGTCAATTTCATCGCCGGTTAATGGTGTATTGTTTAAGCCTGCTTGTGTAATTTTGCCATCTGAAATGGCCATTCGAGCATTTTCTAAAACTTCACCATGACCAGTATGAATGGTGGCATTGATAAACACTTTGTCTTCAGCCACTTGATCGTTAGGCTTGGGTGTTAATGCGGCTGCCGATAGAGAGCAGAGCATCAATGTGGTTGTAATCATTTTATTCATTGCTGAGCTCCTGAGAATATTAATTGGTCAATGTCATGGTAGCCGGTCAAACTTTCACATTCAAAATGTCTGGGTGGCTTTGATTTAAATGGTGCTTTTTTTCCAGATGAATTTTTGCTGAGTTCAATTAAGCGCTGTTTCTCTGCCGAAATTTGTTCTTCAATAGCCGCTTGTTTTGAACGATCAAAATAGACCACGCCATCTACCATGGTTTTTTCTGCTTTGGCGTATATTGAAAGTGGGTTATCAGACCACAGCACCAAGTCAGCATCTTTGCCTACTTTAATACTACCCATTTGTTGGTCTAAGTGGAGTAATTTAGCAGGGTTTAAGGTCACCAGTTTCCAAGCGTCTTGTTCTGACAATCCCCCGTATTTAATTGTTTTAGCAGCTTCTTGATTTAACCTTCGGGACATCTCAGAAGAATCTGAATTGATTGCTGTAACTACGCCAGCATTGTTCATTAAAGAGGCATTGTATGGGATTGCATAATTAACTTCCCATTTGTATGCCCACCAATCAGCAAAAGTTGAACCACCAACACCGTGTTGTTTCATTTTGTCTGCAAGCTTGTAACCTTCTAAAATATGAGTGAATGTATTGATGTTAAAATTAAAGTCGTCAGCAACATGCATCAACATATTTATTTCTGATTGTACATAGGAGTGACATGAAACAAATCGTTCTTGGTTCAATACTTCTAATGTGGCATCTAGCATCAAGTCTTTTCTAGGGGCTGTGGTTTTTTTCTTAGCTCCTGAGCTTAACTTGTTGTAATCAGACCAAGATTTTTCATAGGCTAGGGCCTGAGTGAAGGTGTCTCTGTAGACTTGTTCGACACCCATACGAGTTAATGGATAACGGATTGATTCATTGCTTCTTGAACGTTTAACATTTTCGCCCAAAGCAAATTTGATAAAGCCATCTGCGCCTTCAATAAGCATCTCTTCAGGCTTGTCTACGCCCCATTTTAATTTCACCAGAGCGGATTGACCGCCAATTGGATTGGCTGAGCCATGGAGCAGTTGAGCCGCTGTTACGCCGCCAGCTAGGTTGCGATAGATGTTGATATCATGGGGGTTGATTGCATCTTGCATTCTGACCATTGAGGAGTTAACGGCAACGTCATTGACCGATAACAAGGCAATGTGAGTGTGTTCATCAATAATGCCGCTGGTTAGGTGCATACCTGTACCATCAATGGTTGGAACATTTGAACCCAGTGACAGGTCTTTGCCTATTTGTTTGATTTGGCCATTTTGAACCAAAACATCGGTATTTTCTAGAATACCTTCTGCTTCATTGGTCCAGACAGTGGCATGTTGAATCAACACAGTGTCATTGTTATCGATATCATGCAAGCCATAGGCGGAAAAAGGTTTAGGAATGGTTGGCAGTTCAATTTCTTGTTTAAGCTTGTCTTGGGCTTTGGTGTCGGTCTGGGCGGTTAACTCAGCGACTTTATTGACTTGCCAGTCATTGTTATCAAGTGGCATCAGTTTCCTGTCCTTGATCACAGCAAAGTAGGTTTTCTTGACTTCATCTTGTTCAATAACGAGATTCACAAAATTGCCTGAATGGCTTATTTTGTAAGTGTTTTTATCAGCTTTGTCGGTGGCTGACAATTTCATTTTTTTGCCATCGTAATTTAGGTTGAATTGATAGTTTGTATCACCGTCGCTTAGCTCATATTGGCCTGGTAATAGTTTCGGTAAGCCATTGATACTGTAAGCGGTACCTGCAACCCATGTTTCTGCGATCTGAGTTTTTTCATTTAATAATGAACCATCAGTCACAATGAAGCTGGCAAATTGATTTTTGCCGATTGAGCCGATTTTGCTTTGGCCCAGAATTTCAGCTGGAACAGTAGTTAATGCAGCCAAGGCTGATTTTTCACTTAATCCATTTTTGTGTGCTGTTCTCAAATCTTTTAAAAATTCACTCACACCTTTGGGTGAGCTGCTTGGTACGATTGCGAATTTGATTTTGTTTTTTTCTAACAAAGCAGTATTGAATGGTGCGACTTCCCATTCTTTTAAATCTTTAAAGTCGATATTCCAACTGTCCAACTCATCATGAATGGCGGGTGCATCAGGCGTGGTTAAAGGGACAATTAGGGTTTGTTTGCTTTGACTAACTGCCGCTAAGTTTTGATAGGAATTGGCAGCAGTTTTAATGACAAATTTGGTGTTAAATTCATTGGCGATTTTTTCGGCCAAAAGATTTTGTTGCCAATTGTTGGTGGCGATGATTTTAGGTAGTTTTTTATGCGCATTGATTGCGGCTAAATCAAAATCAATCATTTCATTTTGTTGTTGGTACCATTGTGCATCCAACCAAGTTTGTCTGATCAATGCCACAGCACCCATCAATGATACGGGATAATCTTGTTTTGATGACCCTTTATCAAATGAATAGTGTTGAGCTGCGGTGCTTGCAATGATACTTTTCTCTTCTGCAAAGTCAGCCAAATGTGTCAGCACAGATGTTCCGCGCATGATGCCATCTTTTCTGTAACTGACAGCAGAGGTAAAGCCAGCAGCTCTTAGCTCGGCATTAGACTTGGCATCAGTGGTGTAGTCTTTAGCTGCATCATAAGCGGATTTTATCGCCTCATTGCTGTTGTATGCGCCTGGTATTGTACTGTTCAATGTTTCGGCTTTGGTCCAACTGAACGGCGGTCTTTTAGCCGGCTCGGGTAAACCTACTGATGAATCCATATGGATGAAGCCAGGGTATATGTGCATGCCAGAATAATCTTTTACATGTGCTTTAGCTGGAGTTTTGCCTGATTGATTGACTTCAATAATGCGATCATTTTGCAGCAACAAAGTGGCATCTTCTATGGTTTTATTGGCGTTTAAATGTACGGTTACATGGGTTAAAGCAGTGACTGTATTTCTTTCGTCTATATTGCCATTAACGACTGCCGTGGGGACTTCGGATGCATGGACGAATTGGCTGCATGCCAAGACAGCCCAAGCTGTTAGTTTCATTTTTATTTTCATTATTTACCTAATTTGAGTAATCGAGTTAAGAGTTTAGATGTGGTGACTGGATCCCTGTACATCCAGGCATGGTGCAAGGCACGATTGATTTCAGATCCAATCATCATATGCACTTTCACTCCAGCAATATTAATTTCTGTGCCAGAGTCGGGAGAATAAATAAATTGCCAACGATCATATCTGTTGGCTTCAGGTAGTTTTTTTACTAGTTTATTAAGAATGGTTTTATTGAATTTGATGGACTCAGGGCCGTCCAGTTGTTCATTGATGAGTTGTCTGAAGTGATCTGCCACTTGTTCTTTTGATGTGTGTGGTGCCAGCCATTCGAGGTCAAACTGAATGATTTGCATACCATTGCGAATGTCCTCTATGTTGTGTACACCTTTGGGCGCCATTAAATTGATTCGGTAGGGTGTTTTGTATCCCCAGCTGATTTCAGCTTCTCCCAGTTTGACCCATTGGTCCTGTTCACTGGTTTGGCTGCTTATTAATAATGTAATCATAAATAATATAGACATGAAAACATTATAGTTGAATGTTCTTGGGCTTTCATTTGTTTTTTAAAAGAAGAAAAAACAAAAGCAGCCGCTGCGAACATGGCACAGGACTTGGGCTCTACGCTCTGGCACCGCTGCGCTCAGCCAACCGCGTCAGCGCATGAATGTTCTTGGGCTTTCATTTGTTTTTTAAAAGAAGAAAAAACAAAAGCAGCCGCTGCGAACATGGCACAGGACTTGGGCTCTACGCTCTGGCACCGCTGCGCTCAGCCAACCGCGTCAGCGCATGAATGTTCTTGGGCTTTCATTTGTTTTTTAAAAGAAGAAAAAACAAAAGCAGCCGCTGCGAACATGGCACAGGACTTGGGCTCTACGCTCTGGCACCGCTGCGCTCAGCCAACCGCCTCAGCGCATGAATGTTCTTGGGCTTTCATTGGTTTTTTAAAAGAAGAAAAAACAAAAGCAGCCGATGCGAACATGGCACAGGACTTGGGCCTGAAGATAAGAGGCTATGAATGATGCGATGTAAAGTCTGAAAATTTGAGGGGTGTTTTAAGGTCAATTCGTTGACACAATGGCTGGAACGCCAGGGCTTTGTTTGTCGGTGAATTGATAAAGAAAAAGTGGTGGCTATACCGGGACTTGAACCTGGGACCCCAGCATTATGAATGCTGTGCTCTAACCAACTGAGCTATATAGCCACGAGGGGGCGAATTTTCATATCAAACGCTCTTTTTGTCAAGAGCTAAATCGAAAAAAATGTTTAGTTTTTTTGTGTTTTCAATGTTTCTGTTGTGTTATGGAATCTGATCTCTGGGTGGCGTTCCTGCGCCAGCTGTAAATTTACCATTGATGGGGCTAAATAGACCAAGTGTCCATGCGCATCTGTGGCAAGATAAGTTTCGTTTTTGTTTTTGAATTGTTGCATTTTTTTATCATTATCAGAATCAACCCAGTAGGCCGTTCTGGTTTCAACATTTTCAAAAATAGCTTCCACGTTGTATTCTCGTTTTAAACGATAAGCGACCACTTCAAATTGCAACACACCAATGGCTCCTAAAATCAATTCGTTACTGATCAGTGGTTTGAAAAACTGAGTGGCGCCTTCTTCTGACAATTGGGCCAAGCCTTTTTGCAGGGCTTTTAATTTCAACGGGTCTTTCAATCGTGCACGTCGGAACAGCTCAGGGGCAAAACTAGGAATCCCCGTAAACTGTAACACTTCGTTTTCACTGAAGGAGTCGCCAATACTGATGGTGCCATGATTGTGTATACCGATGATGTCACCAGGGTAAGCCTTGTCAACTTGCTCACGTTGTTCTGCCAGAAAAGTCAGGGCGTTGGCAATCTTGACATCTTTGCCAGTTCTTGAATTTTTCAGTTTCATGCCTTGTTCAAATACCCCTGAACAAACCCGCATAAAAGCCACGCGATCACGGTGGTTGGGGTCCATGTTGGCTTGTATTTTAAATACGAAGCCTGAGCATTTCTTTTCGCTGGGTTCGATTTCTCGGTCTAAGGTGGCTCGTGGTTGTGGTTCGGGTGCATTCTCTGCAAATGAATCGAGTAGGGGTTGAACGCCAAAATTGTTAATCGCTGAGCCGAAAAAGACTGGAGACAGTTCACCACGTAAATAAGCGTCTAAATCAAATTTATGCGATGCGCCCTGTACCAATTCAATTTCTTCTCTGAACTCATCAGCGGCTGTGCCTAGTGCTTCATTCAACTCATCAGAATCTAATCCTTTGATAATGGTGGCTTCTTGTGTCTCGTAGTTTTTACCTGCTTCATAAAGCATCACTTCATCGTTGATAAAATGATAAACCCCTTTCAGCCTTTTGCCCATACCAATAGGCCATGTAATCGGTGCACACTTGATTTTTAGCACGTCTTCCACTTCATCTAACAATTCAATAGGTTCTTTACCTTCTCGGTCTAACTTGTTGATAAATGTATAAATAGGCGTGGTTCTTAAACGACAGACTTCCATTAATTTAATGGTTCTTTCTTCTACACCTTTGGCACAATCAATAACCATCAAAGCCGAGTCAACAGCGGTCAAGGTGCGGTACGTGTCTTCAGAAAAGTCAGCATGACCGGGTGTGTCTAATAAGTTCATGGTTCGACCTTTGTATGGAAACTGCATGATCGAAGACGTGATGGAAATACCACGTTCTTGTTCCATAGCCATCCAATCAGATGTGGCGTGTCTGTCTGCTTTTCTGGATTTAACCGAGCCAGCTACCTGAATAGCGCCACCAAACAACAAGATTTTTTCTGTGATGGTGGTTTTACCCGCATCTGGATGCGAAATGATGGCAAATGTTCTGCGGTTTTTGTATTCAGCCTGATCAGTTGTGTTTTCAGCCATATTTAAATAAGGTCTATCATTTTATTAAGTGGCGCATTTTATCAGAAGTTGAAGTTTCATAGTATGGATGAATGAATATGAAATTAAATCGCTGGTTTTCAGACAAAATAAGAGGGTGTTTGAGAAACAGAATTTATTGATGAAGACACAATGCTGATTAAATATGTGTCTTGGAGGGGGCAGAGTAAAAAAAAGACTGGTTGAATTATCAGCCAGTCTCTTTTTTATTCAGTTACTTAGGTTAAAAAGTTAACCTGAATCCTGCGCTGATGGATCGTCCTGGTCTTGGAGCAATGTCCTTGATAAAAGAGGAGTGGTCCCTAATTTCTTCATCTAATAAATTCTTGGCTTTGATGAACACCAGTGTTTCTGTGCGGTTACCAAAATGGACCCAATTAACACTTAAATCCATTAAATCATATGACTCAGTGGGTAATTCAAACTCAGCCAAATCGTTTTGTTCGTTGACATGGGTGTGGTTCAGAGCAACCGACCAATCACCTCGCAACCATTTGACTTCAGCACCGATTCTATTGGCTGGAATTCTTGGTACATATTCACCTGTATTTAATTTTGCTTGGGTGGCATCTGTAAACAGCCTCAAATCCCATTGGTTATTGAAGCCATCTTCAAATTGATATGCCACATCGGCTTCGAAACCTTTGAAGTTGGCATTTTGCTGAGTATAAGCAAAGACTGGAATATCATCATGTAAAGTGTCGGTATCACGCAGGAAGATGTAATCATCGATTTGGTTGTAAAAGAAGGCAACATTAAAACTAAATCCTTGGTTGCGGTATTTCAATCCAATGTCAAAGTTGTTTGCAGTCTCGTGTTCAAGATTAGGATCACCAATCTCGATTGTAGCGGTGGCTAAATGAGCAATTAATTCATCGGCCCCTCCTTGATTTGAAAAATATTCCTCAGCAGTGGGTAACCTTTGTGCTGATGTTAAATTAATGGGTAAGGTCCATTGTTCATTCAGGTCAAAGGTGGCGCCTAAGGACAAGCTGAACGCTGAATCATCGATTGAGCTGAATAAATCGGTATCCACTGATTGTTGGTCGAATCTGAAACCAAACTCACCATGCCACCAATCAAAATCACGCTCCTCAATCAAAAATAGGCTGGCAATTCTGGTTTTAGATGGCAATATATAAGCCTCATCTCCTAAGGCAGAAAATTCTCTGTTTGAAAGCTGAAAGCCCCAAACACCTTCAAAACCTCCAACTGTACCATGGGTTAATTCAAGTCGGTATTCATCAGCTTGATTGTCAAACACAGTGCCTATTTCATCACCTTCTAATTCAATGTGTTGATAATCAGTGTTTGAATAGTGTGTGCGCAATTGGCGTATGAATCCATCATTAGAAAACTGATGTAGGCCTTTGATGTTAAAAACTGATTTGTCTAAATCAATTCGTACCACTTCCTCGTCATGATCTTCATCTTCATGATCTTCATCTTCATGGTCTTCATCTTCATGATCCTCATCTTCATCATGGTCGTGATCTTCTTCGTGCGCATGTTCATGCCCAGGGATTCCGTAATTGCGGTTAAAATCAGAATATGAAACTCCCCAGTATCCTTGGTCATAAACCCAAGATAAACCCACGTTTAAACCATCAGACTTAACCGATGAATTTTCTAAAACGCCTGTATCTTCTTCCTCTTCTTCATGGTCTTCATCATCATGATCGTCATGGCCTTCCGCTAGGTGTAAAATTTCAGATTCAGCAGAACCTGGAATTTCATAATCATCAGTTTCACTGTTGAAATAACTGAAGTGACTCATTATGTTTTCACTCAATCCTGCATTTAAACTGATTACGCCTGCACGTTCAGATAATGCGCTGTCTGAAAAACGGCCTTCGATACCGCCTTCAATGCCATCAATGACTTGTGTTGGAATCACATCATCCACCACATTGACCACACCACCAACAGCACCACCGCCATACAATAAAGTGGCCGGTCCTTTTAACACTTCGATTTGTTTGGCTAATAAAGGCTCAGTTGATACCCAATGGTCAGGTGAAACACTGGAAGCATCTTGATTACTGACATTGTTAGTTAACACCGTTACCCGAGGTCCTTGTTGGCCCCTGATGACGATTTGGCCTGCACCCGCACCAAAACTCCCTGAATTAACGCCAGTGATTGAATTCAATGTTTGGTCAATAGATAAACCGCGATCCATCACCAAATCCTCTTCACTCAAGATGGTGACTGGAGTGGTCATTTTTAATTGATTGTGTTCAAGCGGATTAGCCGAAACCACAAGGTCATCTAATTGTAAATTGTCCACATTAATAACAACCAATGAACCATCATGATTAATACTGGTGTTGTAGTGTTGGCTGTTTGATATCTCGATGTCTATTTCATATTCGCCAAGTGCGATATCATCAAATTGGAAATCACCTTCAGGTGATGATTGTGTTTTTTGTTGTGTTCCGTGAATACGAATCACCACATTGCTGATGGCCTGTTCTTGGTCGTTAACGATACGCCCGGTTAATTTTTCTGATTGAGCGTTTGAATTTGATGAAATAATCACCAATAAAAATATTAAGTACTTCATTTAATTACCTGTGTATACTCCAACTTTACTTTCGCAGTAAAGTTGTGTTTAAAAAAAACCTTGTTATGCAAGGTGAATATGTATTTGAATCAGGTAAATGAAGGAGGGCCGCGGATTAAATCTGTAGCAGGTGATGTGTGATTGGTAGAAAGGAGGGTATCACCATTGAATTGAGCATGCAGTGCGATATCAAATGCCAAATAGATTTCACTGCGCTCATCACTCCAGTCATCATTAGACTGGACATGGATACATACCTCACATTTTTCAACATCATGTGCCAGCGAAGAATGAACTACATACGCTGACATTGAAATTAGAATTGTAAAAAGTAAACTATGTATAAATTTGGGACTCATATTTGGAATATAGTTTTTTTTAATACAATAATCAATAGGCCATAGGTATATTGTTGAAAAAAGCTTTCATTGCAAAAAAAGAAACACCCACTACATGATTAATGCTGTGGGTGTTTAATTTAAACTGTTTCGCTTGTTCTAAGCGTGTTGAAAATTTATGTTCAGTCTTTTTGACAGAACTGCACCACACTGGTGCCAGGTGAATTCATGACAGCAGTTAATTGTTGTTGGCAATACGGCATGGTAGAGCCTGTTAGTGTCAAGTAATTAACCCGATGCACATGTTGACCATTCTCATTGGTGTGCCAAGTGATGTACGTTACGATGGCACTGTATGTAGCAAAAGGGTCAAAATCTTCTTCAACAGGTCCAATTAATACACAACCTGAACAAGCGGCATTGGCCGAAACAGCACCCAAAAGCATACTTAAGGCAAATAACAGTATTGAAATTTTTGATTTAATCATCTTATATCCTCTTTAGTTATTAATAATATTCAGACTTTTCAAAGCTCGAAAAGTACCGTGTTAAGTGTATTGAGATAATTTCATAATTAGTTAAAAGTTCTGGACAAAACTGGTAAAAATCAGATATTTGTTAAGTATAGCGGCGTCTGATTAACATGTTTTTAATTGTAGCTTCGACGTGGATTACGAAACTTGCTAGCAAAGCGATAATTAAGACTGCATAGGCCAGGCCATTGAGTTAATGCGGTTTGAATATATTAATGACATTGCTGTTGGTGATTAAATCCAGTCAAGAAGCGTTAATGAAAGACCATAGGACGTGAGCACAGCGAATCAGAAGTCATGAGATTAAACACAATGTCTTTATCGATTTTCATTGGAGCATTGAAAGGTGCTAAAGAAAGACACAAAATCGCATGCCGAGGGTTAAACCCTTATCTTTAAACTTGAATTTTACACAAGACATTGTCTTGTGATTCCGCAGCTTGGTGTTACAATACATACACTTGAATTTGTGGAATTAACCTCCATATTCTCATTAACAATACAAGGGGACGACCTGGCTTCGACGTGGGTTACGAAACTTGTAGGTGCATGCCGAGGGCGAAATTCACCTCGTTAAACTCAGTTTCAAAGTTATAGTTGCAAACGACGATAACTACTCTTTAGCTGCATAAGCTAAACGGACGCCTACATGTTCTTGCGATTGTAGAATGTCCGTCATAACTAGCAAGATCGCCCGGTGTGCTGTTTAGACGCACCAGGTTAAATAAAATCTGAACTGGTGTTGATGAATCCTGTTAGGCGGAGTCATCAACATAAGATTAAAAGCCGAAACTAAGCATGTAGAGCCTCAAGCAGAGGATTTGCGGACGCGGGTTCGATTCCCGCCGTCTCCACCAACATAAAAAGCTGCCTTTTCAGGTGGCTTTTTTTGTTGGTGGAGACAGCGAAATGGTGCGAATCCTCACGAAGTGGGGTTTGACTAAAAATGCAGGACAGCATTTTTGAATGCCGTAGGCAGCCCGAAGGGTGAAAACACAGGGATGTGTTTTCATAATCCCGCCGAATAAACTCAAGCCATCATATAAATTCAAACATAAACATAAACATAAACCTTGTGGCCTTTTTATTTACAGAATACTTCAAAATAGATCGAACCTATCGTGAAGCGGAGTTGGAATAAAAGGCAGCATAGCTTTTTTGAACGCACGCAGTGTGGGTAATTTCCATTCCTGTTATTGCTGTACACCTACATCCATGTAGGCTCCGAAGGTTGAAAACACATGAAAAGCTTTTATAATCCCGCCGTTATCTTGAATCCTGTACCTAACTTGTCAATCTGTTTGTGTTGCTTATTATATTAGTAATAGTGGAAGATTATAATTGAACTAGCAGCAAAATAGAATTTTGGTAAAGTCGGAATTGACTGCTTTTTATTAAAACTCATCTGCATAACGGATATCTGG
>Ga0209344_10003879_pt1 | contig 14268 bp, 13 predicted proteins | sample Cruoilmetagenom6_FD_187293 | JGI IMG/M metagenome (GOLD analysis project Ga0209344, IMG submission 187293) | Oil polluted marine microbial communities from Coal Oil Point, Santa Barbara, California, USA - Santa Barbara Oil Seep Sample 6 (SPAdes)... | ecosystem: Environmental > Aquatic > Marine...
ACTTAAATTGCTGTAACCATGCCGATGGTTTATATATTGATGGTGCGTTTGATTTGAGTCGACACTTTTATCTGGGCGGTTATTACAGCAATTTAAGTGCTGATCGGGGTCCCGGTGATTTGGATCGCTATGGTGCAAAAATTGGGTTTCATACCGGTTTAACCGGTATCACTGATTTTTATACTCAAGCTGAATTGGGTCGCTTAGATAGTCGATTTGATGACAGTTTTAGTTATGGCGCTTTTGTGGGAACACGCACCACCTTTAATCCGCATTTTGAATTAATTACCAAGGCGGGTTACACCGAGGTGGATAAAGCCAATGATGGTTATTTCGAAGCCGGTGTTAAAGGTTTATTTAAAATCACCAAAGCCCATGCTTTTACGGCAGAGTTTGAAAGTCTCGACGGCGACTTAGGCGCTAACGTTGGTTTTCGCTTTATGTTCTAACGCTTAAAACAATTAACCACACAAAGGGATTGTGTGGTTACATGTCCGTTGTTCAATACGACATATTAATTAAAAAATCTAAAATTGTTATAAGCATTACCTGCCCTCAACTCTTCTACTAAACAAGTTAATATTGTGGATACAATGATGCCACTGATGATTGCGGTTGTCAGAGGTCATTGAACTTCCTAACCAATCCCCGTATCTAGTGCCATGGGTACAAATCTTAAATTTGGCATCCATATATCTAACAATTAAATACCTTTATTATCAAGCATTAAGCCAGCTTGAAATCACAAGCTGGCTTATTAATACAACGTTTACATGCTAATTATTATGGCATTTAACCAGATGCTTTTTCACGGTGAAACACGCGATTTATAAACCTTTGAAGTGTCAAAGTTATTACGGTTGCGGTGATGGAGCCAATGGCTGTTAGCACTATGAATTTAATTGTATTCGATGAAAAGTTGATTGTATAAAACGCTGTCGTTGTCATTAACGCTGACATAATTCCTGCATTGATATAATTCAGGTCACTGAGTGGATATTTTTGAAATCTGGAAACATTTAAAAATAAACAAATGTGTGCTGTAAACAATAAAGCACATATAAAAACCACAAAGGTATTTGCGGCGGTCAATGTATTAAGTTGGCTGAGCATATTAATCTCCTGTGTTACGTTAATTTTGGAATCATTACTATCATGACCCCTGGCTCTGTATCGATTATGTCGAAATCAGCAATAAAACTTAGGAATTGCTGACACGGTTTATCTGTATTGAATTGATTCAAAAACTATCCTTAATTTCAATATGAATTAATGAAGCAACCGATCGATACATCACTATTAAATAAACACTGAAGATGCACTTGAAGACTGCAAGCAACTGATATGATCGTGCTGACAGTGGTCAAACATTAGTAAAATTAAGAATCGTTTTAAGAAACTTGTTTAGACAAGTGGAGGTGCGCGAGGCGACTTTGCGTAGTAATTAGAAGATTTTTGGGTGGTCTTGTGAAAAGAATACTGTATTGGACCATATTCATGTGAAATTTTATTGTCCGGTTTTAATAAACACAGATCAAGATCATCGGTTTCATTGAAGGGACTGACAGCACTGACTGCCTGCATACCGTTAAGGTATTCAGTAAAATTTGATTTGTCTTCAGCGACCGCCGTAAATGTTAGTACAGCAAGACACAGAAGAACATGAAATTTATTGGGTACAATCATGTTTAAATTAATACAGTTTTACAAATCTAAAGAATGCCATGGTTTAAAACTTATGGCCCTGTCGTTGTTCATGCGTCAAAAACGAACAATAGGGTGCAATACAATGTTTGTAATAGAACGCTTTGATAGTGATGCGACACATTAAGCGAATGCTGTATCCTTAAATAGAGTCGCTTGATAAAATATCAAGAACCCTGGTTTGCTTTTGTTTTATTTTGATGGGCACAATCCAAAAAGCAAGTGATTAACAAGTCATTGATGTTAACTGCCAAGATAGTATTTCCCCGGCTCTATAAGGCGACATTTTATTTGTACTATTTCCAATTATTTCAGGCACATGCAGATTCTCTTTAACTAAAGTTATACGGTCTTTATTGATCGGTAAACCGTAGAAATTCGGGCCGTTAATCGAGGCAAAGGCTTCGAGTTTATCCAGTGCGTTTTCTTCTTCAAAAACTTGTGCATAATGCTCGATGGCGTGCGGTGCGGTGAAGATGCCGGCACAGCCGCAGGCGCTTTCTTTGTCGCCGATGGCGTGCGGTGCGGTGTCGGTACCCAGGAAAAACTTTTTATGACCTGAGGTGGCGGCTTTGCGTAAGGCCTGGCGGTGTAATTCGCGCTTGGCCACCGGTAAGCAGTAATAATGCGGTTTTATACCACCGACCAGCATATCATTGCGATTAATCTGTAAATGATGGGCGGTGATGGTGGCAGCGATGTTGTCCCCTGCACTCATGACAAAGTCTGCGGCATCTTTGGTGGTGATATGCTCAAACACGACTTTTAATTCGGGCATATCTTTGAGTAAGGGTTGCATGACTTGATCGATAAAACAGGCTTCACGGTCAAAGATGTCAATCTCGTTATCCACGACTTCACCATGAACCAATAAAGGCATGCCCTGCTTTTGCATGGCTTCCAGTGCCGGATAAATGTTTTTAATATCAGTGACACCGTGACTTGAGTTGGTGGTGGCACCGGCCGGATAAAGTTTGGCGGCCGTAAAAACACCTTGTTGGTGACCTTTGATTAAATCATCGCTATCAATATCATCGGTCAGATAAGCGGTCATTAAGGGCTGAAAGTCCGGATAATCCAGTGTAGCGACTAAAATACGCTGCCGGTAAGCCTCCGCCATTGCCGTGGTGGTCACAGGTGGCACCAGGTTCGGCATAATAATGGCCCGGGCAAATTGCCTGGCGGTATAGGGTGCGACTTGATTCAGCATCTCGCCATCACGCAGATGAACATGCCAGTCGTCAGGTTTAATCAGGGTAATGGAATCAGCGGTCATAGATAGTACAGTTGAAAGACTGGGCTGATTATACCTTGTTGCTTATATGAACTGAAGTTAAGCGGTTTGATATTGATGTTAACTGGTTATAATTAATTGACCTGATTATAAACTATTAACTTATTTTGAAAATTTGGTCTTTCAGATAATGTGGTTTTATGGTGATTTCTTTTGATAATGTCTTCTTAAAAAATATTCACAAGTTATAATGCGCAACTTTTTTTATAATACACACTGAAACTGTCTATTCTGTACCACAACGATAAAAACTAACCCATGAAAAATAATTATTTGGCCTATTCCCTGCTTATCGCTTTAAATTTACTGTCTTTTATTGTGGTTGCTCAAGAGCCATCATCTGAGGCATTTGATGCCTGTGTTTTAAAGCAGTTCTCTGAAGCGCAAGAAAATTTAACCATTGCTGAAGTTAAGGCACTTTGCAACCAACAATTGGCTGAAGTGAAGTTAGAAATCAATCAAGCTGACAAAAACCAAGAACTTGGTGTTATTTCACAACGATTGAAAAAAGAGCGGAAAACACGGGATAATCCATTTGTGTTAACGCCGCACAAAATGAATTACATCTTGCCGGTCTATACGACCAATGCCATTAATAAAATGGAGTATCAATTATTTGAGGGTTATGAAGAGAACTTAGAAGATATGGAGGCGATGTTTCAAATCAGTTATAAAGTGCCACTGAATCCCAGAAGCATGTTTGTAGATAACGATGCCTTGTATTTAGGTTTTACCTTGAAGGCCTGGTGGCAAGTCTATGCAGAGGGTATTTCTAAACCGTTCAGAGAAACCAATTATAACCCTGAATTGTTTTACTTTATGCCGATGAAATGGCAAATCCTGAATGGTAACACAGCGATGTTATTTGGTATTGAGCATGAGTCCAATGGTCGAACCCAGGCCTTATCACGGAGTTGGAATCGGGTTTATGTTAATTTCTTATATGAGCACACTAATTTTGCCTTGTCGCTTAAACCATGGGTACGACTTTCTGAAAATGAAAAGGAATTTGATCTCGATCCCGGCGGTGATGATAATCCGGATATTGAAGATTACATGGGTCACTTTGAACTTAATATGGCCTATAAATGGCGTCATTTTGAATTAAATTTTAAAGGACGCAGAAACTTTTCTACCAACAAGGGTTATTCTGAATTAGGGTTCGTTTTCCCGTTGTGGGGCAAACTTCAGGGTTACGCGGTGGCTTCTGATGGCTATGGTGACAGCTTAATTGATTATAATTATCGTCAAACCCGCTTTGGCTTAGGCATTAGTTTGAATGGTTTGTTATAAGTAAATGACAAAACCGCTTAGTTTAATGTTCGCCCCTATGAAGTAAGGTAAATTAAGCCCGTAAGGACTGATAACTCTCATGCTTGTTCATATAAGCATCCACAAAGGAACAACTGGGAATGACTTTGTAGTTGTTGTCACGGGCGTAATCCAAAGCGTGTTTAACCAACTGCGAACCAATACCCTGCCCGCCGAGTTGTTTGGGGACAATGGTGTGAGCGTACTCTAATAAGCCGTCACCCTGTTCTTTGTATTCCAGATAACCGGTGTGGCCATCGATGTGAACCTCAAAGCGGTGTATTTGTTTATTGTGTTCAATGTTAATGCTCATTTGTTTACTCCTTAGTTTTCAAAATCGTTAATATAAAGTGTAGTGTATTGAACATATTTCCACTATGAGTGAACCATAAAATAGTCAGCTACAAGGCATGTTTTCTTCGTAATAGTTATTCATATTACAAGGTAACATAACGCCGAAGATGGCTGTTTTATGGTTCACCCTCCGGGAGTCAACCACAAACCACATTACGGCGTTATCGTTCTTGTTAAGGACTAAGGCCATTACCTGCAAACGATGCCTTGTTATGTGGTTTGTGGTTGGCTCTCACAGCGTAAATATGTTCAATACACTACACCAATTTCATTTCTTTAATTTCACGTTCTTGGGCTTTAATAATGTCATCGGCCAATTTCTGAACCCGTGGATCTGTTATGTTGGCGCGCTTGCTGGTTAAGATGGCAATCGAGTGATGTGGAATCATGCCTTTCATCCATGACACATCATCGACGGTGGTTTGTGAGCGGACTAAGAACAACGCACCCACAAATAACACGGCACTGCCGATAAAAATCATGGCATTGGCTTTATTATTGGGGTATTTGTCAATCATAAACAGCAACATGATGGTGGCCATTATGCCGCCCATTATCAGCGACATGTAGGCCCGCGTCTCACTCCAGAAGATATGATCCCAGGCATAATTATTCAAATACATGGCCATGTACATCACAATCACTGACGTGGTAATCATCAGTAAAAAACGTTTATAGGTCATGGTTTCCTCCTGTATCTTATTGAATATAATATAAATTATAACAAAGCGATGTTAATTTTTTATTGTTGTATTCTTGTTAAGACCAATGAATATGCGTTATTCGCCATTGTCCATCTACTTTCGATACCACAATGGTTTCCATGGAAATATTTACCCGTTCTCTACCCGCCACCATGCGGGTATTTTCGAATCGGGCTGTTGAAATGGCTATATCACCACTGACGTTCACTTGATGCTCAATTAATTTTGATTTGATCTGTGCTAAATAACGCATATCAGCTTTCATATGACCGGCAGCGTATTCTTCTAAAGAGCGTTCGGCTTTGCCGGATTCATAAATCAACACATCTGCACTGAGCAACTGGCCAATGGCTTCACTGTCCTGGCTTCGCAGTGCTTGATGAAATTTTGTGACAACCTGAGCCGCATCAGAATCAAGCCCTGACATAAGAGCCTCTTGTTTATCTGTGGCTTGCGGTTGCTCTGCCAGACCATTGAATGCCACTAACAACATAATGGTCATACCTATTGTTCGTTTTAATGTTAAGTTCATCTTTGTTGTCCTCTGGTTAATTTTAATGAGAAGTTGGGCCTATTAAACTGCTGAGTATCGCGGTCATAAACAAAATAAGTACACCGATAACCATTTCTGCCTGAATAGAATGGGTTAAGCGTTGGCGGACCTGGTTGGTTTTTAACAGCTTTGGTACCAAAATAAATTTGTGATAGACCGCAAATAATAACATCACAATCACGAACAGCAGTTTAATTAATAATAATTGTCCATAATTTGAGTGTAATAAGGCGTTTAAATCAGTGATTAGGTTATACGCCAAGTAGCTCCCGGCGGTCACCAATAAAACCACCATAAGTACGGCTAGCTGGCCAAAACGGTGCAGAATATTCACCACCATTTGTTGTCGGTCAATTTGTACGATAATAATTAATGGTCCTAATGACCCAATCCAGGCCAAAGCCATCAACACGTGAAGGGCTATGGCAAAACGTGCTAAGCCGCTCAGTTCAATGACATGGCCAGCGGCAGAAAACGATAGACCGATTAAAAGTAAGCTGATGACATAAGTGAAAAAAATAGCCGGCATTAACCATTGCCGGGGTTTATTAATATGCCCATAAATCAGCGCTAAATTAATTAAAGCCAGCATGGCGGCAATGACGCGCCACATTGTCATTTCACCCACCCCGGATTGCCAGATAAGCTGGATAAAGAGGGTGTCAAAAGCCCCTGAAAAACCGCTGTCAGAAAAATCACCCACCTGGATAAAAAAATACAGGATGGACGCCAGCAAAGCGCCTGTCAAAAACCCAAAAGCAGTTTTTTTTAAGTGATTTAACAGCTTACTGTCAAATCGGCACAGGATGGCTAGAAAAAGAATCGCCACAGCCTGTGCAAAACCGAAATAGATAACCAGCTTGGTGATGACTGTGGCCATGTCCCAAATAGACAGATCCATAAACTAATAATCTCTCATAATAATGACGACAATGGTATTCATCACTTCTCCACCGTGAATTGGAAATCACCTTCACTTTTATGGCCATCAGCACCCATAATAGTCCACAGCACGGTGTATTGATCATTGTCTAAATCAGTCACTTCGATGACAAACTCAGTGCGGTCTTCAAATGAAGCTTCAAAGGATGTATCTACGGCTTGGTTATCAGAACCAACCAGCTCAAATTTAACGAGTTTCGCCGGTTCTGTATAAATTAAAACAATTTCTTTAACCGGTGTATTAAGGGTTTCTCCCGCTTCCGGGATAGAGACATCTAAATCAGAATGTCCCCGGCTTAAGGTACTGATAAATAATAAGCTAATGGTTATTAATGATTTAATGTTCATACATTGTCCTCTGTTGGAATTAAATTATGTTGGATGCTTCGTGAGCGCCACAGGTAATAAATCACCGGAATCACCAATAAGGTTAAGATTAAGGCGCTAACCATACCGCCGACCATCGGTGCAGCGATGCGGCTCATGATTTCTGAGCCGGTGCCGGTGGCCAATAATATCGGTAACAGGCCGATAATAATCGATAATGATGTCATCAGTACCGGACGTAAGCGTCGCCCTGCGCCTTCAATAATGGCCTCTTTTAATGTACTTTGAGTCATCTGTTCGGGTGGCTGTTGACGTAATTGTTCATAGGCCTGATTAAGATAGACCAGCATAATCACACCAATTTCAACCGCCACCCCGGCCAGGGCGATAAAGCCCACACCGACGGCCACCGAAAAGTTATAGCCGGTTAAATACATCAGCCAGATACTACCGACCATGGCCAACGGCAAAGTACCCATAATAATGGCCACTTCGGTGAATGATCGAAAATTCATATACAGTAAAATAATGATGATGGCTAAGGTAATGGGAATAACATAGCTTAATTTTTCTTTGGCCCGCAGCATGTATTCATACTGGCCCGACCAGGTGATGGAATAACCGGCCGGCAGGTTTAATTGTTGTTTCACCGTTTGTTGGGCTTGTTCCACATAATGACCGATATCCACCCCTTCAATATCAATAAAAGTCCAGCCGTTGAGCCGGGCGTTTTCGCTCTTAATACCCGGCGGGCCGTCCTCAATCTGAATTGCGGCAACATCACCCAGGGCAATTCGCTGCTTTTCTGGCGTCACAATCGGCAGTAATGCCAGTTGTTCGGGTGAGTTACGGTAGTCCTGCGGATATCGGATGTTGACCGGATAACGTTCCAGACCTTCAATGGTTTGGGTGACATTCATACCACCAATGGCGGTGGCAACCACTTGTTGAACGTCAGCTATATTTAAGTTATATCTGGCGGCTTTGGCGCGGTTAATATCAACTTTTATGTAGCGACCACCGGCCACCCGTTCAGAATAGACCGATGTGGTCCCCGGTACGTCTTTTAAAATGGTTTCCAGCTGCTGACCAATGTCCTGGATTTGATCCAGTTCAGGGCCGGCCACTTTAATGCCTACCGGGGTTTTAATGCCGGTGGCGAGCATGTCAATGCGGGTTTTAATCGGCATCACCCAGGCGTTGGTAACACCGGGTAATTGCACCAGCGAATCCAGTTCTTTTTTCAGGTCTTCGGTATCAATTCCCGGCCGCCATTGGTCACGCGGCTTTAATTGAATAAAGGATTCAATCATGGTTAATGGCGCGGGGTCGGTGGCAGTTTCAGCGCGCCCCACTTTGCCAAATACGCTGTCAACTTCCGGTACGGTTTTAATCAGTTTATCGGTTTGTTGGAGTAATTCACGGGCCTTACCAATGGAAATACCCGGATAGGTGGTGGGCATATACATCAGGTCACCTTCATCGAGAGGCGGGATAAATTCACTGCCGATTTTATTGATTGGCCAAAAACCGACCACCAAAACCACCAGGGTTAAGGCCAGGGTCAATTTTGGGAATTTTAATATTTTATGTAATACCGGTAAATACAGCGCGGTTACGGCGCGGTTAATCGGGTTTTTATGCTCCGGCAAGACCTTACCGCGGATAAAATAACCCATCAGAACCGGTACCAGGGTGATGGCCAATGCCGCTGAGGCCGCCATGGCATAGGTTTTGGTGAATGCCAAGGGTGAGAACATCCGGCCTTCCTGGGCTTCTAAGGTAAATACCGGCACAAAACTGACGGTGATAATCAGCAAACTAAAAAATAGGGCCGGCCCCACTTCACCGGCGGATTTAGCCACAATCTGCCAGCGGTTTTCAGCGGTGACTTCGGTGTGCTCCATATGCTTATGCATATTTTCAATCATGACAATGGCACCATCTATCATGGCGCCAATGGCAATAGCGATACCACCCAGAGACATAATATTGGCATTCAGGCCTTGCCAGTGCATGATAACAAAAGCCGTTAAAATGCCCACCGGTAAGGAAATGATGGCCACCAGAGAGGAGCGAATATGGAATAAAAAGACGATACAAACCAGTGCCACCACGGCAAATTCTTCCAATAATTTAATCCATAAATTATTCACCGCATCCTCAATCAAACCACTGCGGTCATAAACCGTGACCACCTCAACGCCCTCGGGTAAGCCTTGTTTTAATTGGTCTAATTTGGCCTTCACCAAATCAATGGTTTTTTGGGCGTTCTCACCGTAGCGCATGACGATAATTCCGCCAACGGTTTCGCCATCACCATTCAAATCAGCCACACCCCGGCGCATTTGTGGACCGACACCAATCTCAGCCACATCTTTGAGCAATAAGGGCGTGCCGTTAACTGTGGTGCCTAAGGGGATGTGTCTTAAATCGTCTTCACTTTGTAAATAGCCGGTGGCCCTGACCATGTATTCGGCCTCTGCCAGTTCCACCACCGAAGCACCAATCTCCTGATTACCGCGTTGAATGGCGGTTTCAATTTGTGCCAGCGGAATCCCAAAAGCCCTTAATTTATCCGGATTAACCCTGACTTGATACTGCTTAACCATACCGCCAATGGCGGCCACTTCAGACACTCCGGGGACAGCTTGGAGCTCATATTTTAAAAACCAGTCTTGCAAACTGCGTAATTGGCTGATGTCATGCTGTCCGGTTTTATCAATCAAGGCATACAAGTAAACCCAACCCACACCGGTGGCATCGGGGCCGAGCTGTGGCGTGGCTTGTGGCGGTAATTGTGGTGCCACCTGACTCAGGTACTCAAGGACCCGACTTCTGGCCCAATACATATCGGTGCTGTCATCAAATATGACATAGACATAAGAATCACCGAAGAATGAATAACCCCTGACGGTGGTCGCGCCCGGAACCGAGAGCAAGGCGGTGGTCAGAGGGTACGTGACCTGGTCCTGAACCACCTGGGGTGCCTGTCCCGGATAACTGGTTTTAACAATCACCTGAACATCGGATAAATCCGGTATGGCATCCACCGGCGTGTTTTTCAGTGAAAACAAACCCATGCCCACCAATATCAGGGTGGCCAGAACCACGAAAAAACGGTTGTGAATGGACCAGTTAATAACACCCTTAATCATGATCATCTCCATGATTATCATGGTGATTCATGTGATCGCTTTCATTGCTGTCATCTGGTTTGTCGCTTGATTGATCATTTGACTCGTCGCTTTGACTGTCATAGTCCTGCGTTGAATGTTGTTGCGTGGACATGTCATGCTGACTGTGATCCATAGATGACATATCATGGCCTGAATGATCCATGGCTTCTTGTTCAGCCGTCTCACCTGACATCTCATGCTGACTGTGATCGATATCTGAGGCATCCTCGCCATTAGATTGAATATGAATACCAATCACCTGGTAGGCTTGTTGGTCTGTTTTTTCGATCTGTAAATGGGTGTGCATACCGGGCTTTAAACCGCTGATATCCACATCCTCTGACACCGTAAAATCCATGGTCATTTCCGGCCAATCCCAGGCTTCAATGGGTTCATGACTGGCATTAATCATCCTGTGACCGGGCATAATGGAATGAATGGTGGCGGCCACCCAAACACTATCAGGCCTATCTTCGGCATTTTCCATGCGTTTAAAATCTGAGGTTTTACTGGATTCTGAATCGAGCAAGAATTGCGCTGAAGTGACCACTTGATCACCGGCCTGGAGGCCACTGATCACTTCGGCATTTTGGTTATAAAACCGACCTAATTTGACTTGTATTGATTTAAATTGGCCCTCTCCCAATGCCAGTACAACGCGATCTGAGTCACCGGTTCTAATTACCGCTTCTGTGGGTACTGTCAGAACATTATTCATCGGATTGGTGTGGATACTGATTTGCGCGAACATATTGGGCTTAAGTTGCCGGTCTGTATTGTTAAACTTAAGGCGCACTTTTAGGGTGCGGGTTTGTGGGTCTAAGGTGGGATAAATATAATCCACTTCACCCGTCCACTGCTGACCCGGCAAAAAATCTAAGCGCATGGTGACTTTTTGATTTAATGCCAATAAGTCTGCTTGTCTTTCAAACACTTCGGCTTCCACCCAGACCTCTTCAAGTGAACCAATGGACATGATTTTATCGCCGGGTTTAACGTAGTGACCCTCACGCACATTTAAGACATCCACCACCCCGCTTTGCGGCGCATAAAAGGTAATTTTTTGCTGCAGTTGACGGCTTGTCTTTAATTGGTTAATTTGTTGCTTACTTATTTGCAATGATCTTAAGCGGTCTTCAGCGGCCTTAATAAGACGTTGATTGTTTCGTCCCAGTGCCAATAAATACTCTTCTTGCGCATTCACCAATTCCGGTGAATACAGTTCATACAAAGCCTGGCCTTCGGTCACCGGATTACCGGCGGTCTTCACATAAAGCTGTTCAATCCAACCTTCGACACGGGGATGAATATGTACCAATAAATCTTCGTCGTATTGGACATAACCGACGGTATCAATTTGGGTGTGGATATCCTGTCGGGCCACGGTTTCGGTTCTGACGCCTAAATTATTGACCACAGCCGGAGAAATTCGGATGGTGCCCGGACCGTTGTCAGCCGAACCACCGCCCTCTTCATACACCGGAATCAGGTCCATACCCATGGGAGACTGACCGGGCTGGTCTCTTTTATAGTTCGGATCCATCGGTGCCACCCAGTACAGCGGTTGTTTGCTGTCTGCTGATTCTGCCGATTGTGTGGGGTCTGCGCTGCTGAGAAATTTAAAGGCTAAGAAAGTCAGTCCAATGCCCAGAACGAGTCCAATAATGAGTCCTTTTAGGTTGCTGTGTTGTTTAGTCATTGCTGTTCTCCATGGCGGTGGTTACGACCTGTTCGGGGTTTGTCATTAACAAATAATTGAGTTTAATTGTGGTTTTTTCGATATCAATATTAATTTTGAGGGCATCTATCCGGGCGTTTAATTCAGCGATACGGGCACGCACCACTTCGGCGAAATCACCGTCGTCATTGGTATAAGCGGTTAACGATGCTTCTGCCTGCTCGCTCATTTGGGGTAATAGTTGACCGTTGTAGAGGTCTTGTCTTTGCTTGAGTCGTTCTAACAAGGCTTGGTTTGTTTGTAATGAGGCCATCATTTTTCTCAGCAACAAATCTTTTTCAGTTTCGATGGCTTCAGATGATGCGATGGCGGCTTTAAGTTCCTGGTCTTGGCGATTTTTACTAAACAGCGGTAAGTCAAAGGTAATACCGACAGTCATCATGTCTGCTCGTTGCATACCGTTATCGGCATTGGCACGATAACCATAAGAGGCATTGACGCCCCATTCGGGCTTATACTTTTGACGGGCCAACTCCACACCCACTTGTTCGGCTTCTATGCGCTGTTGTAGCGCTTTAACGGCCGGATGGGCAGACAGACTTTGATAGATGTGGTTGTTATCCGATAAGTTTGTGTTATCAAGTTCATGTGATTCTAATAATTTTATATGGGGTAAATCGAGACTGACGGCCGTTTGTTGCGAACCCCACCCGGTCTTGAAATTGATCGGCGTGGTCACTTGATTGCCGCCATAATGGCCTATGAACTGATTAAGTTGTTGAATGGCTTGCTCCTGGTTCTGATGTAAGGCGGTGAGCCTGTCATCAAGCCGGGTTAATTCTAATTGTGCACGGATTAAATCTTGTTGTCTGGTGTTGCCCGATGCGGTCACGTAGCTGGCTTCTGCCACATCCACCAAATATTCAAACAGTGAGCGGTCTTTGTTGATTAAACGAATGCTTTCCTGGGCCTGGTAAGCACTGAGCCAAAGTTGACTCACCTGTACCGCCAATTCAGCTTTGCGGTTTTGGCGTTGATGCGGATATTGTTGCGCCAGGATATTCAGCCGTTCCTGACTTAATGAACGACTTTGGCCCCGTGGAAACATCTGTGACAAACCCACCGCCAGTTGGGTCATGCCTTCCTGGTTAAAATGAAAGGTATCTGCACCGATACCCATTAAACCCACAGACATTTTTGGATCCGGTAGTTGACCGGCAGCCACCGCCAAAGACTCTATTTCAGATTGGGATAATTCACTGCCTTTTAGCCAGGGGTCGTTGTTATTGGCTAAGTTCAATGCGGTGGATAATTTTAAGGGTTGGTCTGAGACCGGATTTTGTGCCTGAGTTGCCGGTGATTGCATAACAATCACCAGCAAACTGACACAGATTAATACACTAAACTGACGGCCAATCATTAGAATTGCTCCTCAAAATGATTGATTTCAGCATAAGGCGTGAGTGTCCCTTTTTTATCAAAAGCCATAATCACATAGGGACTAAATTTGTTTAGATATTCCATGCCGGGGCTGCCAACAGGCATACCGGGAACCACTAAACCTTTATAATTATCCGGTTTCTCTTGCAGGAATTTTTGTACAAATTTAGCCGGAATATGGCCTTCGAACACATAACCACCTTGGCTGATTGCCGTATGGCATGATCGGTAATTGGCCGGGACCTGATGTTGATCTTTGATTTTATTTAACCGGGTGCTGTTAATGCCTTTTGCCATAAAGCCGTTGTCATTGGCATGATCAATCCACTTCACGCAGCAGCCACAGGTGGCGCTTTTATAAACAGTTAAAGGTAAATCGATGGCCTCCGCTTTTGTCTCAGTGACAGTCATCACTGATAACAAGGCAAAGGATAGTGTCAGCACCATGGCTGAAAAAGTATATTGAATGGTTTTCATACGAACTCCAATTGTTCTCTAATCAGGGCAAAATCACACCGGCATTAAATGACTGGAAATGATAAGAACCCGTTAAAATTTAAAATCTAATTTCTGTGGCGATGAAATACAGGCACAAAGGCACTTATTTCAGGCGCAGGTAGGCTGTGGAAATTAAATTATTGGAGGTCGATAGAGGGGGGATTGGTCGTTGTTGAGGTAAAAGCCATCTGTAAATGCCGCTTGGGCAATGGGCTTATTGGTAAAAAATTGGGTTACATGTGTTTTTGTCAATAATAAAACCGTAGAACACATGGCCTGTGGGC
>Ga0209344_10003881_pt1 | contig 14266 bp, 12 predicted proteins | sample Cruoilmetagenom6_FD_187293 | JGI IMG/M metagenome (GOLD analysis project Ga0209344, IMG submission 187293) | Oil polluted marine microbial communities from Coal Oil Point, Santa Barbara, California, USA - Santa Barbara Oil Seep Sample 6 (SPAdes)... | ecosystem: Environmental > Aquatic > Marine...
TTCAGATCGGCGGTCGCAATGGCTCGTCGACCGGGTCGTTCGGACTCACCCGCCGCGGCGTTTCGACCCGCTGCTCCCCGAACCGGCGTCGCCCGAGTTCCCGGGTTGCATACCGCGTCCGTCGGGCGACATCGAACCACTGCTGCCCGCCCCGGGTGGCGACCGGTTGTAGCCGCGATCCCAGTCGGTCGGTGAGAGTCGGTGAGGTGACGGAGATTCCGGCGAACGGTCGGAGCGGATCTTCAGCCGCAGACCGGCCTCGATCCGAACCGGCGGCCATTCTCCGGCGGGGTCGATGGCCTCGACGACGCCCTCGAAGACGACGATCTCGGTGCTGCCTTTCTTGGCAACCTTGATTCCATAGTCGGTGCCGCGAACCGCGAGCACCGCGGACGGCGTTGTCACGAGTCGGGGATCGGTGCCGGTGTAGCTCCCGAACATGGCGCGCAGCCGACCCCGCTCGACGTGCAGCAGAACTCCCGGACGGTCATGCGCGAGGATGCAGGTGGTCTTCGAGTCAAGGCGGAAGACGGCGGTGTGAGACGGGACGCCGATCGTGGCGGTGGACGACGATCCGGTTCGGAGTCGATCTCCCGACACCGGTTGGTCACCGGTCGTCATCCGCCTCGGCTCGGGCTCGGTTTCGAGAAACAGCTTGCCGTCGATCGCGGCTACTTCGTAGGTGATGGGCACCGCATCGGGTTCCTCCGCGGCGATCACGGGAATCGACACCGCCAGCAGCGCGATGAGGATGGATCGGGTCATGGTTCCTCCTCGGGATCGAGGTCGATCCCCAGCCGTTGGGCCTTGCGGTAGAGCGTCTTGCGTTCGATGCCGAGGACTCGAGCCGCGTGGCTTCGATTGCCGGAGCAGCGTCGGAGCACCCCTTCGATGTGGCGGGTCTCGAGCTCTTTGAGAGTGATCTCGTCACCGGCCCTCGGAGCCTCCTCCGCCGTGTCGCCACCGCTGATCAGAGATTCGAGGATCCGATCGACGACCTCACTGTCGGTGAGGCCGCCGCTGTCGATGATCGCCCGCTGCACGACGTGCTCGAGCTGACGGACGTTGCCCGGCCAGGGGTGGTCGGCAAGCAGCCGCAACGTCTCATCGCCGGCCGCAGCGATCCCGTCACCCCCGTGGCGGCGGCGGAAGTGATCGACGAGCAGCGGGATGTCCGAGCTGCGGTCGCGCAGCGGCGGCAGGACGATTTCATAAGCGGCAATCCGGTAGAAGACATCCTCGCGGAACCGTCCGGCGCTCGCCTCGGCGCGCAGGTCGCGGTGGGTCGCCGCCACCACCCGGACCGGGACCTCGATCCGGCGACTCGAGCCCACGGGCTGGATCTCGCCCGACTGGAGAAAACGGAGGAGCTTGACCTGGAGCGCCACCGGGAGTTCGCCGACCTCGTCGAGAAAGAGGGTGCCGTCGCGCGCGGTCTCGATCGCACCGGGGTGATCCGCGTCAGCGCCGGTGAACGCACCCTTCCGGTGACCGAAAAGTTCGCTCTCGAGCAGATTCTCCGGGATCGCACCACAGTTGATGGGTACGAAGGGGCCCTCCGGGTTGGACCCGAACCGGTGCAAAGCGGTTGCCACCAGCTCCTTACCGGTCCCCGTCTCACCCCGGATCAGGACCGGGATGGGGAGCGGCGCCACCCGGGCCACCGCCTTGTAGACCTCGACGATGGTGGGGTCGCTGCCGACGATCATCGACTTGGGACTGTTTTCGGGCGGGGTCGGTTCGGGGGCGGACGGAGCGAGCGCCGCTCGGACGCGTTCGACAAGGTGTTCGATCTTGAATGGTTTGGCGAGATAGTCGAAAACGCCGTGGACGCGTGCGAATGTCGCTGTCTCGACGCTGCCACGGGCGGTGACCAGGATGACGCTGGTGTTCGTGTGCCGGCTCTCAATGGCATCGACGAGGTCGAGCCCGGTTCCGTCGCCGAGGTAGACATCGGCCACCACCAGATCGACATCGTTTTCCCGGATCGCGCCGATGCCTTCCGCGGCGGAGCCCGCACGCACGACAAGATAGCCCTCTTTGGTCAGGGCGAGGGCCATCATCTCTCGCATCGGCTCGTCGTCGTCCACCACCAGAATTCGCTGCTTCATCGCCTCACTCCTCTCCGGGCAACTGGACCGTGAAGGTGCTTCCCCGTCCGACGGCGCTGTCCAACACTATGCACCCTCCGTGCCAGGACACCACCTCATCGACCATCGCGAGGCCGAGACCCGATCCGGACCCTTCGACTCCCGGGACCCGGTAGAAGCGTTCGAAGACGCGTTCCCGAGCTTCCTCCGGGATCCCCGGCCCACGATCGGCGACGGAGAGGATCGCTCTGCCGTCTTCGATCTTGACGGCCACGACAACCTCCGATCCTTTATCGGAGTACTTGAAGGCGTTGCCGACGAGATTGTCGACCACCCGTGCGAGCAGCTCGGCAGAGCCCCGGACCACGACCCCGGAATCGAGCGAGGAGGTCAGGGTCTGACCGCGCAACCGGGCCGCCTCGGCGAGGATTTCGAGCCGGCGCCGCACCAGCTCGCCGAGTTCGACCGGCTCGAGGGGTTGCGCCGTCTGTTCGGCGCCGAGCCGTTCGAGATCGAGAAAGGTCGCGACCATTTCGCCGAGCCGGAGCGATTCGCCCCGGATCAGCGCCGCCACCCGTCGCTGCTCTTCCGGGCTGAGCTCGTAGCGCTCGAGGGTCTCGCCGAAACCGGCGATCGACGACAGCGGAGTCTTGAGTTCATGTGACACGAGTCGCTGCATGTCGCGTCTCTTGCGTTCGAGTTCGCGCTCGGCGGTCACGTCCCGCAACAGCGCCATCCCTCCGTCACCGACCGCGAAGACCGATACCTCGACCTCGCGACCGTGTCGATCGAGGACGGTCGAGCCTTCGCCGTCGCGAGTCAGGAATTCGATGTCCTCACGTCCCGCCTCATGGCCCCAAAGGTCAACCGCGGCGGGGTTGATCACTCTCGTACGGCCGTTCGCGTCCCACATGAGCACACCGTCCCGCATTCCGTCGAGCAGGGTCCGGCGCGAGGTGTCCTCCTCCAAAACCACCGCCTGAAGCTGCGTCAGGGCCGCCAATCGGTCGACCGCCGACCGCGGAACCCCGCCCTCCGCCTCCGGTCTGTGGTGCCGGAGAAGCGACTGCAGCAGCAGACCGCTCTCGCGCTGCGCCAGTTGCGACTCGAAGCCCTCGCGAAGAGCCGCCGAGAGCACCATCGCAACAACAAACGCCGTCGCGGGGAGCTGGAGGCCTCCCAGTTCCAGGGTGGCAATGGTGGCAGCCACGATCACGACAGCCATCGCGACCAGCGACCAGGGTCGAAGCGACCCTGCACGGGTTCGAACAAGCTGGGGTACGGCGGCCGAGGCGAAGACAAAGAGCAGCGCCCACCACGGACCCTGCCTGTGGATCAATCCGCCGCGAAGGATCGACGCGGCCGCCGAAGCGTGGACAAGCACCCCGGGTGAAGGGGCCGTTCCCGGTCCGGTGGGAACAACGAACTGATCACCTGATCCCGTCGCGGTCACACCGACGAAGATCATTCGGCCGGCCAGCGATCCCACCGAAACTTCTCCGGCGAGAAGGTCGGCAGCGGATACCTGGAGGAGTCGACCTGGGGCCGGTCGGAAATCCGGCCGGAGGAAAACACCCGGTTCGATGGGAATCTCCGGATCGACGAGGCGGGCGGCCGACAGCGACATGGCGGGAAGCGAGAGACCATCAGATTGTTTGGTCGATGCGATGGTGCGAACCACTCCGTCGACGCCGACCTCGGCGTGGACGTGGGCGGCCCGATGGAGACCACCGAATCGAGGGTGCGGCAGCAGCCAGCGGCCGTCCCGGTCGAGCGCCGCGGCGAGAATGGATGGACCGCTATCGAGAGCTGCCTCGAGCTCGGAGTCGTCGATGGCATCCACCGGTTTGATGATCAACATGTCGATCGCGACCCCCGTGGCGCCCCCGTCCCGGGCCGCAGCGATCAGCCGGGCGAGGACTCCGCGGGGCCACGGCAACGGCCCGACCGTGGCAATCGATCCGTCGTCGATCGCCACCACCGCGACCGGGGCGTCGGCGGTGTTCCGGTGGGTCCACCTGAGGGTGGCGTCGCCGGCGATCCGATCGAGGGGATCCATCCACCCCACGAACCAGATCGCAACCGTCAGGGAAGCCGCGAGGGCGGCGAGACCGATCTCACGCCCGCCGATGTTTGCCCCAGACGGAAACTCCACGGAGGCAGCCGCCTGTTTCATTCGCCCATCGTAGCGGAGCCGGGAAGACCCCGGACTTCTCGTTCGCGCCCGAAACCCCATTCAGACGCCAAGGTGTGTCACCCCGCCTCGCGTACTGGGGCGATTCGACCCGCCTCGAGGCACCGATTCGGCCGGCGGCCCACGCGCCAACTCCCTCTCGATCAAACGTTTACCGATGACGGCCTTCTCTGGCACCGGTCGTGCAACTGGTTCGACAGCAATCGTAAGTCGACGGATCGGCCGTCGACGATCCACCGGCCGGATACAAGGTTCCGGCACATCGTCAACCTGGTCGTCGAGACCACAACAATCGGAGGGCACATGAATCGTCACGAACCGAAACCAACCACCATCAAGGCCATCGCAACCATCGCTTTGACGCTCGGACTCACCATCATGCTCGTCGCGCTTTCGTCCGACGCCCAAGCCTGCGACAACGAAATCCGCATCGCGCCCGAAACCCTCAATCTGCAAAACTCCGCCACGGTGGTCACCGTTCACACCGACGTCGCCTACTCCGATGTCGATGTGTACTCGGTGTATCTGGGTGGCGTCACCATCTCCACCTGGAAGGCCGACGACCGGGGATACTTTGTCGCCAAGTTCCAGATGGATGACATCAAGGCCATCGACGGTCTGGTCCTCAACGACTACAACACCTTCCAGCTCGTCGCCATGACCCTCGGCGGCGACCCGATCTGCGGAGAGGCCGATGTCATGATCATCGATCGAGGCGGCCGCTCGACACGAACCGGACAATCGGTGTCCAACGAGTGAACTCCACGATCCGGTCATCCCGGCAGGTTTGAAAACGCGATCCTCGATGACCTCACAACGAGGCTTCGAGATCAAGGTACCGGTGAAGGAAGTCGACCATCTCCCGCCAGGCCTCAACGCTGCCGTGGGAGTCAACCTTGGCCGTTCCGCCGAACATGAACTGGACGGGTTCGCGGTTGGCCGCAGTCATGAAGACCGGCAGGAAGACCAGATGTCCGGCTTCCGCGACCTTGAGGTGGCGCCTTTCGTGGGGGTGGCCGGCAGTCTCGAGGCGCTCCATCACGAGGTCGCCAAAGACATCCGACGGCCACATCTGGTCGTCGGTGCCCGAGATCAGCAGAACCGGGCCGTTGATCCTCTCCACCTCGATCGTCGCCGCAGCGAGGATCCCGGGGTCGTTCTTGTCCATGGCGTAGGCGTTCCTCAGCGCCACCGATTCTCCAGCCATGAGCTTTTCGATATCGTCATCAGAGAAGAACCACCGGGCGAAGGGAAGCGCCTCGCCGTTGAGGGTCCACGAGGAAGCGACCTCGGTCTCGTGCACGCCCTGCCAGACGATCCCACTGGGGACGCATCCGACCACCGCGGAGATCTCCGGGTAGGTTGCGGCCGCAATCAGGGCGAGCTCGCCACCCTTGGAGCCGCCTGCGATACCGATGCGGTCGGCCGCCACTCCCTGCACACCCTGCAGCCAGGCTATCGCCTCGCCGACGACTTCGACGGGCACCTCGAGCAGCGCCGAAGGCAGGTCCTTGTGGTTGAAGTAGGGTAGCGCCAGGGCCGCGAATCCGTTCGACGCCATGGTCTTCGCCCACCACTCCTCCGTTCCTCCGCCCGAACCCCCGAGCAGGATGAGCGCCGGGAACGGTCCCTCACCCGCCGGCCGGTAGAGCACGCCGTAGAGCCCGTCCCGTTCGACCGGGATGCTGACGAGTTTGACGGCCGGGGGTTGGAAATGCCACCGGATTTCACCCGATACGGTCTCGCCCTCGGTGGTCACCACCTCGAGATCGACCTGAATGTGCGGCAGGTGGGAAAACATGTAGTTCTTCCACATCCCCGGTCCGCCGTCGGGTTTCATGGACCAGAAGATGCCGAGTGGGTCGACCTCCTCGTAGCCGCCGGCGATCGGGGCCTGCTTCGAGACGTCGACGACGCCGTTCTCGTCCGCCGTAAACGTGGTCTCTGAGCGGAAGACCTGGGCGGCTCCATCCTCCGAGCGAGCGAGGATCCGCACGGATTCACCCGGATCGAGACCGAGGACCCGGACCTCGACCGGAGTCCCGAAGAGCGGGTCCGCCGGACCGGTTACCACCTGGAGCTCAACCTCGGCCGCGACTCCGCAACCCGTCAGGCCGACAAGACACATCGCCGCCGCACAGATCGTCCACTCAACCACTGTCTTCATTCGATGCATTCTTTCCTTCTTTCTCAACCGGCGATCCCTCTTGGGATCACTCCGGAGTCGTTCAGTTGTTGCATGATCGCGTCGCCGTGGGCCAGAGTCTGCGGCACGAGGACCTCGTAGAGCCGTCGCGCGGCCTCCCTCGCCTCGTGGCCCAGCCAATCAGAAGGGAGGAGGGCTTCCGGGATCTCGGGATCTGACCACCCGGTGTCGAGGAATCGCAGGACCACGCCGATACGGTAGAAGAAGGCCTCTCGGTCCGACAACGTGGCGATCCGCTTCTTCAACGACCTCGCCTCCCGAAGAAAAGCCTCGTACCGGAGGTTCAGGTCCTCGAGATTCCAGAGCATTCCGACAAGCTCCTCGTCATTCTCGCCTTCGACGCAGGGTCCGCGGAAAACGGAGATGCCATCCCTCGATCCCATGGCCTCGAGGACCCTGGCTCCCCGGTCGCGCGGATGAATGTAGAGCCCGGGTCCGAGGCAACCGAATCCTTCGAGGGTGAGGATGCCTCTCATATGGTCACGGCTGAAGCGATCCCCTTTGCTGAAATGGAAGTGGACGATGGTCCAGGCGCCGTCCCAGCCCATCTCGGGCTCCCCGAAGAGCATCTGACGCCCGGCCTCGATCCCCGCCCGGCCGAACGGCGCCAACCGGTAGAAGTTCACCCGCCCCTGTTTGCGTGACTCCAGCTCCGAATTCCTGACCATCCGGAAGAGCGCCAGACGAACCGCCGACGGCGCGTGGTCGATGCCCTCAAAAACGCTCGAGAACCACGGCCCCGGCAGCTCTCCGCCGCGTCTGTCGCCGTAGGCGCTGAGGCACGAGTAGATCAGCCTGCGGATCGGCGCCTCACTGACAGTCTCCCTAATTTCGTCTCTCATCGTTTATTTAACCCGCTTCGGACAGCAACAGGGTTCTCCCAAACTCCTGAAAGCACTTCGGCCCCGATCAGTTGCCCACGCCGCCCTTCAGCCGCTCCATCATCCCCTTGATGGCCGGGTGATCGGGTCGGAGTCCGAGAGCCTGCCTGCAGGCCTCGATGGCCCCGGCCACATTGCCTTGTCCCTCGAAGGCCGAGGCCAGGTAGTACCGAACCCGATACGAGTCGGGAAGCTCGTCGAGAAAGGCTTCGTACACGGCGATCTCATCGTCGATCTTCGTCGCCCGGTTCAGGTGCTCCCCGATGTCGAGAACCGCATACTCCAGATTGAAATCAGGGATCTCCGACCGAAGTTCAAGGATGAGCCTCTCGCTGGATTCCAACCTCCCGTGCAGGGCACAGATGGCGGCGTAGCCGAGCGTGAGCCGGTCCTTTCCCGGGAGGACCCGCACGAGTGCCTCGTAGAAGCCGTCTGCACCGGCGATGTCCCCCACGGCCGTCAATTCAGCGCAGATATCGAGCAGCTCACTCGGCGCGAACGAGTGCTCCGACCGGTGATTGTCGTAGAGGTCCTCGATCATGGCGACCGCGGCCTGCATGCCGCCATCCTCGAGTGCGCGCCTCACGGCATCGGCTGAGCTCGTCGTGCCGAGGTACCGATCGCGCAATGCCTCGATCCTGCTCGTATCAGCCCAGTACACGTCGCGGCCGGTGGCTACCGGCACCGACGCCTCATCGAGGAGAAAATCGGAGGTCCTGGCGCTGGCGAAGATGAAGAGCCTGCCGTCCGCGGTCACGTTGGGGCAGGCCTCGGAGTACTCGGTGTTGAAACCGGAGCCGAGGTTGAACGCCGTTGACCAGCCACCGTCGGGTCTTCGGAACACGACGTAGTGATCATAGAGACCGAAGCCGCCCGGCCGGTTGGAGGCGAAGACGAGATACCTGTGGTCGGAGGCGACGGTGGGGTCGAAGTCGATGTACGGCGTGTTGACCGGGTGCTCCACGAGCTCGGCCGGAAGGTAGCGGCCGTTCTCCATGCGACACCGGAAGATCCCGCCGTCGGTGGCGCCGCCGCGGGAATCGGAGATAAAGTAGAGCGTTCCGTCGTCCGCCAAGGCGGGGTACCCACTGCCCAGGCCTTCGATCTTCTCCGGGGCGGGCAGCGGCGCCGGCTCGCCCCATCCGTCGCCGGTCCACTCGACGGTCCACAGGTGGTGGGTGCCGCCCGGGTCGTCACCGTCGACCGGCCTCGAGGTCATGAAGACGAGGGTCCTTCCATCGGGGCCCGCCGTGTAGTCGAGCATGTCGTCGGCGTAGTTGAACGGGAACGGCTCGGCCGGGGTCCATCGATCGTCGCGCAACCTGGTGAACCAGGTCCCACCATCGTCGGTAGTGACGAGGCAGACCCTTCCCGAATCAAGGAAGGTCACACAACGTTCGTTTTTCGCCGTGGAGGCGAGCGCCGGCAGGAAAACCTCGGGCGCTCCCGTCGGCGCGACGAGACCGAAGTGCGACCCCGAAAAGCGCTCGAATCCTTGCGGTTCGTTCTCGACGTCCTTGGTTCCGCCACACGCAAAGAGAGCAGCCGTGCACGCCGCAATGATCCAAACACCCGGTATCCGTATGCCCATTCACCCCTCCAGCTTCTTCCGATCTCGCCGCAGCGTTGCTCCGATGCGCCACGGACCGACCCACCCGCAGCAGACAAGGTTCAGATTACAGATTTCGAAAATCCGCCGCTCAACAGAATTGTGATACGTATTTGAACGAACAAAGGTTTCCCGAAACATCTGAAAGCATGAGTGCCGCGCGAGTGCAAGCTACGGAGATACGATCTTGTGCGGCGCACTTGCGCAACCCCGTAACCGGCACCGATGCCGCGAACAACGCGGCGGTATTTCCGGCCTACGGCCTCAGCGCTTCGACAACCGGCCGCAACGCCTTGGCGATCTCCATCGCGATCGGCGGGTCGAGATTGGCCATGACGACGACGGCGTCCCGCCCATCGGAGTCGAGCTCGGCGTTGACTCCCGGCGCCCCGCCGGCGATTGCCCACCCCCACGTCGCTCGCTCGGGATCGGCGGCCCCGCCATCGACGGGATCGACCCTCGTCATCACCCACCGAGTCCACACCGGTTTGGTCAACCGGTGGTCCCTGAGGGCCTCGTCGAAGCGCAGCAGGTCGATGGCGGGTGACTGCGAACCGCCTGCCGGGCAGCCGGCCCAGACCTTGGTCGCGAGATTGGAGCGACACGGAATCGGGCCGTTGTCCGGACAGTCCATTCCGGTGTAGCCGACCGCGACATCGAGATCGAGCCCGTCGCTGGCGAAGAAACCCGATCCGGTCATCCCGGCCGGTTTAAAGACGCGATCCTCGATGATTTCACGGTACGGCTTCCCTGTCACCTCTTCGATCACCGCACCCAGGACGACAAAGCCGGCGTTGGAGTAAGCGTTTCCCTCGCCAGGATCGAACTGAAGCAGTTGGCCGGCGAAGAGCGGAAAGAAATCCTCAGGCTCCTGGAAGCGGTGATTGGAGGCACCGAAGAACGCGTCGCCGAATATATCGCCCAGACCCGAGCTGTGTTCGACGAGCTGGCGGATCGTGATCCGGCCTGCAGCCTCCGGATCGGGGTAGCCCGGCAGGTACCGCTCCAACGGCGCGTCGAGATCGAGCTTGCCTGCAGCCGCGAGCTGGGCCACCACGACGGTGGTGAATGCCTTGGTGATCGAGCCGACGTTGAATCGCGTGGTGGTGTTCACCGGTGCGGAGAACCGCCTCTCGGCAAGGCCATAGGGCCGCTCGAAGACCGGATTCCCGGCCCGCGCAAGCAGCACGACTCCCGAGAAGGCATCGGCTGCGGCCAGCCGACTCAACCAACCATCGACCAGCTCCTCGAGCTGCGCCCGGTCGAGCCCTCCCGATGGGACCTCGATCGGCGGCAGCTGAAGCGCGTCGCCTCCGTGTCCACCACCACCGAGCTCGATGCCGACCCCGGTGATTCGGCCTTCGCCGGAGGGCTCGAAGTGGAACTCGAGGACGACCGGCCCGAGGTTCTCCGATTGCGTCGCCACCGCGACGATTCCGTCACTCCCGATCTCGAGCCCCTCGATCTCCAGCCGGCCGAGATCCGAGTGCAGCCGGCGGTACATCCCGAGCCGCTCCTCCGGGCTCAGCCGCCCCGGCGCCAGTTCACGGGCGCAGAATTCCGAATACGCCGCCTCACCCTGGTTGAAGGCGTCGACCCAGGCGCGAGCGCGGCCATCCGGGCCGGCGCCGCTGTCTGCCGCGGCCGCGAACCATGCGACCATCGAAATCGTGAGAGCGAGTAGAGCGAGACGTTTACTGACCCGCATTGGCTGACCTCCCGGTCGGGCATTGACCGGCGAGCGAGCGCCGGTCCCGCCCTCTAATCTGCACACTACGTGCCAGAACGAGGCCGGTGCCGAACCGTACCAACTTCCCGAAATCGGGAGATGAGGTACCCGTTTGAGGAGAAGGCGCCGAATCCACGTTTTTCGGTGATACCGGATTCACCCATCACAAGAAAAAACCCCTCCGCGGGGAGGGGTTTCAGTAAAAGGGCTGAGGGTTTACCAACCGCCGCCGCGATTGCCACCGCCGCCGCCGCTGCGCTCTTTGGCCTGGGCCACGTCAACGCGGATCGCACGGCCGTCGAGCTCGGTGCCGTTGAGGGCCGCCACGGCTTTGTCAGCCGCATCGTCATCCTCAAAGGTCACGAAGCCAAAGCCACGCGAACGGCCCGTGTCGCGATCACTGATCACAACAGCTTCACTGATTTCGCCGTGAACGCTGAAAGCGTCCCTCAAGGAGTCGTCGTTCACTCCCCAGCTCAGACTTCCAACAAATAGTTTCTTAGACATAGTTACTTCTTTCTCCGTGAGCGCCTCCGGTTGAGGAAGCGCCCGTCTTCGAGCTCGCTTTTCTCTCAGGGTTTCTTCGCGAGGGGCGCAATGCACGTCACATTGCGGTCCGCAGCAGATAGCTGGTGAGATTGGCAGATTCGCTCGTGGTCGACTCTGTGTCGACCTGAACAGATAATCAGCCCCATCGGCCGATATCAAGAGGCAGACAGTAGCACATATCTTCTTTATTTTCAGATATTTTTATACTCCCATCCCAACCATTTACATTACAGCTACACCGCATCCGGGGCCGCCGAGCTCCAGTTCGGCTTTTTTCTGCCGGCCCCCGCCCACAACGCAACAATGCGAAGTGTGGCGCCGTTCGTTCTTCGTTGATCCTTGAAACCCCAACGCGATCAACGCAGGCGGGACGCCTGCGCCACAATCTGCCGCAACGTCATTGTGGGGCAGGCTCCCAGCCTGCCATCGTTGTGGCCAACCGTAACTGCGAGCCCGTCATTGTGGGGCAAGTTCTCCGCCTGCCATCTCTATCGCACGTACGGCGGTTCGGATTCGTGAACCGATTCGGGGGAAGGGGTTCCGCCAGGAAACGGATTTAGGACCTCAACCCCACAGAACTCGAAATCCCGAACGTTTCTGGTCACGATGATCAGGTCATGCGCCATGGCGGTGGCCGCGATCATGCTGTCGAAAAGGGGCATGGCCTTGCCGCGACGACGAAGCTCGGTCACGAGCCGGGCCCATGCACGACTGCACGGCACATCCCAGGGCAGACACTCGACGATCTCGACCAGCGCCTCGAACCACGCCTCCAGCCGCTCCCGCTTGCGGCCCTTGGGTAGCCCCTCCACCCCGATCGACAGCTCGGCGAGCACGATCGCGTCGATCACCAACTCCGCCTCGTGCGCCTCGAGCCAGTCGACCACTTCTGGCGCAGGATCCCGACGCGTGGCCTCCGACAACACGTTGGCGTCAACCAGATACTTCATCCCAAATCAGCGACCGAGACGTCATCGGTCGTCTCCTCGCGATCCACTGGGACGAACCAGTCGTCGTCCGGGCAGGCCCGAAGCAGCGTTACCAACCCGCGATTCGGGCGGGCAGACACCTTCCGTAGCACGTACTCGCCCTCGTCCACCCGTTCGACCTCGAACTGATCCCCGGGCTCGACCCCATCCTCCCGCCGCAGCTCCGCAGGCAACACGATCTGTCCCTTTGATGAGATGGTGGTCTTCATAAAGGTAAGATAACGTCTTACCACGACAACGTCAACTCGATGAACCCGCCCGCTTCAGATCGTCTCGAGCTCCCTGACGGTCCGATCCGACTCAGTTCGCCATCTTGAACTTCGCCAGCAGGAGCACGCTGTCGACATCCTCCCGGGTGTGAACCTCGAGTCGAACTCCCCGGCCTTCGGCATATTTGGGTGCCTCGTCGATGGTGTCGAGCACCTTTCGAGGCACCGATGCGAAGACCGCGGGGAGGGTGGTACACTCCTGGCACGGAACTCCAACACGACCCTTGATTTTGAGAAGGGAATTTGAAATGAGCAATCTCAAGAGCTGTATGTCGATGATCATCATCGCAGCGGTGGTCAGTGCCGTACCGTCTGCGGCCTCGGCTTGGGATTGGGAGGGGCACGGAACCCTCGGTCCCGGCGACCCGGTCTTCCACCGGCCGAGCACGTCGTTCCCACCGTGCTCCCTATCGAGTAGCGGGACGGCGGTCTATTACGACGTCCACACAGGCTACTGGCCGGGGAGCGGTCTTGCCTACGTCGAAGCATCGGGGACGATCAACCGGCCGGTGATCGCTACCTACCCCGCCGGGACCTTCAACCCCGCAAGCCCTTGCGACAACATCGTCACCTCCGGCGGCTGCGAGCCGTTGCCCTACACAATCATCGGCCCCTTCCTCGGCGACCCGGGCGACTACGACATCGTTGTGACCCACTGCTACAACGGAGACAGCGGAACGTACGATTTCTACTTCCAGGCTGTGCTCTTCTATGACGGCTTCGAAAGCGGAGACCTGGGCGGTTGGTCATCCGGTGTTCCGTAGCTCAACGGACTGCAAGTACGCCTCCGCGCCCCTCGGATCGAAAACCCAGGTGGGCACAGCACCTCGCCAGCCTCGCGACGAAACCTGGTGAGAAGAGCGGGCGAGCGCGGCGCCTACGAACGTGTGTCACAAACCGGGCACGGATTTCTTTGTAGCATCGATGTATGAAGTATCCACCGATTTCCCGGCTCGCGGTTCGATCGATCCCTGTCGCATGGATCATGGTGTGCTTCCTGATGGCCGGGTCGACTCTGGATGCCGACTGCACGCCCACGGGCCCCGAGATCGCCGGCAACTCCATCGACGAGGACTGCGATGGCTGGCTCGGCACCGGTCACGCATTCGATCTGCGGGCCGAGCACCCGCGGGTGCTGCTCACCCCCGATCTCCTCCAGTCGACCATCGAGCGCATGAGCGGGCCGGCGGCGCGTGAGCCCTTCCAGACCTGGTTTCAGCTGGTGCGTGACCGTGAAGACTCCAACCAGGACGTGGATCTGGTCAACCTGGCGCTCATCTATCGGGCGACCGGAGATCCCGTCTATCTCGGCCGCTTCCTTACGCGCCGACCCACCGCCGGTGTTCCGGGAGCCGAGGAACTCTTCGCCGTCGACATCCTGTGGGATGAGATTCCCGATGCCGACAAGCTCAACATCATGGCCAGGGTGTCGGCCGAGGACCACCCCTGGTACTGGGCGTCCATCAGCCAGTCGAACTCCGATCCCGACGATGTCGGGTGGGGCTACCACAGCGCCTACGGCGTCCACCGGGCCCTCGCCTACGCCGGCGCTTTCGCCCTCAGCCCGATCCTCGAGAGTCCGACGGTCGTCAACAACCCCACCGTCTACAACCGGTTCAACACCCTCAACTACCTCAACGTGGTCGATAAGGAACTCAGCTCGGTCGGCCATTTTCATCAGATCGAGAACCGCGTCGCCGGCGATTCGAGTCACAACAGCGCGCTCCCGGGAAGCCCGGGCGGGATGTAC
>Ga0209344_10003883_pt1 | contig 14263 bp, 12 predicted proteins | sample Cruoilmetagenom6_FD_187293 | JGI IMG/M metagenome (GOLD analysis project Ga0209344, IMG submission 187293) | Oil polluted marine microbial communities from Coal Oil Point, Santa Barbara, California, USA - Santa Barbara Oil Seep Sample 6 (SPAdes)... | ecosystem: Environmental > Aquatic > Marine...
TGCGCTGCCGTAATAGAGCCTGCCGCGCGTCCACCGGTGTTTTTAATATCGGCAATTCTGCTGTCGATCAGTTTGTCATAAGCCTTGTCCAAAGGCATACGCCATGCGCCTTCGCGTTCAACCGTGGCTGCTTTGATAAATTTGCGTGACAATTCGTCATTATTGGAAAACACACCTGCGTTTTCATGGCCTAAACCGATAATGATTGCACCTGTCAAAGTCGCCAGATTGATCATACCCGTTGGCTTATAGGTTTCTTGTGCATACCACAGCACATCGGCCAGCACCAAGCGCCCTTCGGCATCTGTATTGATGACTTCGATCGTGTCACCCTTCATGGATTTAACCACATCACCCGGGCGTTGCGCGTTACCGTCGGGCATGTTTTCCACGAGACCAACAAGACCCACAACATTAGCTTTTGCTTTACGCAAAGCCAATGTTTTCATTACACCGGCAACAACACCTGCACCGCCCATATCCATCGTCATCTCTTCCATACCGGCGGCAGGCTTGATGGAAATGCCGCCCGTATCAAAAACCACACCTTTGCCGACAAGTGCAAAAGGTTGTTCATCACCGCCACCATCCCATTCCATAATCACGATCTTGGATGGGCTGGGTGAGCCGTGACCGACGCCCAAAAGCGAGTGCATGCCCAACTTTTCCATATCTTTTTCTTCTAACGTGGTTATTTTCAAACCGATGCTTTTCAACGCCTCCAAACGTTTGGCAAATTCGGTTGTGGTCAGAATGTTTGCGGGCTCATTTACCAGATCACGGGTAAAGAACACACCTTCGGCAATGGCACTTTTGGGGGCATAATCCCGCGCCACCTCTTCTGCCTGATTGGCCATCACAGTGATATTACCTTGTTTTGGTGCATCAGAGGTTTTGTGATCGTGAAAGCTATATTGGCGCAATGCAAAGCCAAAAGCGATTTCAGAAGCGCATTTGCCTGCGCCATTCAGTATCAGCAAATTGGCCCCGCCTGCGGCTTTCCCCAGATTGGCGCCCGCAAGGCGCGCATCATCCACCGTCACCCGTTTTGGCATCTTAATCACTAGAACCTCTGTCGCTTTCATGCCCGCAGGCATCGACATCACATGACAACTTGCATTTGGCATATCTTCAAACAACTGAGTTTCCGCCAACCGCGTCAGGCTACGTTTCATCAACCTATTCACCCTGCGTGCGGCCAATCCTATTTGTCCTTTTGGCGATATAAAGACCGCTACTTTACCTTCAAAATCGGCAATGGCGTCCAAATCGGTTTCTATAAATTTGGGCTTCACGGGTACATTCATAATGTGGCTCCTAAGGGTCATGTTTCTTATTTTCACAAGACCTAGCGTGAAATGTGGGATTTGGCCACAAGGGACTGTTGTTGTGTGTAAACTTCCTATAAAGAAAGTGTAATCTATCTATTTGCTTTGGGGACAAAAGCCGCGTGAAAATCGTTGATCGTTATATTGTGCATCAGCTTATAGGCCCGTTTATATTTTTTCTATTCGTATTTGGCGGCATTCTTTGGCTTAATCAGGCCCTGCGGATCGTTGATGTGGTAATTGAAAACGGGCAGCCAGGCATGGTTTTCGTGGAATTGAGCTTCTATCTTTTACCCCGTGTGATTGAAAGCGTCTTTCCCGTGGCCGCGTTTGCTGCTGCATTGTTCCTGACCAACCGTCTATATGCGGAATCGGAATATGCAGCACTGATGGCAGCAGGTCAAAAACCTGTTCAATATGCCCGCCCCTTTTTTATATTCGGAATAATCTGTTTTATTATTGTATCCTTCATGGCCCATTTCATTACCCCAACCAGCAATAATGCGTTCCAGAAACGCCAACATGAAATCCGTCAGGAATATCTGTCTCAATTGATTAAAGTAGGGGAATTCATCACTCCGAAAAAGGGTGTAACCTTTTACTTTGGGCAAATGCATGACGACGGGCTTCTAGAGGATGTTCTGATCAGGGAAACTTCTGTTCAGGGCAAACAAATGATCCATACAGCCCCTACCGGGCGTCTTGTAGACAATAAAGAAGCGCCCAAACTGATCCTGATAAATGGCAGTTTACAGCAGTACGATGAAGGCACACGCCTATTAAACGTTATTCAATTTGATAGCTTTTCTTATGATCTGTCACAGTTTTCAAAGAACATAGGATCACGCCGGATTGGAGTTAACGATATGATCACACTGGATTTACCTTGGGCCATTTCTGAAGCTAAACCTGCGGATCTGCCTTATGCAGTTGAGGCACAATCACGGTTTATGAAATCATTATTTTCGCTTTTTATGCCGCTTCTAGGGGCCGCTATTTTATTTTCCGGCAACTTTAGCCGCACAGGATTTTATTATCGTATCGTATTTGCGGTCATCATTCTGCTTGGTCTGAATACCATGCGAGGTGCAGCCGAAAGTTTCGTATTAAAGTCACCATCCCTGTCGCTTGCGCTTTATATGCCTATCGTCTTGTCCATTACCATCATTGTTTTGCTGTTGATCATTACGACGAAAGGTTGGAATACTGTTGGCTTGTCAGTTCTTTGGGCAAATAGGCGGGCCCGCGTATGACACTATACTGGTATTTCACCAAGAAATTCATCTCGGCATTTATTCGGGTTTTCTTAATTATCGGATTGTTGATTTTCTTTGTTGATACAATGGAAAACATTCGATCATTATCGTATGTCGGTCTTAATTTAACAAAAGCCATCGCTCTGGCAAGCACACGCTCACCGTCTTTTATCCGCGAGGCAATGCCGATCATCGTCATGCTATCGGGACTTGTTTTTTGTGTCGGTCTGGCGCGATCCAACGAATTTGTTGTTTCACGTGCCGCAGGCGTATCAGCCCTGAAAGGCTTGGGGTTACCCATTGCAACGGCTTCACTTATCGGTCTCGTTTCTATTTTATTTCTGAATCCGCTGGTTGCGACTTTTTCAACCTATTACGACAACCTTAAAAATGACTATCTTGGGCGGCCTGATAAAACCATCACGGTAAATGAAGATGGATTTTGGTTGCGTCAGAAAACCGAAACTGGGTATATTGTTATCACTGCAAATCAAGCAACGCAGAACGGAAACAGTCTGCGTGATGTTACCATGGTTGAGTTTGATCGCGACAATAAAGCGACAAAGCGCATCTCGGCGGCGACGGCGGTTTTATCCAATAATGAATGGATACTCATTCGCACGAAAATTTGGGATTTATCAGCCGCAAGCGGTAATCCTGAAGCGGATTCTGAATTAAAGTCGATCATGCGGGTGCCGACAACGATCACCAGCGAGCAGATATTGGAAGGTTATCCAAAACCCGAAACAGTCGTTATCTGGGATTTGCCGAAATTCATCAATGCAATGGAAAACGCAGGCTTTTCTTCGCGTCAACATAGAGTGCATTTACAAATTGAACTGGCCCGGCCCATTCTGTTTGCGGCAATGATACTTATCGGTGCAGTCTTTACACTACAAAACGCCAGATTGGGAAATCTGGGAATTTCGGTTTTATTGGCACTCTTATGCGGCTTTTCCCTACATTTTCTTCAAAATCTTGCTAGAACCCTTGGAGAGGCGGGAGAGATTCCCATATTTTTTGCTGCATGGGCAGCCCCTTTAGCCGCACTTTTAACGGCACTGGCGTTGTTTTTGCATCTTGAGGACGGATAAGACGCAATGGTCTTGAAAATGGTATCAAGCATTTTGCTGGCAAGCTTTGTCGTCGCCTTCGGCCTGTATGGCTTTGCAGGCGCATCGGCACAATCAAAAGAGCCGGTTGGCTTGTTGGCCGATGCAGTTGACTACAACGCGGCATCCCAAACTTTGACGGCTAGTGGTAACGTGCGCATCGCATCCAACGGCCAGATATTAACGGCCAATAAGGTTGTTTACGATCAAAAAAACGGTAGACTGACGATCCCCAACGGCTTTACCATTACCAACACTGACGGTAGCATTCTAACAGGCACGGATGCAGAGCTGTCGTCTGATCTGTCAGATAATGTAATCAAAGGCGCACGTGTGCTGATCGCAAAACAGTTCCAATTAGCCGCTGATCAGGCACAATACAAAGATAATCGCTTTAAAGTATTGGATCGCGTTGTCGCCAGCACCTGTTATATTGGAAGACCACATTCACCCGGCAACACATCAGATACAGGTCAATGTAAATTAAGCCCAACACCCTTTTGGCAGATACGATCAAAACGTGTTATCCACGATGAGTTGACCAAGCAACTATACTTTGAAGATGCACGCCTGGAATTTCTGGGTGTTCCGGTTCTTTATACCCCAAGATTGCGTTTGCCTGATCCTACAGTTGATCGCGCAACCGGCTTTTTAACACCGTCATTTTTCACCTCGGATTTATTAAAGTTCGGTGGAAAAGTTCCTTATTTCATCGCAATTGACGATCATTCAGACGCAACGGTAACGGCTTTTGTATCAACCGTAGGAAGCTTTGTTGCTGAAGGCCAATATCGTCGTCAGACGAAAAAAGGATATTATCAGTTTGATGGAGCACTTTTATTGATCGATGGCATTGATGACAACGCTTTCAGATCATCATTGCAAGGCAATGGCCGGTTCCATATTGCAGGGGATTATGAGTGGGGATTTGAGCTGGATGTTGCGTCTGATAAAACTTTCCGCGCCCAATACGGTTATGAAGATGATGATGAGATTTCTGCGCAAGATCGACTTTTGTCAGAGGTTTATCTGGAGCGAAATCGCCAAAACAGTTTTCTGAAAGTCAGCACATCAATTTTCCAAAGCCTGCGCATTAATGAAATCGACGCCGAAATTCCGCTGGTTTTCCCGAATGTTTATTACCGCGGCATTCAGGATGATCCGCTACTCGGCGGTAAACTTGGATTTACGGTTCATTCAACAACTCTGCTGCGCGATGGCAGCGATCGGTTTTCACGCGCAGGAATTGTTGCGGATTGGCAACGTGAATGGCAACTTCGCAACGGGATTTTGCTAGGGGCGCGCGGACAAGTTGATGCCGAGTATTACACCTTAAGCAGCAATTACACGGGGTTTGCAGGATCAACAGCCAACCGCATTGCCCCTACAGTTTCAGCCGATATCAGATGGCCTTTGTCTAAGACCACAGGATCTGCAACCCACGTCATTGAACCCATTGTCCAATTGGTTTGGAACGAAGATAGTCTGAGTTCTACACCAAATGAAGACAGCATTCAGGTAGAATTTGAAGAAACCAATCTGTTTTCAACGAACCGTTTTCCGGGGTTTGACCAAAAAGAACTTGGTTTACGGGCAAATGTCGGGGTGAATTACACCCTTTATAATCCATCTGGTTGGAATTTTGGCGCAACTGTCGGGCGCGTTTACCGCCAAAAAGACCTGAGTCAATTTTCAGCAGCATCAGGTCTGGCTGGTACAAATTCCGATTGGGTCAGTGCATTTACCATAAGTTTCCCCAAAGCGTTTGAGCTAACCAACCGAACTTTGTTTGACAGTAAATTCAATCTGTCCAAAAATGAAACCAGTCTGAACTTTATTTATAAAAAATTACAAGGTGAAGCAACATATCTACGTTTGAAACAAGATGTTGTTGCAGGGGCAAATGACAGGCGTAGTGAAGCAGCCCTAAAGTTGATTTTCACCCCATACGACAACTGGCAATATTTGGCTGAATGGCGTCACGACTTTGTTACCGACAGTGCCATAGAAGGCGAGTTTGGCATAAAATATATAAATGAATGCATAGAAATTGATCTTTCCCTCTCGCTTCAATATGTCTCCTCTGGTAATGTTACTCCAACTACAGAACTGGGGCTTACAGTCTCGTTTATCGGGATAGGTAATCAGGCACGTACAAAAAATCGGAAACGACGTTGTGCGATTTAAGGTGAATAGGTGAAACAATGAAAAAAATAGCTCTTTTAACTTATGGTATCTCGCTTTGCCTTTCTTTGGCATTTCCTTCATTAGCCGCAAGTATTTATTCGCCCATTTATCACGTCAATGACAGCGTGGTCACGGAATACGAGCTGCAACAGCGCATCAAAATGCTACAGTCATTCGGCACCCGCGGTGATTTACGCCAGATGGCAACAGACCAATTAATCGAAGATAGATTACGTTCTCAGGCAGCCAAAGAAGCAGGTATTACCACCAATGATGAAGAAATTTTGGGCGGTATGGAAGAGTTTGCTGCTCGCGGAAACTTTAGCACAGAACAGCTTCTTAACTATTTTCGCCAACGCGGGGTTCATCGTGAAACTTTTGAGGATTTTGTTAGCGCAGGTATTTTATGGCGCAATGTTATTGGTGCGCGCTTTGCATCCAAGGTCAACGTGACGGATGAAGAAGTGGATGCGCAACTGAATGTCAACGCAATCAGTTTTCCAAAGACGGTTAATATCGCAGAAATTATTTTACCCGTTGCAGAACGTGGGGCTGCACAGACCCGCGCACTTGCGGATCGCCTTTCACAAACGCTAAAAAGCAGTAACCAATTCTCTATTGCCGCAAAAAAATTCTCTAAATCAGATACGGCATTTCGCGGCGGCGCAATGGGTTGGATCCCGCTCGGCACCCTGCCCGCCCAGGTTTCATCACGCGTATCCGCATTAGAGCCAGGTCAGGTTACAGCCCCCATCATTCTTGGTAGTGCGATTGCGCTCTATCAATTACGCGGCGTGCGCGAAGCCAAGTCTGCCGGCGAACAAGTTATTTCTGTCAGCTATTTGAATGTAATTATGCCAAACACGAAATCAAGCCAAGGTGGTCAAATCGCAGCGGCCACAAAACTGATGAATTCAAGCGACACATGTTTGGATATTCAGGCCAACACGTCAAAATTCGCCGAAAATGCAGTTACCAGTCAATCGCTTCCATCAGCACAAGTACCCGTGCGCCTTGCTGTTGAAATTGCAAAACTCGACCCAAATGAATCCGGTTATTATGTAGCGGAAAACGGTGGCATCAATGTAGTGATGTTGTGTAACCGTGCCAAAGACTTACCTGAAGGCGCGCGTGAACAAATCCGCAATGCCCTGTTTGGACAGCGCGTTGGCAGTTTTGGTGCCGGATATTTACAGGAATTACGCGGCGACGCTATTATTATTGCAAAATGACAAAGCCGATTGCACTAACGGCAGGGGATCCCAGCGGTGTCGGACTTGAATTAACCGGACTAGCCTGGAAACAGCTAAAAAATGAACGGCCCTTTTTTTTAATTGCAGATCACGGCCATGTTGAAGCCGCAACCGATGTGCCGCTAAAAGCTATAACAAGCCCATCACAGGCGGAAAGTGCTTTCAAACAAGCACTACCCGTTCTGCACTTACCCTTTGCGACCGCACCTGTCGTGGGCACTGAACAACCTGAAAATGCATATGATGTTATTCAATCCATTGAAATGGCAGTGGATTTTGTTACCACGGGACAAGCTTTGGCCCTGTGCACCAATCCGATCAATAAAAAAGTTCTAAAAGTCGGTGCGCAATTCCCCTTTCCGGGTCATACAGAATTTTTAGCACATCTTGGTGGGGTCAAAAATGCTGTGATGATGTTATGTGCACCCGAATTACGCGCCGTACCCGTAACGATCCATATTGCATTATCGGATGTTCCCGATCAGTTGACCGATACGTTGATTGAGGAAACTCTGACGATCACACATCAAGCTTTGGCGCGTGATTTCGGCCTGCAAAATCCTGTTATTGCCGTTGCCGGCCTGAATCCACATGCCGGTGAAGGCGGTACGATGGGTACTGAAGAGCTTGATCGTATTACCCCGCTTTTGGAAAAACTACGCCAAAGCGGTATGTCTTTGATCGGGCCTATGCCCGCTGACACTATGTTTCATCAAGCTGCCCGTGCTAAATATGATGCCGCTGTTTGTATGTACCACGATCAGGCTTTAATTCCATTGAAAACGCTGAATTTCTCTGCCGGCGTCAACACCACGCTTGGCTTGCCGTTTATCAGAACGTCGCCCGATCATGGCACGGCTTTTGATATTGCGGGCAAATCGATCGCGGATCCCACCAGTCTGGTTGAGGCAATCAGGCAGGCCCACTTTATGGCAGAAAACAGAGCGCATTATGACAGTATCGGCTGATGGCCTGCCGCCCCTGCGCGATGTTATATCCAAACATGGGTTGCGCGCACAAAAATCCTTGGGGCAGAATTTTTTACTTGATTTGAACCTGACAGGAAAAATTGCACGCCAAGCAGGTGATTTATCCAATTGTGATGTGCTGGAAATCGGTCCGGGGCCAGGTGGCCTGACCCGCGCATTGCTACATGAGGGTGCACGGCGTGTTGTGGCTATTGAACGCGATGAACGTTGCCTTCCCGCTTTGGCCGAAATAGCCGATCATTATGCAGGGCGCTTGAAGATAATACCAGGGGATGCACTGGCCCTGAATCCTAGTGAACACCTGAATGGGCCAATTAAGATTGTCGCTAATCTACCCTATAATATCGGCACCGAATTACTGGTGCGCTGGTTAACCCCGACCATATGGCCGCCTTATTGGGATAGCCTGACGTTGATGTTCCAACGTGAGGTAGCGATGCGTATTGTGGCACAACCCGGTAGCAAGGCTTATGGGCGTCTGTCCATTCTTGCACAGTGGCGTAGTGACGCAAAGATCGTGATGGATTTACCGCCGCAAGCATTTACACCCGCTCCAAAAGTATCTTCTGCGGTGGTACATATTACCAAATGCAACGAACCTAAATTTGATTGTAATGCCAAGATCTTGGAACGCGTTGTTGCTGCAGCTTTCAATCAACGCCGTAAAATGCTGCGTGCCAGTTTAAAATCGCTTGCGCCAGATGTAGAGGATCGGTTGCGCACCGCAGGAATACAACCGACAGAACGTGCAGAACAACTATCTGTTCAACAGTTTTGCATGCTTAGCAAACAATTTGAGTGATGTAATTATTCAGCGGCCGCTTCCGGCTTCGTGGCTTCAGCAGGTTTCTCTGCTTCAGGTGCCGCAAGCTCAACTTTCTTTGCAGCTACTCTAACCCGCTTGGGTTTCTTCGGTGTATCAGACGAAGGTTTGCTTTCGGGAGTTTCCACCAAATTTGATTGATCTGCCTGAGCAGGAAAAAGTTCAGCTGTATCGCCTGCAATATCTGGTTGTGCTTCCCCGGAAACAGCTGCAGGCTTTTGTGGGTTATTTTGGTTCTGCTTTTGATTATTCTGGTTTTGTTGCTGCTGTTGGCGTTGTGTTTCTTGGGCTTCACGGCGTTCATTTATTTCACGCTGCGCTTCTGTCAAAAGACGTGAATAATGTTCGGAATGCTGTAAAAAATTTTCCGCGTTTACACGGTCACCAGACAATGTCGCATCATGGGCAAGAGCTTGGTATTTATCTACAATCTGTTGTGGCGTACCACGCACTTTGCCCTCTGGGCCGGCGCTATCAAACACCCGGTTCACAACATTTGCTGCATTGCCACGACGATTGTTATTGTGGTTCTTATTGCGTGAGCGCGATTTGTTGGGCGATCTCATATGGTTTGGTTACCTTATATTCGAATATTTGAAGTTTGCGTCTTAACGACGAATTCCCGTTTTGTTTATGGGGTTTACCGGATGAGACTAAATCAATCATCCTGTGCACAATTATATCCAACTGAAATACCGATACAAGCCTTAAACAGGGGTTTTGATGAATTTTAATTAAAATAGGCCATCTTACGCCTCTTTTTACCTTATAAAAGCAATTACACGGTCTTTTCCTGTTAAATCCTGCACGCAAAAGCCATCTGAAAACCCAGTTTCGGCAAATATATCCAAAACAGATTGTGCCTGATCCCATCCAATTTCCACGAAAATACGCCCGTTAGGGGTAAGATATTGCCCCGCTCTTCGGGCTATTTCGCGGTAAGCATCCAATCCGTCGCCCCCTGGCGTCAAGGCCATGCGCGGTTCCCAGTCACGCACATCGGGTGCTATAGTCAACATAGCATCTGCCGTAATGTAGGGTGGATTACTGACAATCAGGTCAAACTTGCCCGTCACATCGGAAAACCAGTCGGATTGTTTTAGTGTTGCACGCTCTGTTAACCCAAGGGATCTGCAATTGTCTTGCGCAACCAGTAACGCTTTTTCAGATTGATCTACACCCACCCCACGCGCATCGGACCATTCGGCCAGCAAGGTCAATAAAATGCAGCCGGACCCGGTTCCCAAATCCAGAATATTCGCGGCAGTCCCACTTTTAAATACTTCTTCAATCAGAGTTTCAGTGTCAGGCCTTGGATCAAGCACATCCGGAGTCACAGCAAAATCCCGTCCCCAAAATTCCCGCACCCCAATAATCTGTGCAACAGGTTGGTGTTGCATACGTTGCGCAATGGTCGCTTTAAATCGTATCACTTGTTCGGGTGTAACTGCATCCTGCAATCTTGCCCCTAAAAGCCCACGATTTATATCCATCGCATAGGCCAGCAAAATGCGGGTATCCGTTGCCGCCCCATCTTTTATGACTGGTGAAAGCTGTGTCTGACCCCATTGCAATAACGCTTTAACCGTTTGGGTCACGGGTTCAGCTCAGCCAACTTTTGCGCTTGATCATCGGCAATAAGCGCGTCAATTGTTTCATCCAAGTCACCCTGCATAATTTGATCCAGTTTATAAAGCGTCAGGTTAATGCGATGATCAGTCATGCGTCCTTGTGGAAAGTTATAGGTGCGAATACGCTCGGAACGATCACCTGACCCTACCTGCCCTTTGCGGCTGGCAGAGCGTTCTTCATCAGCTTCCTGACGTTTAAGGTCATACAAGCGTGTGCGCAGGGTTTGCAATGCAATTTCGCGATTGCGATGTTGTGATTTTTCAGCCGATACCACCATAATACCTGTAGGGATATGAACAATACGTACCGCACTGTCGGTTGTATTTACGTGCTGCCCACCGGAACCGGATGCACGCATGGTATCAATCCGTAAATCCGTTGTCGGTAGATCAATATCAACTTCTTGTGCTTCGGGTAGAACCGCAACGGTGGCCGCCGAAGTATGCACCCGCCCGCCGCTTTCAGTTGTCGGTACACGCTGCACACGGTGAACACCACTTTCAAATTTCAACCTGGCAAAAACACCTTTGCCGGTAACATTGGCGACGACTTCGCGGTATCCGCCAAGTTCGGTTGCCGCCTCTTCGATGATTTCAATTTTCCAGCCAACAGAATCGCAATAGCGTTGGTACATGCGCAGCAAATCGCCCGCAAACAACGCCGCTTCATCGCCACCAGTACCGGCGCGGATTTCCAACACTGCAGATCGCTCATCAGCTTCGTCTTTTGGCAGTAATGACAGTTGTAAATCATGTTCTGCCTTGGGTAATGCCGCTTTAAGTTCAGGCAATTCTTCTTCTGCCAGTTCTTTCATATCAGCATCATCAAGCATTTCTTCAGCGTCAGATATATCTGTTATAAGCATTTGATACTTTGCAATTTTATCAACAACTGGCTTCAGGTCGGAATATTCTTTCGACAGGGTAGCAAAATCATCGCCCACAGACCCATCCGCCATTTTGGCTTCCAGAAATTCGAAGCGCGCAGTAATTTGTCTAAGTTTATCTTCTGGTATCATCTGCGTGACATTGCGTGTTGTTGGGCTTTGGTCAATACCAAGCATGACTTTTATACATATTTATGCTAGAAAGACTGTATGAAGTGGCTTTTACCGATCATATTCATCATCATCTCATCACTATCATACGCGGATGAGGCAAAAGTGAAGTGGCCGGATTGTTATTGCACTGACAAAACCGGGGCCCGTGTCGAACTGGGTACGGAAATCTGTATGCAGGTCGGTGGCCGCGATTTTATTGCCCGTTGTGAGATGTCCCTGAATAATCCAATGTGGCGTGAGATCAGTCAGGGCTGTCTATCGTCCGGCAATCATCCCACGGATAACGGAGATCCACTGATCAATACGCATCTTGTTGACGCCTAAGTCTGAATGCCCAAAGCGTGAGCGGGAAAATATCACCAGTTTTGATTGATCGACACCTGATGTTACGGCTTTGATCGTAATATAATCTGGATAACCCATCAGTACTGAGCGTTGCACATAGGTGATCATTTTTGTATCAACGGCCCCTGCAATACGTGTAGTACGCGGTTGATTTTGCACAAAATCATCGATCAGCCGGATCAGTTCATCTGCGGTTATATCAAACAATGTGGATGTGAAACGGTATTCGTTTGGCTTACCAGTTGAAGCCGCAGTTTGCGGGTCTTTATGCAGCATGTCTGTATCACTGGGTGCAAAACGGATATAGGCAAGCAACAAAACAATCCCGAAAGTAATGATATAAAATACAGCCATCATATTACGTTTCATTCCGCTGCTTGATCAGCCACCGCTTCTGCATCTATTTCTGCGGCACGTTTTTCGACAAGTTCCACAATATGATCAACCATATGCTTATTGCCCAGTTTATGGTCTTGCATGCCTGCCATATAAACCATACCGGACCCGGCACCGCCGCCCGTAAAGCCAACATCCGTCATCAGGGCCTCGCCCGGGCCGTTAACCACACAACCAATAATCGACAATGACAACGGGGTTTTGATATGTTCCAGACGTTTTTCAAGGGCTTCCACAGTTTTGATCACATCAAAACCTTGGCGCGCGCAACTTGGGCAGGAAATAATATTGACACCGCGATGGCGAAGGCCAAGGGATTTTAGAATTTCATAACCGACTTTGACCTCTTCCACGGGGTCAGCGGATAATGATACACGGATTGTATCACCAATACCCATCCACAACAGATTACCCAAACCAATGGCGGATTTGATAGTGCCAGAGGTTAATCCACCCGCCTCGGTAATTCCTAAATGGATCGGGGCATCGGTGGCTTCTGCCAATCCTTGATAGGCAGCGGCGGCCATAAAAACATCGGATGCTTTTACAGATATTTTATACTCGTGGAAATCATTGTCCTGCAAAATACGGATATGATCCATCCCGCTTTCAATCATCGCGTCTGGGCAAGGTTCGGCGTATTTGTCTAATAAATGCTTTTCCAATGACCCTGCATTCACCCCGATACGGATGGAACAGCCGTGATCTTTAGCCGCTTTGATAACTTCGCCCACCCGCGTTGGATTGCCGATATTGCCGGGATTGATCCGCAAACAGGCAACCCCCGCTTCAGCAGCTTCAATGGCGCGTTTGTAGTGGAAATGAATGTCTGCCACCAAGGGTACCGGGCTTTCACGGACGATTTCATACATTGCGGCTGTCGAGGCTTCGTCAGGGCAAGACACCCGCACAATATCGGCCCCCGCATCCGCACAGGCCTGAATTTGCGCAATCGTCGCTTTAGCATCGGACGTAAGTGTATTGGTCATCGTTTGCACAGTGATTGGCGCATCGCCCCCGACAGGTATAGAACCCACATGGATTTGACGGCTTTTACGACGGTAGATATTGCGCCATGGGCGAATGGGGTTGTGGGTCATGAAAGGGCCTGATTATAGCGTATCTTATTACAGCTTAGTCGTTTTGAAGTGTTTTTAAAATAGCTTCGGCAGTTTGATCGTGCACTGCATTCAACGGCGGTGCAAGCGGTTCTGAGAACAGGTTCAAAACTTCGCTATAACTTTGTTTTATATCGCTTTGCGCCAAAGATACCTTACGTGAAACACCACCATTTGCCCCAACAGGCCCAAAGATTTTTTGACCGATCATAAAATAAACCGCGCCTGAATTCCCTGCTTTCAGTAATGGGCCTTGCAAATCATTTGGCAGTCTGTAGCGTTCACCCGCATTCAATATTTTTTCAAACAATACGCTGTTGTCAGGTAAATAGACCCGCACCCATGCAGGACGTGTGGCAACAATATCCAGACTTGGCGGTCCTTGTTCGACAACGGCAACCGTGCTTTCTGTCGGGATACTTGCAGGCATAACTAAACTTCGGCTTGGGGCATATGTACCAAACGTTTCGGGATCAATCGTCGCAATCGGGCCATCACGTGAAATGACACTGGGTAGATCAAGCTCTTGCGGGCGGTACAACTGATCCAATGATAACGTCATATTATCTGAAACAGTCGCAATTTCCGTTGTGCCAAATTCGGGGCTTGGGTCCGCGGTAGCAACCCCTTCCGACAATACCGAAACATTGGATGCAACACCGGGGGTTTCATTGACAGGGGCAAATTGTACACGTTGTACTTCTTGCAGAACCCACCACCCACCGTAGCCCAGTCCAACCACGAGTGTCATCAACACCATAAGA
>Ga0209344_10003884_pt1 | contig 14260 bp, 16 predicted proteins | sample Cruoilmetagenom6_FD_187293 | JGI IMG/M metagenome (GOLD analysis project Ga0209344, IMG submission 187293) | Oil polluted marine microbial communities from Coal Oil Point, Santa Barbara, California, USA - Santa Barbara Oil Seep Sample 6 (SPAdes)... | ecosystem: Environmental > Aquatic > Marine...
TGATGCCTCCTTCCACGCTTAGGCAGATGAAAAGTAGCGGTGAGCTCGATATTTTTCGCGCCAGTTGGATTGCCGATTATCCCGATGCCGAAAATTATCTTTCCCTTTTCTATAGCCCAAATTTTGCTCCGGATGGTCCAAACTATATGCACTTTCGCAATGCAACTTTTGACAGCATTTATGAAAGGTCACTAACAATTACAAACATTGAGGAACGCAAACTTCTTTACACCAAAATGGATTCCATAATTGTGGAGGAAGCACCTGTTGTACCACTATTTTATGATATGGCGGTACGATTTGTAAATAAAAAAGTTTCGGGCCTCGGCATCAATCCACAGAATTTTTTGATTTTGAAACATGTGAAGAAATCAAAATAATTTATACATTACCTTTTTAAATTAAAAAAAAAGAAAACGATGGGATTTGGAGGTTCTGCTCTGGCAATGGCACAAACGCTTCGCAATAATGCAAAGCAACTTGTAAAGCGCGATAAATATTTTGAAAAAAATATTACCCCCTCCAATAGCAACTACGGAAAAATTATTGACTACAAAAAAATGTCACCCGAACAATTTGCAACATTTAAACAAAAACTGCGGCAAACTGAAATAGAGCGACAAAAACGTTTAGTCCTTGTTTTTGGAAGTGTAATGGTTGTAATTGTAGGGATCCTAATTTACTTTTTATTTTTTTATTAAGCCTTGCGCCATTTCGAAGTTTCCTCAAAAACGTGTTCCAAAATCTTGGCGTCCATTTCCGTAAATTCTATATTTCTTCGGCTCATTACCACTTTTGCAACTTCAAAAGCCTTATCGGTTTTATAGGTTGTAAAGCCACCGCTTCCGCCCCAACTAAAACTGGGAACGAAATTTCGGGGAAAACCGCTTCCGAAGATATTTGCACTAACGCCCACAACCGTTCCTGTATTGAACATAGTATTAATGCCACATTTGCTGTGGTCGCCCATCATCAAACCACAAAATTGAAGACCCGTACGTGCAAAACCTTCCGTTTCATAATCCCATAAACGGACTTCAGCATAATTGTTTTTTAAATTTGAATTGTTAGTATCTGCGCCCAAATTGCACCATTCCCCCAATACTGAATTTCCCAAAAAACCATCGTGGCCTTTGTTTGAATATCCAAAAATTACACAATTATTCACCTCTCCCCCAACTTTACTGTGAGGTCCAATGGTAGTATTGCTGTAAATCTTGGCGCCCATTTTTAAAGTGGAATATTCGCATAGTGCAAAAGGCCCACGGACTGAACATGCTTCCATTATTTCAGCATCCTTCCCAATGTAAATGGGACCTTCCGAAGCATTTAAGGAACAAAGAGGCAATTGGGCTCCCTCTTCAATAAAAATATTTTCTGGATGGCTTGCCCAAACCGATTCGGGAATGGGTTGCGATTCCCGGTCTTTGGTAAGCAATTCAAAATCACGTTTTATCGCTTTCCCGTTTTTTGAAAAAATGTCCCAAGTGTGCTCAATTCTTAAAACATCGTCGTGAGCGTATTGTGCAATATTGTAGGTTTCAAAATCTACTTCCTGCCCTTCTGTTGTGAAAAAAGCAATAGGTTCGTCTTCCAGAAACAGCGCTTGGTTTTCTTCCAAGCCTTTAATTATATTGACCAATTTTTCCGAAGGAAGAAAGGAAGCGTTTATAAAAATATTATTATCCAGCTCCAAAAAAGGATATTTTTCGGAAAGATAGTCTTCGGTAACCGTAGTTGTTGTAAACCCCAACAGATGTTCCCATTTTTCGCGGATGGTTAAAATACCTACGCGAATGTCAGCCACTGGGCGTGTAAAAGTAAAGGGCAAAAGCTGATTGCGGACGTTTCCGTCAAAGAGAATATAGTTCATTTTAAAGTGTTATTCTAGAATTTTTAAAATTTCATAAGGAATAGAATAAAAAACAAAATTACCGAAAAAATTGAGGTGCAAATACCAATAATGGCGAGCCTATAATTGCTTTCCGCTTTTTGAATAAGTGTTATATTTTGTTGGGCCATTTGTTGTATAAGTTCAGCTTGTTTCAGCTCATTATTTTCAAGAACCTCTATTCTTTTTAATAAACTTGTGGGATCGAGACTAGGATCTATTTCGGTTTTTTCCTTCTGTTTTTTATTTGATGAAAGAATCCTTCCCGCCGTTTCGGCCAAGGAAATTGCGTGAGGTATCAAATGTGTCCAGGCCATAATGAGTTTATTTTAATGTGAAGTAATAAAGATAGCAAAGGTCTATCCAAACCCAAACAAAAAGCCTTCGATTTCTCGAAGGCTTTTCAATATTTTAATAAAAAAAGAAAGCTATTCTTCAGTATTAGCTTCTTTTGCAGCAGGCTTTTTAAACTTGTCGTATTTGTTTTTGAATTTGTCAATACGTCCAGCTGTATCAATAAGTTTTGCTTTTCCGGTATAGAAAGGATGCGAAGAACGTGAAATTTCCATTTTTACCAAAGGATACTCAACACCATCAACTTCGATAGTTTCTCTAGTATCTGCAGTTGATTTAGTAAGGAAAACGTCTTCGTTACTCATATCTTTAAAAGCAACTAATCTATAATTTTCTGGGTGGATACCTTTTTTCATCTCTCTACTATTATATTTTAAAAAATGCACTCTTCCGACCTTTCGGAATTGAGTTTGCAAATTTAAGTAATAATTGGAAACTAACAACAAAATTCTACACTTTTTTAATTCGTTACCAAATCGCTCGCAAATGTAACGTTTTGCTATCTTTGTTTACTAACACCACTAACCAAAAACAACTTTCAAATATGGAAACACAAACAGCATCAGTTAAAAAAATAGCTATCAATTATGGGCTTCTTTTAGCTTTACTCTCAATTGTTTTGCAAGTAATTTCATATGTGCTCGATGCACATATTGATCGGCCTTGGTGGTTAACTGTGCTACAGTTAATTATCTCCATTAGCGTAATTTCTTATGGTATAAAATCGTATAAAACCTTAAATGCGGGTTACCTTACTTTGGGACAAGCGTTAAAAACTGGCCTAGCAATTAGCCTAATAGCTGGAATTATTGCAGTTGTTTTCAACTATATATTTATTAATTATATTGATCCCGATTTCGTTCAAAAAACATTAGATTTCTCTAGAGAACAGATGATTGAACAAAATCCAAATATGACCGAACAACAGATTGAAAATGCGATGACGATGACTGCTAAATTTATGACGCCAATATTTATGTCTGCTATTGCAATATTAGCAACATTATTTTTTGGTTTTATAATTTCCTTGTTTGCAGGATTGGTTATGAAGAAAAACCCACCGCAACATTTATAATAATTAATGAACATTTCCATAGTCATCCCCCTTCTTAACGAAGATGAATCGCTGAATGAATTATACCGTTGGATTGCAGACGTTATGCAATCCAATGGTTTTTTATACGAACTCATTTTCATTGACGATGGCAGTACTGATGGCTCATGGAAAATAATTGAAAAACTTTCCACAGAAAACTCTTCTGTAAAAGGAATTCGTTTTCAGAAAAATTACGGGAAGTCACAAGCATTGCACGCTGGCTTTGCAATGGCAAAAGGCGATGTAATAATTACGATGGATGCCGATTTACAGGACAATCCCGAAGAAATTCCCGAACTCTACAAAATGATTACCGAAGAAGGTTTCGACCTGGTTTCAGGTTGGAAAAAGAAACGTTTTGACTCGGTACTGAGTAAAAACATGCCTTCAAAATTGTTCAATTATGCTGCGCGAAAAACTTCTGGCGTAAAATTGCACGACTTCAATTGTGGACTTAAGGCCTATAAAAAAGATGTTGTAAAAACCATTGAGGTTACCGGCGAAATGCACCGCTACATTCCTGTGTTGGCGAAAAATGCAGGTTTCGGAAATATATCGGAAAAACCCGTGTTGCACCAAGCCCGCAAATACGGAACTACAAAATTTGGCGCGGAACGTTTCATCCGTGGTTTTTTGGATCTAATTACTATTTGGTTTCTGTCGAAATTCGGTAAAAGGCCCATGCACCTCTTTGGGGCTTGGGGTGCATTAATGCTAATTATTGGTTTCTTTTTGACGCTTTATTTGGGAATTGACAAACTGTTCTTAAATCCCTTCGGAAGGCTAATCACCGAGCGGCCACAATTTTACATTGCCCTTACTGCGATGATTCTCGGAACGCAACTTTTTCTCGCAGGATTTTTGGGCGAATTGATCCTTCGAAGCAAAAAAGATTCCCAAAACTACATTATTAAAGAACAACGAAACTTCCAAGATTAACCATCGAGATTCGTTATTTTTGCACATTAAATTAAGCAAATGATTTACGTAGATCCAAAAATCTTAGACCGCGTTAACCAGTGGCTCACTCCTTTTTTTGACGAAAAAACCCAGCACGAAATAAAAGAAATGATTGCTTACGATCCCGAGGGATTGGAAGATAGTTTTTATAAAAATCTTGAATTTGGCACTGGTGGAATGCGTGGCGTTATGGGCCTTGGCGACAACCGCATCAATAAATATACTTTGGGAAAAAATACCCAGGGACTTTCAAATTATTTAAAAAAACAGTTTCCGGAGCAACAAATTAAAGTGGCCATTGCATACGATTGTCGACACAACAGCAAGGAATTTGCAAAAATGGTGGCCGATGTTTTTTCGGCAAACGGAATAAAAGTATTTCTTTTTTCTGAATTGCGGCCCACACCCGAACTTTCATTCGCAGTAAAATATTTGAATTGCCAAGCGGGAATTGTTTTGACAGCTTCCCACAACCCGCCGGAATACAACGGCTACAAAGTATATTGGGAAGATGGGGGACAATTGGTTCCGCCGCAGGACGGCGAAATAATTGCTGAAATAAATTCACTTAATTACGAAGACATTCTTTTTGATGCGAACGAAGCTTTGATTCAATATATAGATACCGAAGTAGATGAAGCTTTTGCAAAAGCTTCGGTGGAAAACGGAACCTTTAATATTTCAAGAGAAGCGAAAGACAATTTAAAAATAGTTTTTACTTCACTTCACGGAACTTCCATTACAATGATTCCAAAAGTTTTGGAAAAGGCTGGCTACAAAAATGTATCTATCGTTGAAGCGCAAGCCGAACCAAATGGTGATTTCCCAACGGTAAAATCACCAAACCCAGAAGAGCCTGCAGCATTGAAAATGGCTTTGGAATTGGCCGAAAAAGAAAACGCCGATATCGTAATTGGTACTGATCCTGATTGCGACCGTTTGGGCGTTGCCGTTAGAAATGATAATGACGAAATGGTTTTGCTAAACGGAAACCAAGCAATGGTTTTGATGACCCATTTTTTATTGGATGAATGGAAAAAAGCTGGAAAACTGAACGGAAAACAGTTTGTGGCTTCCACAATTGTTTCAACGCCTATGGTAGAAAAGGTGGCGAAACATTTCAATGTTAATTATTTGGAAGGACTTACGGGTTTTAAGTGGATTGCGAAAATGATAAAAGATTTCCCGCAGCTTGATTTTATTGGTGGAGGCGAAGAAAGCTTTGGTTATTTGGTGGGCGATTTCGTGCGCGACAAAGATGCCGTTACCGCTACCCTACTTGCTTGCGAAATTGCAGCACAGAAAAAGAATTCCGGCAGCAGTATGTTCAAATATTTGAATGAAATTTATAACACCTACGGCAACTACCGCGAGCATTTAATCTCAGTTACCAAAAAAGGCAAACGGGGTGCCGAGGAAATTTCAGCAATGATGAAGACGCTGCGCGAAAATCCGTTTAAGGAAATTGCAGGTAGTAAAGTAGTGCGCATGGACGATATCTCAAAAGGCGAAACTACAGATTTTTTGAAACAGGAAACTTTGTCATTAAACCTGCCAAAATCCAATGTTTTAATCTATTATACCGAAGATGGCAGCAAAATTGCAGCGCGACCCAGCGGTACCGAACCCAAAATAAAGTTCTACATTAGCGTGAACACTTCCGAAAAGGAAAATTTTGAAGAAATACTTCGGAAAAAAATTGATGCAATTGCCGCACAGCTAAACGTGAGTTAATGAATTATTTCAGAAAAATACTTCGCTACGCCTACCCCTATAAAAGGTTTGCCTTTTTAAACATTTTTTTTAACGTGCTGTACGCTTTGTTCAGCACGCTATCTTTTGTGGCGCTGATTCCCGTTTTGGAAATTATTTTCAGCGACCAGCGAACGCTTGGGCCGCGCCCAATTTATGGGGGCTTTTCAAACATTAAGGATTATTCACAGGAATACCTCAACTATTTTATAATCGATAACATCAACAGATTCGGGGAGTTTAGGATTTTGATGTATATGGTGGCAATTATCATCGCGCTATTTTTATTGAAAAACTTGAGTAATTATTTGGCGATGTTTTACTCCACTTTTCTTCGGAATGGGGTTTTAAAAGATCTCCGAAACGACCTTTACAGTAAGGTGATACAATTTCCGTTGGCGTTTTATTCCGAAAAGCGAAAGGGCGATACAATTTCCCGATTGAGCGGCGATGTGGATGAAGTGAAAAACTCGGTGCTTTCAGTTCTCGAAATGATCGTGCGCGAGCCTTTGACCATTATATTTTCATTGGTAACGATGCTTTTCATCAGTGCAAAACTTACTCTATTCGTATTTCTTTTTCTTCCTATTTCGGGATTTTTGATTTCAAAAGTGGGAAAATCACTTAAAAAAGGTTCCCTAAAAGTGCAACAGGAACAGGGCGTCTTTCTTTCCATTTTGGAGGAAACAATGGGTGGATTGCGAATAATAAAGGCTTTTCACGCCGAAAATCTTTTTCAGAAAAAATTTGAGGACAGCAACGAAAGGTTTTATAAATATTCAAACTCAGTTTTGAACCGTCAAAACCTTGCGTCACCATTGAGTGAACTTTTGGGTATCATTACCATTGGTGTTCTGTTGGTCTATGGCGGGTATTTGGTTTTTGTGGATAGAACCTTGGAGGCCAGTTTCTTTATTGGCTATATAATGTTGGCCTATAATATTTTGACGCCCGCTAAAGCTATTGCAAAAGCTAGCTATTCCCTAAAACGTGCCGATGGTTCCGCACACCGAATTTTGGAATTGCTGGAGGCGAAAAACACAATCACAGATATTGAAAATCCCGTCCAAAAAGAAGGATTTGACAATGTTATTTCCATTAAAAATATTTCGTTTAAATACGAAGACCAATACGTATTAAAGGATTTTTCGTTGGAAATTCCGAAAGGAAAAACCGTTGCCCTTGTTGGCCAGTCCGGAAGCGGAAAGAGTACGATCGCCAATTTATTGACCCGTTTTTATGACGTGAATGAAGGCAGTATTGAAATTGACGGTGTGGATATAAAAAATATTTCAAAGAAATCGTTACGCGGATTGATGGGTATTGTTTCGCAGGATTCCATTCTCTTTAACGATTCCGTGGCGAACAATCTCAAACTTGGAAAACCTTTGGCTTCCGAAGCAGAATTAATGGAAGCTTCGGAAATAAGCAATTCCTACGAATTTATAAAAGAGTTGCCCGAAGGTTTTGAAACAAATATTGGCGACAGCGGAAATAAATTAAGCGGTGGCCAAAAACAACGTTTAAGCATTGCACGTGCGGTTCTAAAAAATCCGCCAATCATGATTTTGGACGAGGCAACTTCTGCACTTGATACCGAAAGTGAGCGTTTGGTACAGGATGCCCTTGAAAAGATGATGAAAAACCGCACTTCAATTGTTATTGCGCATCGTCTTTCCACCATTCAAAATGCCGATAAAATTGTAGTTCTTTCCAAAGGAAAAATTGTGGAACAGGGCAAGCACCAAGAACTTTTGGAGAAAAAAGGCGTTTACTACAGCTTGGTGGAAATGCAATCGCTGGCCTAATTATTTACTTCAATTAAACCATTGTTGCGTAACTTAGTCCTAAACATAAGTGCGGCATTTTGAAAATGGTTGAAGAACAAGAACTGGTTACGGCATTACAGACACAGGGAGCCAAAGAGGCTGCCTTTAGGGAACTTGTAGCGCAATACAAGGAACGGCTGTATTGGCAAATTCGAAATATGGTTTTGGATCACGATGACGCCGACGACGTGCTTCAAAATACCTTTATAAAAGTTTTCAGAAATATTGATTCCTTTAAAGGTGAAAGTAAGTTGCACACGTGGATGTACCGAATTGCCGCAAATGAATCTATAACTTTTCTCAACAAAAAAGCAAAACGCCACAATGTTTCATTAGACAATATTAAAGACAATGCGGTGCGGAAATTGGAAACAGATGTGTATTTTGAAGGCGACCAACTGCAACTTCAATTTCAAAAAGCAATTGCAACGCTGCCCGAGAGACAACGGTTGATTTTTACAATGAAATATTTTGAAGACCACACTTTTGAGGAACTTTCAGAAATATTGGAAACCTCAGTTGGCGGTTTGAAAAGCAGTTATCACATTGCCGTGAAAAAAATTACGGAATTCATAAAAACAAATGAAACTTTATAAATTACAGTTAGTCAAAATTTAAAGTGAAAAAAGAAGAATACAATATCAATTTTAAAGTACCCGAAAGTTATTTTGAAACTTTTGAGGAGCGTCTTTTCAGTAAAATGGCTGAAGAGAATTTTCCCAAAACCACTGGTTTTAAAATTCCGGACCACTATTTTGAAAATTTGCAGGTGCAGGTTTTAAATGAAGTTGAAACTTCAGAAAAACCAAAAAAGGTAATACAGCTATTTCCTCGAAAATATTTTGGGTATGCCGCCGCAATTGCCGCTTGTTTGATTCTTGGATTTACGTTTTTTAACACACAACATAATACTTCCCAATTGGATTCGCTTCAATTTGCGGCCATTGATACTTACATTGAAGAAGGCAATTTGAGCCTAGACCTTTATGACGTGACCTCATATATTGAAGATGAGGATATAGCCAATATAGATCTGGACGCGAAGTATTTTACCGACAGTTCACTAAAAGAATATCTTTTGGAAAATATAGATACAGAAACCTTAATTAATGAACAATGAATAAATTAGTGATAATACTTTTCTTTTTGGCTGCAACTGTGCAGGCCCAAGAAGGAAAACACGAAAAAATAAAAGCGTGGAAAACGGCTTATATAACCGAAAAATTGGCGCTTTCCTCAGAAGAGGCTGAAAAATTTTGGCCGATTTATAACAAGTATGATGAAAAATTCCACGATTTGCGGAAGAAAGAGCGAAACGAAATATTTCGAAAACTTCGCGACGGTCTGGAAAATTTCACAGATGCGGAAGCGAATGAATTAATAGACAAAAACCTTTCCCTTGAATCCAGTGAACTGGAATTGCGCAAGCAAATGACAGCCGAACTGAGGAAAGTACTTTCGCCGAAAAAAATTATTATTCTAAAAAAGGTCGAGGAAGATTTTAAAAGGGAGCTTTTGGATAGATATAGAAGTAGTAAAGGTGAAAAAGGCGAAAAGGGCCCGAAGGGTCCCAAAGGGCCAAAATAACATAAAAAAGCCCCGAAAATTCGGGGCTTTTAAATTTAAAAGGATAGCGAATTACATTGCTCCCCATTCCTGTAATGACTTTTGGTTTAAAGCTATATAATCCTTATTTCCTGCGGCTTTTGCAAGTTCCATGGATTTTTTGGCCGCTTCAATAGCACCTTTCTTATCACCCGCTTTTGCGTATATCAAAGATTTTTGGCGCAATTGCCAAAATTTAGGATCCTTATTCATCTCGATAGATTTGTCGATCCAAGTCTTTGCCTGATTAACATCCTTTCCAGATTCAAGATAATATACGGCCGCAGCGTAATAATCATTTGCCGAAGGACCGTTCATGACGCGTTGAATATTTTCAGAAACCGATTTGTCGGTTCCAAATTTAATCGGTACACCTACATATGTTTTTTCCCATAGCATCCCCAGAACAGCTGAATCATTCTTCAATTCATCAAAGGACATTGTAAAGGTTTCAACATTCATTGGCATTGGGTATGCCGGCACATTTAGTTGGGCAGCTACTTTACTATCATCCCACTTTTCGGGAGTTCCCCAATTGTTTGTATCACTGTAAAAATAAACGTCCCAGCTGGAAGTGCCCGGTTTTGCAAAAATAGCATAGCTACCCGCTTTTACCGCTTTGCCCCCTATTTCCACATCATCACTGAAGGTAATCTTAGTATTAGCGTTTGCTCCAGTGCGCCACATGGCGTCATAAGGCACTAAGCCTCCAAAAATAGTTCTTGCTTTCATGGAAGGACGGGAATATTCCAAAGTTACATCTGTCAAGCCTACTTTCTGCTCAATTTTTTGGAACGGACTAGGCTGTGGCGTTTCAATTTGTGCTTGAATGCCGAATGTTAACATAAAAGCAGAAAAAAGTAAAATAATTTTTTTCATTGTGATGGTTTTAAGGTGATTAAATTTTCACGAAGTTACTGTTTGGAATTTTTTAAATAGTTAAGAAAAGCTTAAAATAAGGGAATGCACATGTCAAATAAACCTCTGTAATATTAAGCTATTGTTTATATACCCAAGAATTGTTAATGTTTTGTTTAAACTTTTTTATATATCATAAAACAAACTATTTTTAAGAAAAAAATTGAACTATGTTACACTTTATAAAAAAATTATCGAGACTAATATTCCGAAGAAGTTCCACCGAAATGAATACGTACAGATTGTTGCGCATGAATCAAAAATTATCATTCAAGCCCCGTAAATAAGCTTGATGAAAATTTTTACACTGCATGCCAAACAAAGTTTACCTATTACCGTTGACGAAGCCTGGAATTTTTTATCAGATCCCAACAATTTGAAAGTTATAACACCAGATTTTATGGGTTTCCATATTCAATCAGGTGCTGATAGACTTATGTATGCGGGACAAATTGTTGAATACATTGTAACTCCCATATTCGGTATTAAAACTAGGTGGATCACAGAAATTACACACCTTGTTGAAAAAGAATATTTTGTAGACGAACAGCGATTTGGACCATATGCCCTTTGGCATCATAAGCATTTCATAAAACAAATAGATGGCGGAGTAGAAATGGAAGATTTACTGCACTACAAACTTCCGTTGGGTTTTTTGGGGCCCTGGATCCATTCTCTATTAGTGAAACCAAAACTTGACGAGATTTTTGAATATCGTAAAAATAAGTTGGTGGAACTTTTCGGTGTCATGTAAAGCCAGAAAAACATAATAATGAAAAAAAATATAGTCCGTATCGGAGGTTCCTACGGAATTGGTGCAGCAATTGCCAAAAGATTAAAAGAAAACCATGAACTAATTATCGCCTCGCGCAGTAAGGAAAATATTCAAAAAGACATTAATGGCCGACTTTCAACTTTAAATCTTACTTAAATATTGGCTGAAAAAATAAATATCTTTTGGTTCCGAAGAGATCTGCGATTGGACGATAACGTAGGGTTTTACAAAGCATTGCACGGTAGGTTTCCCGTATTGCCAATATTTATTTTTGATCGGGAAATTTTGGGCGAACTCCCAAAAAACGATGCGCGGGTAACCTTCATTTTTGATACGCTTCAAAAAATGAATAATGAACTGCAAAAAAATGATAGTGGAATAGCCATGTACTACGGAAAACCGGAAACAGTTTTCCAAAATATAATTTCTGAATATGAAGTGCAAAATGTAATAACCAACCACGATTACGAACCCTATTCAAGAAAACGTGACGAAAAGGTTGAGAAATTCCTTACAGAAAATAACATAGGTTTTTACACATTCAAGAACCAAGTAATTTTTGAAAAGGATGAAGTGGTAAAAGATGATGGTGATCCATATATTGTTTATACGCCATACATGAAGACTTGGAAGGAAAAATTTATAAAAGAAAATGATGGGAAAATTTATTATACAATTGAATTCTTAGATAATTTATATCAAAATACAAAGCTTCCCAATCTTTCATTAAGTGATATTAAATTCGAAAAATCAAAAATAAAAATTCCGGAATACGATGTAACCCCCACTACTATCCAGGAATATGAAAAAAGAAGAAATTTTCCTGCTGAAGATGCTACTTCACATCTTGGGCCCCATCTTCGTTTTGGTACGGTGAGCATTAGAAAACTGATGAAAAAAGCAACTGAGGAAAAGAATGAGATTTTTTGGCAGGAACTAATTTGGCGTGAATTTTTTATGCAAATTCTTTGGCACTATCCAGAAACCGTAGAAAATGCGTTCAAAAAAAAATACGACCGGATTGAATGGCGAAATAATGAAGAAGAATTTAAAAACTGGAAAGAAGGCAAAACAGGATATCCCCTTGTTGATGCGGGAATGCGGCAATTAAATGAAACTGGCTATATGCACAACCGAGTGCGAATGGTTGTAGCCAGTTTTTTATGCAAACATCTTTTGATAGACTGGCGCTGGGGCGAGGCCTATTTTGCAGAAAAACTCCTTGATTACGAAATGTCCAGTAATATTGGCAACTGGCAATGGGCTGCAGGAAGCGGGGTAGATGCGGCACCTTATTTCAGGATTTTTAATCCTACGACACAAATTGAAAAATTTGATATAAATTACGAGTATATTAAGAAATATATTGCGGAATTTGGAACGGAAAAATATGCAGAAAAAATTGTAGATCACAAGGAAGCTCGTGAAAGATGTTTAAAAATATACAAAGCAGCAATTTCTTAAAATTTGTTAATTTTTGTAAGTTTATTCTTATTGTGTGTATTATGTCGATAAAATGTGTAGTTTTATCGAGATTTTTCATAAATAAATATTTACAAACCCAAATTGTAATATATGGAAACCTACAAAAATGTATATAGTAATGGTGAAGTTATTGTAACTTATGAACCCAGTAGATGTATTCATTCCGAGGCTTGTGCTAAAGGACTTTCCGAAGTCTTTAAAACTTCCGTGATTCCATGGATAGATTTAGACGGCGCCAGTACAAAGAAAATTATATCACAAGTGAAAAAATGTCCTTCAGGAGCCCTGTCTTGTACCAAAATAAGATCGCGGGAGTTTGTTAAAGATATTGTAATTTGAAATAAAATTTGGGTCGTTGCGTACAATTTTTCTACTCTTGCACTGTTAAATAATGCATTGCAAACAAACCCGAAAACATGAAGAAGATTTTAATTATAACCCTTCCCCTATTTCTATTAACACTCTGCGCGACAGCCCAAGACTCTATTCAGGTCCGAAAAAATACGCTCAACGAACAAATGACGGATGCTTTTGACAAAAGCAACAGCTATCAGGAATATAAAGTTATTAAGAAGACCCAGCTAGCAACTTTAAAGCGAAATATTTTGGATTCGGTGTCTTCATTAGAGAAAAAAATAAATGTCCAGGAAAGTGAATTAAGCCTTCAGAAAAACGACATTGATTCGCTTCGACAAAATCTACAAAATACCAAGCAAAACTTGGCCACTGCAAAAGAAAAGGAAGACGGAATAGAAATTTTAGGAATTCTTACTTCTAAAACCGCCTATAATACGATTATGTGGAGCATTATCCTTATTCTATTAGCAATTAGCGGATTTTTATTTTACAGGTTTTTGAATAGCCACAAAATTACCAATGCCGCTGAACTTAAAATGGCCGAAATGGAAATTGAACTGGAAGATTACCGCAGAAACAGCCTGGAACGTGAGCAAAAGCTTCGCAGAAAATTACAGGATGAGATTAACAAAAACCGTAAAGCCTAAAATTAAGGTTCTGTACGCTGAATCTTTGCACCAATTGCACGGAGCCTTTCATCAATATTTTCATAACCACGATCAATTTGTTCAATGTTGTGGATAGTGCTTGTGCCCTGTGCGGATAGCGCTGCGATCAACAACGATATTCCCGCCCGAATATCTGGGGAAACCATAGTTGTCGCTTTCAAGTTTGATTGGAAATTATGCCCAATTACCGTTGCACGGTGTGGATCGCAAAGGATGATTTTTGCCCCCATATCTATTAACTTATCCACAAAGAACAGGCGGCTTTCAAACATTTTTTGATGAATGAGTACACTTCCTTTTGCTTGAGTGCAAACTACGAGCACAATACTCAGCAAATCTGGTGTAAAACCGGGCCAGGGTGCATCTGCAACTGTTAATATAGATCCATCAATATAGCCCTGTATTTCGTATTCATTTTGTGAAGGAATGTGGATGTCATCTCCTTTTTTATTCAGCTTAATCCCTAGTTTTCTAAAAGTTTCAGGTATAAGCCCTAGATTTTCCCAACTTACATTCTTAATGGTGATTTCACTTTTTGTCATTGCCGCAAGGCCAATCCAACTACCTATT
>Ga0209344_10003887_pt1 | contig 14252 bp, 14 predicted proteins | sample Cruoilmetagenom6_FD_187293 | JGI IMG/M metagenome (GOLD analysis project Ga0209344, IMG submission 187293) | Oil polluted marine microbial communities from Coal Oil Point, Santa Barbara, California, USA - Santa Barbara Oil Seep Sample 6 (SPAdes)... | ecosystem: Environmental > Aquatic > Marine...
TTGAATGTTGCTTTGGGCGGTAGTTTGTTCGAACATCTACCCGACCATATCGACGATGATATTCACCGTGACAATGACGGTCTTTGGATTACCCATGATGTGCATGTTGCGGCAGGTTCAAAGCTGGCGAATGCGATGGAGGCCAAGCTTGTCCACACAACGTCAGGGCATCATCAGGCATTGGATAAAGTAGCAGCATCTTTGACTGTAACTGCAAGTTCGGTGGATGAAGTCGTAGAGGCGGTAGAGTTGCAGACGCATCCCTGGTGTCTGGGCGTACAATGGCATCCCGAGATAACCGCTGCGGGTGATAAAACGCAACAAAGGCTATTTGATACTTTGGTCAAGCAGGCGCAAAGAGGGATTGATGGCTGAATTACTGACAGATAAAATACGGCAAACGGAACTGGCTACGTTGTTGCTGGATGGTTGGTCACTTGTGGAAGGACGCGATGCGATTGAACGCAGTTTCAAGTTTAAAACCTTTAATCAGGCGTTCGGCTGGATGACCCGCGTGGCGATGTATGCGGAAAAATGGAACCATCACCCGGAATGGTCAAACGTTTACAATCGTGTTGATGTGGTTCTGACAACACACAGTGTAAGCGGGTTGTCAGAGTTGGATATCAAGTTGGCCAAGATGATGGAAAAGCTGACCCTAGAGTAGATCAAGGATGGCTTCGCCGCCCGATACATCACATACGCCGGGGGCCTCTTCGGCATTCAGGGCGGTGACTGTGCCGTCTTCGACAATCATTGCGTAGCGTTTTGATCGATCAATCAAACCTACGGGCGGGGCGGAAAAATCCATACCGATGGCTTTGGTAAAGCTGCTGTCCCCATCTGCAAGACTTTGAATGCCGGCGTCTGTTGCTCCCATTGCGTCACCCCATGATTTCATTACGAATACGTCGTTGACAGAGATACAGATAATCTCGTCCACACCCTTGGCACGTAATTTGTCCGCATTGCGTACAAAGCCTGGCATATGGGCAGATGAACATGTAGGAGTATAGGCACCCGGAACTGCAAAAATCACAGCTTTTTTGCCTGCGATCATTGCATTGAGATCAATCTGTTCGGGCCCATCTGCCCCAAGGCGGCCTAGGGATGCTAAGGGAAGTTTATCGCCAACGGATAATGACATGGAGGTTCACTTTCTAAGTTGAGTTTGCGTAGCTTAGATATATAGATTGTCTAATGGTATTGGGCCAGAGTGTTCACAAAGGATTTATAATCATGTCGCATGTGGTTGTCGTTGGGGCGGGTCAGGCCGGCAGTTCGCTGGTGGTGAAGCTGCGTAATCTGGGATTTGAAGGTGAGATAACGTTGATCGGGGCTGAAAATGCGCCCCCTTACCAACGCCCGCCTTTATCCAAAAAATACCTGTTGGGCGAGATGGATTTGGAACGCTTGTATCTAAAGCCAGAGGCGTTTTATGGCGAAAACGGAATTAGTTTGCGCACAGGTGAAACGGTTACGGGCATAAAAGACGGGTCAGTTACACTTGGTGATGGTACCATTGCTTATGATCATCTGGTGCTGACTACAGGCTCCCTGCCACGTCATTTGCCTGCCGCGATTGGTGGTACATTGGATGGCGTCTATGTTGTGCGCGGTCTGGTTGATGTTGATGCAATGACCCCCGAATTTGTGCAAGGAAACCATGTGCTGATTATCGGCGGGGGCTATATCGGGTTGGAAGCGGCGGCAGTCGCAGCCTCTAAGGGGTTAAAGGTTACGTTGGTTGAAATGGCAGACCGAATTTTGCAACGGGTGGCTTGTGCGCAAACATCCGATTATTTCCGTGCGCTGCACACTGCCAAAGGCGTGAAGATTATTGAAGGTGTTGGCCTTGATCATCTGGTAGGTGAGGGCCGTGTTACAGGGGCTAAATTAACCGACGGGACAGAACTTAAGATCGATTTCGCTATCGTTGGGGTCGGCATCATGCCCGATATCGCACTGGCGGAAGCGGCAGGTGTCGAAATGGATAACGGCATTAAAACGGATGCGCATGGGCGTACATCCATACCCAATATTTGGGCCGCCGGCGATTGTGCCTCATTTCCCTACAAGGGTGGGCGTATTCGTCTGGAAAGCGTACCAAACGCGATTGATCAGGCTGAAGTTGTTGCAGAAAATATCATGGGCGCAGCTAAAGATTACATTGCTAAACCATGGTTCTGGTCAGATCAGTTTGAAGTGAAATTGCAAATTGCAGGTCTGAATTCGGGCTATGATGACGTCATCACGCGGCAGGGCGACAAAGACGACATGGTTTCGTTTTGGTATTATAAAGGCGATCAATTGTTGGCGGTGGATGCTATGAATGATCCGCGCGGTTATATGATCGGTAAGCGGGTGATCGAGGCGGGTAAAACGGTTCCAAAAGAAGTTGTCGGTGATTCTGCCGCTGATCTGAAGCCGTTTATGTAATGCGCATTATCGGTGGACGGTTCAAAGGTACAGGGCTTGCATCTGTCGGCAAGGGTGATACGGGCGCACATTTGCGCCCGACATCCGACCGCGTGCGCGAAAGCATTTTTAATCTGTTGATCAACGGCGGCTATGGCGACCCGATCACGGATGCCCGTGTGTTGGACTTGTTCGCAGGCACAGGGGCATTGGGCTTTGAGGCTTTATCGCGCGGGGCGGATTACATTTTATTTATTGACGAAGGGGTCAAAGCCCGCGCCCTGATCCGCCAAAACATTGATATATTACGCGTGATCGGTGCAACAAAGCTGTTTCGTCGAAATGCCACCAAACTGGGGCCGGTTGTGGGCGAGCCTTATGATCTGGTGTTTCTTGACCCGCCATATGGCAAAGGTTTGGGGGCCAAGGCCATGATTGCGGCAAAAGATGGCGGGTGGCTTGCAAAAGACGCCCTGATTGTCTGGGAAGAAGGCAGCGAACAGGCAGTGCCTGACGGATTTGTGATGTTGGATGCGCGTAAATACGGTGATACTTGGGTGCATATTTTGCGACTGCTCTAGCTTTTGTGCTATATCCGCCTTACGGACAAAAGGCAGAATATGCGCAACTACTTTAAAGATCACTGGACAGGGCAGCTTGGGTTTGGATTGACGGTATTTGTCAATCTTTTGTGCGTCAGTTTTGTTGCTGCATCTCTTGCGATTGAAGATTGGTCGTTTTGGGCGGCTAATCTGGGGATTGCGGTTATGTCCCTGCTGCTGGTCTGGCAGATTGTGGGCGGGTTGCGCTGTGCGGCAAATTTGCAAAAACAAAAAGGTGACGCTTGGGGAATTTATCTGGCTCTAATCATGGCAACAGGGCTAATAGGGTTTCAAATTCTCGATGTTGTGGCAGCACGTTATTTTATCGAGCCGCGCGCAAAAACGATTATCGGCGATGATGATTTCAGTGTGAAGTTAAAGGGTGATACCGTTTATTTGGGCGGCGAAGTGAATTACCTGATGTACCATGCTTTACTGATTATCCTTAGTAAACATGAGGGTATCAAAACCATTTCACTGGAAAGCCATGGCGGCATCGTTTTCGCGGGGCGTACTATTGGGAAACTGATTGAAGAAAAAGGGTTTGAAACGCAGATAACAACATATTGTTATTCGGTTTGCACGCTTGTGTTTGCGGCGGGTAAAAAGCGGGTCCTGAAGGATAATGCCGAGGTAGGTTTTCATGGTTACAGTTATGATATCCCTTCGCGCTTTCAAACAGTAGATCCAATTGAAGAACAGGAAAAAGATCAGGTTTATTTGACAGGGCGCGGCATTGATGCGGTGTTTTTGAAACATGCGTTTTCGATTGACGCAAAGACGTTGTGGAAACCGACGCGGGCGGAGTTGTATGACGCGGGATTTATCACCGAGCCTTGAGATCGCACTTGTTCACCAATTCTACATATGCGAGTCTAAAACTAACGAGCAGACCAACAGAAAAATAAACATGAACGCGCATACCTCTTTTTTGAAAGATGTCTTTGGTTTTGACGGCTACCGCGAGGGGCAAGAAGAAATCGTTGCGGCCGTGACGAACGGTGCGGATGTGCTGGCGATCATGCCCACGGGTGGTGGTAAATCCTTGTGCTTTCAATTACCCGCCTTGTGCCGTGATGGGTTAACGGTAGTTATCTCGCCCCTGATCGCATTGATGCGCGATCAGGTGAATGCGCTTCGGGCCATTGGGGTAGCGGCGGGAACGCTTAGCAGCGGTAACACCGAAGAGGAAACCGAACAGGTATTTGAAGCGATTGATGATGGGCGATTGAAGCTTTTGTATATTGCGCCCGAACGGTTGGCCAACCCCGGCACAACACTGCTTTTACGCCGTGCAAACGTGTCGATGATCGCGGTGGACGAAGCCCATTGTGTCAGCCAATGGGGCCATGACTTCCGGCCTGATTATCTGCGTATCGGCGCGTTGCGAGATGCGCTGGGCGTTCCCTTGGCCGCGTTCACTGCAACGGCTGATCGGGAAACCCGTGATGAGATTATGGAGCGATTGTTTGCGGGCCGTGATTGTCAGGTATTTCTGAAAGGCTTTGACCGTCCCAATATTCACCTCGCCTTTGCTCCCAAGAACAAACCGCGCCAACAGTTGCTGGACTTTGTGGCGGCGCACAAGGATCAAGCGGGTATTATATACTGTGGCTCACGGGCGAAAACCGAAACCTTGGCACAGGCCCTGCGTGCACAAGGCCATGTGGCATTGCACTATCATGCAGGCATGCAACCCGATGACAGACGGCTTGCGGAAACCCGGTTTCAGCGTGAAGACGGATTAATCGTTTGCGCAACCGTGGCGTTTGGAATGGGTATTGATAAGCCTGACATTCGCTGGGTGGCGCATGCGGATTTGCCGAAATCGATGGAGTCTTATTACCAGGAAATCGGTCGCGCGGGTCGCGACGGCGCGCCTGCGGATACGCTGACATTATATGGCGCCGACGATGTGCGTTTGCGCCGTGCGCAAATAGACGAAGGTCTCGCACCTGCGGAACGCAAACAAGCGGATCACGGACGGTTGAATGCACTGTTGGGCTTGGCCGAGGCCCGCCGTTGCCGCCGGCGGGTTCTGTTGCGCTATTTCGGGGATGAAATGGAAAGTTGTGGTCATTGCGATTTGTGCGACAAACCACCCGAGCTGTTTGATGGCACAACAGCTGTGCGCATGGCCCTTTCGGCAATTTTGCGTACAGGCGAATGGTTTGGGGCCGTGCATCTGATCGATATCCTGCTGGGTAACGAAACCGCTAAAGTGCGTGACAAAGGCCATATGGATTTGCCGACGTTCGGGGTGGGCAAAGATTATGACCGCGCCCAATGGCAGGCGATATTCAGGCAGATGATGGGTTATGATCTGATACGCCCCGACATGGAACGTTACGGCGCATTGCGGCTGACCGATGCGGCACGGCCCATTTTGCGCGATGAACAAAAAATAGAATTGCGCCGCGATACCATTGTTAAGCAATCCAAACGCAGCCCGCGCGTGAAAGCTTTGGTGGCAGAAGAAGACGAAGCTTTGCTGTCCGCACTGAAAGCCAAGCGCCGTAGTTTGGCGGAAGCCATTCAAGCCCCTGCGTATGTGATTTTTCCCGACAACACCTTGATTGCAATGGCCACTCAAAAGCCGGCTGATCTGGATGCGTTTTCGCATCTTGCCGGCGTTGGGGCGGTGAAACTGGAACGTTACGGCAAAGCGTTTTTGGAAGTAATTGCGGGCGCACAGGCGGATGTGCATCCCAATCGTCGCAAACTGGCAGGGCGCGGTGCGGGCGCATTGTTCGACCAATTACAAGAAGCGCAAGTGCGCCTTGCCAAAGGTGAAAGCGGCTTTGATACTTATATGAATTGCACCAGTGCAACGCTTTCAAAAATAGCGCAACAACGGCCCAGAACACTATCCGAACTTGAAGCGACCCAAGGAATGGGTGCGAAAAAAACGGAACGGTTCGGGGCGGTGTTTTTAGATGTGATCGCAATTGAATAAGCCTTGGCGCGGGGCATAAGAATGCTATTGTCGCATTACTTAAATCGGGGAATATTATGTTAGCTGTCTTGTCACCTGCAAAGAAACTGAACTTTGATCCTTTGGCGGACGATTTTGCCGAAAGCATGCCTGTCTTTCAGGATGACGCGAATACACTGGCAAAAATTGCGCGTAAGCTTTCGGTGTCGGATTTGCGCAACTTAATGAAGATTAGCGAGGATTTGGCCGCACTGAATAAAACCCGTTTTACCGCATTTGCCCCCGCGTCTGATGATCTTAACTCGAAACAGGCCGCTTTCGCTTTTGCGGGCGACACTTATACGGGGCTTCAGGCAGAAAACCTAGAGACGGACGATGTGTCCTATGCGCAAGATCATTTGCGCATTTTGTCCGGTCTTTACGGTGTTTTGAAACCGCTTGATCGCATACAACCGTATCGCTTGGAAATGGGCAGCCGCTTGCAAAACAAAGCCGGCACCAACTTATACGCTTACTGGGGTGATCGTATAGGTGCCGCTCTGGACCGGGTATCGGACGGTGTCGTGATCAATTGCGCTTCCAATGAATATTTCAAAGCAACGGGCAAGAAAATGACATCGCGTATCATCACACCTGCCTTTAAAGAAGAACGTGATGGCGAATTGAAAATGATTGGCTTTTTCGCAAAAAAAGCCCGTGGCATGATGGCCCGTTTCATGGTGTTGAATCGTATTGAAACGCCCGAAGGGCTGAAGGATTTCGATCTGGATGGCTATAAATTTCAATCCAAACTGTCGGATGAAAATGATTGGGTGTTTACGCGTAAGGCGGCTTAATCACGTCCCGCCATCAAACGGGCCATATCCAGCATACGGTTGGAGAAACCCCATTCATTGTCGTACCAGCCAAAGACCCGTAGCAAGCCGCCTACGGAAACGGATGTTTCACGACCATTTATAATAATAGACTCGGGTCGTGCACGCAAATCAGTGGATACAAGCGGTTGGGTAATCCAGCCAAAAACGGGGCTGCTTTCAGCGGTACTTTGCAAAACCGTATTTACAATATCGATGGTTACATTCGATTTGGTCTGCACTGTTAGGTCAATAGCGGAAACACTGGCGGTCGGAACCCGAATAGCCCGGGCTTCAACCCGGCCCTTAAGGTGCGGCAAAACCAGATCAGTCAAACGCTGCGCACTTGTGGTGGTCGGTACCATCGACAGGCTTGCGGCGCGTGAGCGGGCTAAATTACCGCGCGGCTTGTCCACAGTGGGTTGGCTGCCTGTATAGCAGTGCACAGTTGTCATATGTCCGCTTTCAAGCCCGAAGTTATCATCAAGAACACGCAGCAAAGGGGCTAGCGCGTTGGTGGTGCATGATGCGTTCGAGATGATTTTATGCGCACCCATTTCAGCTTCGTTCGCGCCCATAACCAGTGTGATATCGGCCGCATCGGATGGCCCGGAAATCAACACGGCGGCCGCACCTGATCGCAAACCGCTTTCGGCTACCTCACGGCTGTTCACTTGTCCCGTACATTCCAATAGGACATCGACGTCGGTTAAATCCAGCGTGCCGATATCATGCGATTGGAAAAACGGGATTGGGTGCCCATTCACGACGAGCGCATTTTCGGTTACGTCTACGGTTCCGTTAAATGGGCCGAAAACACTGTCGTATTGGAACAGATAAGCACAGGTTTCCAAGGGCGCTATATCGTTGATCGCTACTAGTTCAAAACCAGTGTTACCTTGTGCCAACATGCGTAAAATCGGACGGCCAATACGGCCAAAACCGTTTATGACAATTTTAATAGGGTCATCTGATTTGCGGGTTTCCATTGGAAGATTCACCTTATGAATACAGCTTCTTCCGGGACGCTACCCATATCTGATATTCTGTGCAACCAGTGAAATGCTTATTGATTATTGGCAAGGATTTTACGTAATTGTTTAAGTGAAGGGATGTGTAGGCTGCGTTTTTTGCGTGCTATTATACCTGCTTTGCGCAAACGCCCCATTTCGCGCGCAACACTTTCGCGCGAAGAAAAGACAAATGCTGCCAGTTCACTTTGGGTGGGGGGGCGTTCTATCAAAATATTATCTTTGCCATGGCTATGCTGTTCTGCCAAGTTTACCAAGGCTTCTTGTAAACGCAAATCTGCGGATTTTGTACTGAAATCTGTGACCCGCGTATTTAGTCGACGTAAATGTGCGATCATGATTTTCAGTAACTCAAAAGAAATATCCGGATGGGCTTTCAGTAACTCTTGAAACTGTTTGGCGGTTAAAGTTGCTGCACAGCATTCACAAGATGCGACTACACTGCTTGAGCGTGGTTCATTATCAATTGCCGCAAATTCACCAAAACTGTCGCCGGGCATAATGGAAACGAGTGTTACCTCACGTCCTGTAGAGGTGTATATCGTAACGCGAGCTTCGCCCCTTAAAATAAAAAAGACATCTGCATTGTCATCATCGGCGGAAATCAGGAATTGTTTGGGTTTATAACGTTTGGTTATCCAGGCTCTTGATAAAACATCCCAGCTTTCTTGACTGATGCTGCCAAGAAGTGAGTCTTTCGGGAATGTGTGTTCGTTTCGAAGCATAGGCACGGAAAGTTGGTGAGTCGATAATAAGTGATATTTGTCACACTTATTGGCAAATTATTCAACACTATTTTTTATCAGCGACATGAAAGGTCGCATTCAAGCATGCTATGTTTTGGTTTACGTGAAATTTTATGTATAAATTTCACGGATTGTCATGACACATAATTTGCAAAACTCTGGTTCTCTTGGTGCGGATTTACGTAGTATTCGTAAATCCAGAGGTATTACGCTGATAGAAATGTCTGAAAAATTGAAGCGTTCAGTGGGTTGGATGAGCCAAGTTGAACGGGATATTTCCGAGCCCTCCATTGATGAGTTGCGTGCGATTTCAAGTATTTTGGATGTACCGATATCGATCTTTTTCGGACAGGCTGAAACAAAAGCTTCAGAAGTTGGCTGTATTGTGCGCAAAGATACGCGCCGTAAAATCGGCGCGGGTACAAATGGGTTGATAGAAGAGTTATTGTCACCCGATCTAACGGATGACTTTGAGGTTATCCATTCCATTTTTGAACCGGGGGCGGTGCTTGAAGAATTTGTGGTGCGCCCAACACAAGAAGTTGGTTACCTGATTTCGGGTCGCCTGACGCTTTGGATCGGGGATCAAAAGTTTGATCTGGATACCGGTGACAGTTTTCGTATTCGAGGTGAGCCGCACAAATGGGAAAATCCAAGCATGGAAAATACAGTTGTCGTCTGGGTGATTGCCCCACCGGTTTATTAAAGGAGAACTAAATGCACAAAGGGTCATGTGAGTGTGGAGCCGTTACTTGCGAACTTGACGGTGAAAATGCGACCTCGGTAGGAACGGGAACTTTGGACGGGGCAACCAGGCTAGAAACGGCTGCGCATACTTATGTGGCTGACATGGGTGATTACTACGCAATTGAAGCGGGCCCAAAGCAAAGGGATCAATAATTATGTGGGATGTGATAACGGGATTTGACCCAGCCGTGTTGTCCGCTTTTATAGCGACAGGACTATTGTTGAACATCACACCGGGCGCTGATTTTATGTTCATCACAGCTTGCGGTATTTCAGGTGGTCCGCGCGTTGGTATGGCCGCCGCTTTGGGTGTGAACGTCGGGATAACATTACATGTTTTGCTCGCCGCGGCAGGGGTTTCAGCGGTGCTGCTTGCATATCCTGCTTCGTATCAGATGATAAAATACCTAGGCGCGGCTTATCTTTGCTATCTGGCCGTTCAGGCATGGCGCAACACGGGTGATATTGGCACCGGCACTGCAGCCCCAAGTGTTGTCACCGCGATTAAACGCGGCTTTCTGACCAATATATTGAATCCCAAAACCATGCTGTTTATCTTTGCCTTTATCCCGCAATTCACTAACCCTTCCATTGGTCCGATCTGGATACAAATTCTGATACTGGGTGCAATATTCCAGCTCTTTGGCTTTTTGTTTGTCATAGTGCTTGGGTGCGCAGCGGGCCTGTTGGCCAACGTACTACGGGCACGGGTAAAAATATTGAACAAGATTTCTGCAATTCTGTTTGGTGGCGTCGCGGCCAAACTTGTTATCGACTAAGGAGAGAATAAATGTCTGATTTTCCAACCACCGCTCGGGTGGTCATTATTGGTGGCGGGGTCGTCGGGGCCTCTGCGCTTTATCATCTGGCAAAAGCCGGCTGGACTGATTGCGTTCTATTGGAAAAGAACGAATTGACTGCCGGCTCTACGTGGCACGCGGCCGGCAACGTTCCGACTTTTTCCACCAGCTGGTCGATCATGAATATGCAACGTTATTCGACGGAACTTTACAGTCGTTTGGGCGCAGAGGTTGATTACCCTATGAACTACCACGTAACGGGTTCAATCCGTCTGGCGCATTCCAAGGAACGGATGCAGGAATTTGAACGTGCCGCAGGCATGGGCCGTTATCAGGGTATGGATATCGAGATACTGTCCCCTGAAGAAACGCAAAAACGTTATCCGTTCTTGGAGACCCACGATCTGCATGGTGCACTTTATGATCCGCATGACGGCGATATTGACCCTGCACAGTTAACCCAAGCCTTAGCCAAGGGTGCCCGTGACATGGGGCAAAGAATCTTGCGTTTTACACCTGCAACAGGGGTGTCGCGTGATGGTAATGAATGGGTCGTACATACAGAAAAAGGGGATATTCGCTGCGAGTTTGTGGTTAATGCTGCGGGTTATTATGCCCAACGTGTCGGTGAATGGTTCAAGCCATATGGCGGGCGAACTGTACCTATGATGGTGATGAGCCATCAATATTTACTGTCTGAAGAAGTCCCCGAACTGGCAGCCCATACCAAGGAGCACGGCAAGTTGCCCTTGCTGCGCGATGTGGACAGCTCGTATTACCTGCGACAGGAAAAGAACGGTTTCAACCTCGGCCCGTATGAAGGCAATTGCAAAGCGCATTGGGTTGACCCAAGCGATCCGATGCCTGATGATTTCAGCTTTCAGTTATATCCTGACGATCTTGATCGTATTGAGTGGCATATCGAAGACGCAATGGCGCGTGTGCCTTTGCTGGGGTCAGCGGGTATTAATCGCGTGATCAATGGCCCGATCCCATATGCACCTGACGGATTGCCGTTGGTAGGCCCAATGCCGGGTGTGCCGAATGCGTTTGAAGCGTGCGTCTTTACCTTTGGTATCGCACAAGGCGGCGGGGCCGGTAAGGTGTTGGCGGAATGGATCACTGAAGGCCAGACAGAATGGGATATGTGGGCGATCGACCCGCGCCGGTACACTGATTACACCGATCAGGATTATTGCAACCAAAAAGGCATGGAAGTTTACGGTAACGAATACGCCATGCATTTCCCTAACCATGAATGGCCTGCGGCACGTGACAAAAAACTGTCACCCTTGCACGATAAAGTGAAATCACTGGGTGGTGTAATGGGGGCTTATAGCGGTTGGGAGCGGGCCAATTGGTTTGCCAAACCGGGCGATGATATATCGCTTGAAGCGACCCACACATGGGGCCGTTCGGGACCTTGGGAACAACGCATTCGTGAAGAGTGTGAAGCGGTGCGCGACAATTGCGGTGTGTTGGATCTGCCGGGCTTTTCCCGCTTTATGGTGTCGGGTGCAGGTGCCGCGGAATTCTTGCGCGGCTTTTGCACAGGCGGTCTGCCCAAAGTGGGGCGTATGAATTTGATCTATGTCTCTGACAGCCGCGGGCGGATATTAACCGAGATGTCATGCGTCCGTATGGGTGATGACGATTTCTTGCTGATCACTGCGGCAACCGCACAGTGGCATGACCGTGACCTGCTGATCAACGCCGCCCCTGATGGCGTATCGATCAAAGACGTCACGACAACGCGTGATACGCTGATCGTGACCGGGCCGAAATCGCGTGATGTGTTGGCAAGTATGACCGATGCGGACTTAAGCAGTGGTTGGCTGACCCATCAGGCAGCAATAGTTGCTGGGCAAGACGCTTATCTGATCCGCGTATCGTTTGCGGGTGAATTGGGTTGGGAAGTGCATGCACTGAATGAAAACATGCCCGCGATTTATGATGCGATCTTGGATGCAGGTGCAACGCCGTTTGGTATGTATGCACTGAATTCCCTGCGTCTGGAAAAAGGTTATCGCGCCTGGAAGGGTGATCTGTCCACCGATTACAGCCTGCTGGAAGGCGGTTTAGAGCGCTTTGTAAAACTTGATAAACCACATGATTTTACAGGTAAAGCGGCCATACAGAATGAAAAGCAACAGGGTCGCAAAAAGGCGTTTGTGACTTTACTTGTGGATGCGGGCGATTGCGATGCACCCTATATGTCAACGCTTTGGCATGGCGATACTGTGGTCGGTGAAACCACTTCGGGCGCATGGGGGTACCGCGTGAATGCCAGTATTGCGCTGGGTATGGTGCATACGGATTTGGCTGTGGCCGGAACCGAATTGGAGGTTGAAATTTATGGGCAACGCCACCGTGCGGTTGTACAAGAAGATCAGCCGCTTTGGGATCCTGACAATGAAAGATTGCGGGCATGAGCCAGATAATACCCGAAACCATGTCAGGCGTTTTGCTGACCGGGCATGGCGGCCCGGAAGCATTGGAATGGTCTGACGCAATACCTGTTCCTAAGGTTGGAGCAGGTCAGGTTTTGGTACGTGTCTTGGCTGCAGCAATAAACAATACCGATATCAACACACGCATCGGTTGGTATTCTTCGGATATAACAGGTGCCACTCAGGATGTCGGCGAAGATGTCGAGGTTGAGGAAGGCGGCTGGGCTGGAGCTTTGGACTTCCCCATCATTCAAGGCGGAGATATTTGTGGAGAAGTTGTCGCTTTGGGAGAAGACGTCAGTGCACGGGCGATCGGCGCGCGTGTCACAAGCCAGATCAATATCCCAAGACCGACAGAAGAAAGACCAACCGATTTTGTGGCACTTGGATCTGAAATCAATGGTGCATTTGCACAATATTGTTTGCTTGAAGCGGACGAGATTTTTGATGTGTCTCGATCGCCCCTGAGTGATGTTGAAATTGCGGCCATCCCTTGTGCCTTTGGTACGGCGTTCAACATGTTGACCCGCGCAGGTGTTCAAGCAGGTCAAGATGTTCTGGTGACAGGTGCATCGGGCGGTGTTGGGCTGGCAGCGGTGCAGCTTGCTAATAAAATGGGCGCAAATGTTTGTGGCATTACTGCGACCCAGAAAGCAGACACTGTTCGTGCAGCGGGTGCCAATTCGATTTTGGATCGGACGGCACCTGTTCCAGATGAAAGCTTTGACGTCGTGGTTGATGTGGTCGCAGGGCCAGTTTGGCAACGGTTAATCCTTGCTTTGCGCCCCGGGGGCCACTATGCGGTTTCCGGGGCTATTGCCGGGCCGATTGTCGAAGCCGACCTTCGCGATGTTTATTTAAGAGACATCACGATCCATGGGGCGTCTTTTATGGCGCGAAAGGTATTTGCCAAGCTTGTTGAAATGATTAACGAGGGTGAGATTAAACCCCTGATTTCAAGAACCTATCCATTGAACGAGATTGCTGCGGCGCAGGAAGAATTTCTTTCCAAAACCCTTCCCGGTAAGCTGGTTCTTATACCACCGGGAGTGAATTGATGACAAAAATAACCATCCTTGACGGCGGCATGGGGCAAGAATTGATTGCGCGTGCCGGTAAAGCGACCTCTCTTTGGTCGGTGCAAGCTTTGCTGGATAACCCTGAAATGGTGCGCGCAGTTCATGATGAATATTTCGCGGCAGGGGCTGAAATTGCCACCACCAACACATATTCTGTTCTACCTGACCGACTTGTGCATCACGGCTTGGCAGACAGGCTGACCCTATTGCAACAACTGGCCTGCCAGCAAGCGGTTGATGCGCGTGATGCACATGGATCGGGTTTGGTAGCCGGATCATTGGGCCCGCAGGGGTTTTCCTATCAACCGGATAAAAGCCCGCCCAGCGATCAAGCGGCAGAGATTTATCATGATATTTGTATAGTACAGGCGGATTTTGTTGACCTATTTTTGTTTGAAACGATGTCATCCATCGATCAGGCACGTGGTGGATTAATGGGGGCTGCAGGTTTTGGCAAGCCTGTATGGTTGTCCTTGTCGGTGGATGACAAGGACGGTAGCAAACTACGTTCGGGCGAAAACCTGACGGATGTTTTTCCACTACTGTCAGAGTATAAACCCGCCGCGGTTCTGGTAAATTGCTCTGTTCCT
>Ga0209344_10003888_pt1 | contig 14249 bp, 6 predicted proteins | sample Cruoilmetagenom6_FD_187293 | JGI IMG/M metagenome (GOLD analysis project Ga0209344, IMG submission 187293) | Oil polluted marine microbial communities from Coal Oil Point, Santa Barbara, California, USA - Santa Barbara Oil Seep Sample 6 (SPAdes)... | ecosystem: Environmental > Aquatic > Marine >...
CGATGTCCGGGTTGGCCTCAAGGTACTCGCTCTGGTCGAACCATGCCGACGGGTCGCGCCCCTCCTGCCAGCCCCAGGCCTGGTAGTGCTGGTAGCCACTGTCCAGCTCGCCGCGCTGGATCGCCGCGTCGACGTCCGCGTTAGCCTCGCGGTAGCCGCGCTCGTCGAACAGCGCATTGGGGGCGCGCCCCTCATGGGCGCCGTAATCGCGATAGTGATCGAGTGCGCCGATCTCACCCCGTGCCACGGCGGCGGCGACATCCGGGTTGGCATCCAGATAGAGCCCCGCGTCGAAAGCCAGCGCCGCCGGGCCCTCCAGTTCGGGGGCGTCGGCCAGCAACACCCGATCATCGAAGCGCAGTAGCTCGATGCCGGACAGGGTATCCGTTCCGCCGAGAGCCGAAGTCACCGTGAGGCTCCCGTCATCGGCGCGTGCGAAGCTCGCCGCCGCCGCATTGCCGCTGAAGCGCACCACATCGACACCGGCACCGCCCGCCAAGCGATCATCTCCCGGGCCGGCAACAAGACGGTCGGCCCCAGCGCTGCCTATCTCATGCTCGTTCAGCGTCAACCCCAGGGCAATGAACTGCGTATCCTGGCTGTCGTTGAAATTGTTGTCGGAGACCAGTATCAGGCTCTGACGGCCATCCGCCAGGCGCGGCCCCAGCGACATGCCCTCGACGTTGTCCGGGTCGATGCCCAGTTCACCAAGATCCACCACCAAGCGCTTGTCGACCGGACGCACTCCTGACGTCTCTTTGAGACTCTCCATGCCATTGATGTCGGTGGCCTTGCCGAGACTGACCTCGTAGAGGCGGATGGTATTGCCGACACCGGGAAAGTAGTTGCGCTCCATGGACAATAGATGGTCGTCGTCCAGCGCCAGCATCTCCACGAGGCCGAAATAATTGGGCTCCGTCGAGTAGACATACTGGTGTTCGACCTCACCGCTGTGCGCGTCATATTGCAGAATGCGCGACGGGCTGCCGCTGTCGACGCCAACCCCGGGCCCATCCTGGGCCAGCGCGCTCTCGGTGGCGGTGAAGAGTGTCTCGCCGTCCGGCGTCAGCGTCAGGCTCTCCAGCGCCTGGTTATTGCGCACGCCATACTCGCCGCTGCCATCGGGAATCAGCGCCGCGGGCATCTCCAGCATCGACAGAAGCTGGCCGTCGCGAGCGAAATGGCCCACGAAGGGGGCGATCCCCTTGTTGCTATCGCCCTCGGAAGAGATGAACAGCGTGCCGTCGTTGTGATAGGCGATCCCCTCAGGATCGATGGTGCCGCTGGCGAAGGCCTCGCCCTGCGCTTGCCACAACGTGGTGACGTCGGTGAAACGAACGTCCCCGTCGTCGAGCCGACCATCGTCGAGATCGAGCCGCAGACTGTAGAAGCGCGCCGGCGCCAGGTTGGAGCGGTCGTCGGAGATCGCCAAATAACCGCCGCTGCCATCCCGCGTCAGGCCGGAAAGACCCCCCAGCGGCGTTTGCTGGAACGACAAGCCATCGGGCAGCGCCACCATACCGAGGAAATCCGCGCCAGCGACACGTGGCGTTGCCTCGGTGAGCACGAGATCGGCATATATCAACCGATGGTCAGAAGCCTCCACCGCCGTGCTGCCCGGCTGCCCCGGCTGGGGCCAGAAGACGCCACCATCAAACCGCGTCAGCCCCGCCTGAGAGGGCAGCACATAGTCAACGCGCAGGTTGCCCGGCGCCTGGTCATTGAAATCCGCGGTATCGTACGCCGGGTTACCCTGCTGTTCGGTATTGGCGCCGCCCTGGGTGTCGCTGGCCACTACCGCGCCCTCGCTCTGCGGCGCCAGGCCGGCAGCGATGCGGGCGTTACCAAGCAGTTGCTGGGCGCTACCTTCGAGGCTGTCGCCATCCAGCGGGTCGACGTTAAGATCGCCCACCACCACGAACCGGGCATCGCCAGCGAGCCCCCCGGCATTACCCTGGTCGTCGACGACGTAATCGCCCTCGCCGGGGCTGACATAGTCCGACCAGAAGCGAATCTCGTCGGCGTTATGCAGGCCATTGCGATCCTCGGCACCATCGAAGGTCGGCGGTGTGGGATGCGAGGCCAGCAGATGCAGGGTGTCGTCGCCGACGCGAATGGGCAGATCCCAATGGCTCTTGGACGACAGTGGAAGCACGTCGAGGGCTTCGCTGGAGTAATAATCGCCAGGTGCGGCCGTCTGCGGATCGTCGGGTAACCGCGCGCCGGGCATGTCCCTCCACAGGAAGTCGCGGAAGGTTCGCACTCCCGCTTCATCGATGGGATACCGCGACAGCACCAGCATGCCGTACTGCCCTGGAAACTGCCCGTACCCCAGGGCATCGTCGCCGTAGCCGTCGGCACCGGGCTGGGTCACTGCGCGGCCATCGCCGTTGAGATCCAGCCCCGAGGCCACGCCGGTGTTGACCGGCGCGCTGAAAGCGTAGGCATAGTCGATCGGCGTTTGACCACTCTGGGATACGCCGAGGTAATTGGCCTTGAACGCCTCGACCGCCTCCGGCGAATAGTCAAACTCGTTGATCAACAGGATGTCGGGGCGCGTACGCTGTATCACTTCGGCAACTTGCTGCGCCTGAGTGTCGTCCGGCGTAGACAGGTCGGCAAGCAACTCGCCCTGATTGGCACGATTCAGTGAAGCGTTATAGGTCGCGACACGGACGGCACTCTCATTGGCAACAGATTCGGCATCGATCGGCATGAAGGCGTCTCCCTAGATGAAAGGACTCAGTACAAGAGAGATCTTCCCAAGCCAGCTTGACGCCACGGTGACGGATTCATCACGGTTTCTTGTCCGAATCATGACCGTCGAATCGGACAACGATCATAGTTCGGCCCGGCACGTTACCTCACCTCCATAGCCCCTCGTCGGCCGGCAAAACTGTTGAGCTGATCTGGGTTTACTTAAGCTCCGAGCCGCTGTAAATGGTGCTTTAACCTGTGGGGCATAACAACGCTCAACTCAAAGAAATTAATAGTGGCGGGCAATGTAACAAAAAAAAACCCCAGCCGAGGCCGGGGTTTAGGTGCTATCACCTATCTAACGATAGGCCTCCTTCTCAAAGAGAGGGATTAAGCGATAACGAAGGCAGCTTCGTCGATGGTAGTCACACCCTGTCGCGGGATGAAGAAGTCGGCCACACCCTCGTGGGTGTTATCGACATACAGATTGCCATTAGACGCCACGATCACAGTAAACGCTTGTTTACCCCCACAGCCCATCGTCGGCCGGCACGATCACCCGCCCCTCGTCATAGCCGTTGCGCAGGTAATGACCCAGCGGCTCGACCCTGGCCTCGGCGATGTCCGGGTTGGCCTCAAGGTACTCGCTCTGGTCGAACCATGCCGACGGGTCGCGCCCCTCCTGCCAGCCCCAGGCCTGGTAGTGCTGGTAGCCACTGTCCAGCTCGCCGCGCTGGATCGCCGCATCAACGTCCGCGTTAGCCTCGCGGTAGCCGCGCTCGTCGAAGAGCGCATTGGGCGAACGTCCCTCGGCAGTTCCATAGTCACGGTAGTGGGCAAAGGCGTCGATGTCCCCAGCCGCCACCGCAGCGGCGACATCGGGGTTGGCGGCCAGGTAGAGCGCCCGGTCGAAATTCAGTGCGGCGGGGTCGCCCAAGCGCCCCTCGTCGGCCCCATAATGCTGGTAGTGCCACTCCCCACTGGGAATGTCGCCGGCCGCCACCGCAGCGGCGATATCAGGGTTGGCGGCCAGGTAGAAGGCCTCGTCGAAGTCACTCGGCTCAATCAGTGCCGGCGCCTTGGCAAGCATGACCCGATCGTCGAAGCGTAACAGTTCGATGCCTTTCAGCGTGTCGCTGCCCAGGCTACCGGCATTGACGATCAGGCTGCCGTCATCGGCATAACGGAACGTGGCTTCGCCAGCGTCGAGTGCAAAGCGCGCAATATCGACGCCACTGCCACCATCGAGGGTATCGTCGCCTTCACCGCCAAATAGCCGGTCGTGGCCCGCGTCACCATAAATCAGATCGTCGCCGCCATGCGAGCCGACCAGATCACGCCCACCACCAGCATGCAGTTCATCGTCACCGGCGCCGAGCACAATGGTCTGCGCCGCGTCGTCGGCGCTCACCACATTGGCGCCGGCACCGCCGCTGAGGGTGGTCGCGCCGATGATGCTGGCGAAGTCGATGTTATCGAGCTGGATCCGGTTGCCGCTAGGCAACGCGCTGGCATCGATGACGAACGCCTCCTGATGATCCGAGACTGTGTCATCGGCGATGCCGGTGATCAGGATCGGCGTGCTCGTCGAGGCACTGCCGCTGTCATCGAGGACGAGCGTGCGAATGTCCAGCAGCGTGCTACCGGGCCGGCTGGCGAGCCACTGGCTGGCCACGCCGGTCTGGTCGGTCAGATTGCCGGGTTGCTTGGCATCGATGCTGCCAATCAGGTCGGCCAGTGCCTGCTGCGGATTCGTCGCCGTGCGCGCCCCCTGATTGACCAGACTGACGCCGCCCGGCAGCGTGGCCGTCACCTCGTTAGCATTGCCGCTATTCTCGACCAGCTTGGTGCTGCCCGGAGTATTCCCGGTGTTGGTGATCGTTTCTTTTACCGAAGGACGACCAGAAGGCGTGTTCGGCTGGGGCTCTGGTGGCGTCACCTGAATAGGCGGAGGTGTAGGTACTGGTTCGGGAGTAGGAGCAGGTGCTGGCTCGGATTTAACGCTAATCGGTGACGAGGCTATAACCTCTTTAGTGCCTTGCAGGTCGGTATAGCTGGCCCGCACGCTAATCTTGCTGCCCACGTCCGCCTGGGTCAGCGTGTAAGTGGTGTCGGTGGCGCCGTTAATCACCTCACCATCGCGCAGCCACTGGTAGCTGATCGTGCCCAGGCCATCTGTGTCGGCCAAACCATTGGATACGGTCAGGATCTCGCCTTGCTCGGCGCTACCAGCAATGGTCACACTGCCGACGGGGGCATTGTTGATCGTGACGCTGACACTATCACTTGAGCTGGAAAAGGCGGTTGTATTAGCGCCTTGCTGGATGATTTTTAAGCCATTAGTCGTTGTCGCCGAGACCTGTATCTCGGTCATAAAGATATCACCATCCACCACGGCAACACTGCTGGGTTGGCTATCGGTAGGATAGTCCTCTTGCAGAACTTTTAGACTGTTGGGGTTACTAATATCGACTAGGAGTAAGCCTGCGTTTCTCGTACCACCACTAAAACCATCGAAGGTGATGTAAGCCAAGTCGCCATCTACCGTTACGCTGGTTAGTGGGTAATTAAAGCTTTTTGAGCTGACCAACGTAGGCTTTTCAGGATCGGTAATATCGACTTGCAGTAAGTCTTTACTACTGGCAATGTAGGCGAAATTACCGGCTACCGCCATATTTGTTGCTGTACCTTGGGGCGGTGAATAAGTGCCAACACTCGACAAATTCTGAAGGTTGCTGATATTAACCACTTCCAGGCTATTAGTTAAGACATACGCGTAATCCCCGCTTACCTCCACGCTTTTAGCGTTGCTGCCTGTAACAAAAGTTGCTGCTAGTGTCGGGTTGCTGGTGTTGCTGATATCAATAACGACTAGACCATTTCTTGAAGCAGCGATGTAAGCATAGCTACCCACTACATCAATACCTAAAGCAGAAACATTGCCAAAAGTGCTAATAGACTTAGGCTGGGTTGGGTCAGCGATGTCGATAATTTGCAGACCAGAATTTCCATCGGCGACATACGCAAGCTTGCCAACCAGCTTAACTTCCTGCGCAAAGCCCGGGGTGTCATAACTGCCAACAACCTGGCGAGTCGTCAGATCGATAACCTGCAAGCCAGCCTGACTGGCAGCGATATAAGCGTAATTGCCGGCTATTTCTACATCCTGCGCAGCTGAGCCTGAGCCGGTGATCACCTTATTGGTACTATTGACGGTGTCACCGCTATTGTGCGCAGTGCCATCCCAGGCTTTGATGGTAAGGGCATCGTTCAGCGTGCCGCTGTAGTCGGCATCGGGTTTGAAATACAAGCGGGTATCGGCATTGGCAGCTAACAGCAGGGCGGAAGCGTCAGAAACCGTTCCAGTGAGTTCGACCCACGTTTGGCCGCCATTGGTAGTGTAGTAAAGCGTACCGTTTTCATTAACGCCGGTAATGGCCAGGCCGGGTGCATCACCGTCGGCATCGCTGTAGTTGCCGATACCGGTGGTGTTGATAATATCGCTGACCAGCGTTGAACCTTCGGTGGAGCCCGCCTGCGGCGCGCCCAGGTTTTTCAACACCGTCACTAGTGCCGGGGCTTTGCTGTCATCCAGTACCGGTGCGCTATTGTCCAGCGTCGTTAAGGGGCCATCATTAACGTCGGTAATATCGAGATTAACCGTCACGTTGTCAGCCAACGAGCCACCGTTCCCATCTTCTGCGCTAATGGTGAGCGTAGCGGCATTATCACCACTGGCGCTGCTCGCGCCTGTGTATTTAATAGTGGTGGTAGTATCCAAGTAGGTATTAATGTTCGCGGCGCTGCCCGACAGGGTCAGAGTCCCTGTATTAGAGCCATTCACTGTCACGTTACCACCAGCAGAAGCGGCTAAGGTGCCTGCTGATACGGTAAGTGTTACCGTGAGGTTATCGTCGTCGCTGTCGGCAAAGGTCACACCAGACAGATCAACACTGGAAGCCGTATCTTCGGTGACGGTGATATCGGAAGGTGCGCCAACAATGGTGGGAGCTGCGTTAAGAACAGCAGCTGTGATGTTAGTCACCACCATATCGTCGAAAACCAGTTTAAATCCATTAGCGTTTTCTGACGGAGTGTTTTCCGTGATGGTGAAAGATGAGATCCCTTGGAAGAAAGACGCACTTCCATTGCCAGCAACATCTAAAGTTTCGGTTGATTCGCCGACGCCAGTAAATGTCATGCTCCCCTTAGCTGATGTCAAAACAATGGTTTCTGGGTCACCATCCCAGTTTTGCATTTTAATGGAAGAAAGATCGAATGTATTTGAGCCGTCAATCGTGACAGTAAATAGCGTTTCGTTACTCAAACCAAAGCCTGTCTCGTTGGCCATGGAAACCCCATCGATTCGACTTCCATGCCCAGTTGCAGTCGATTGAACGATATCTTGATCCTGACTGGTAATACTGAATGTCCCATGGGCACCCACCACAGTGACTTTTTTAGAACCAAGTCCAGTGACACCTGATTCAAAGTCGAGGGTTTCACCCACCTTACCGCCTTGTAAATGATCGCCTACCATTTTTGTCCCCTTCCCCACTTTTCTTATCGCTCCCGATGAAAGAGCCGTCTCACCGCGTACACCGCTAATGCTTTCGCCTAGGCACAAAGTACCGATTGGTTACTTTGCGACGGGTACTTTCTTGCCCTCTTTTACGCGGCGACTCTAACGACATCGAGCTAATTAATTTGGACTAGTAGAGCCAAACCACCATGGAGAGTCAAAAAGAAATTTGTGACATTTCTTTGCATTTTCGGCGAACTTGACGAATGAAGCGTGCACCGATAGCTTATTCAGCAACGACATAGCTTATTCAACAACTAATGGCTTATTTAGTAATCAGTTAGATGCTTCCTGTACCTCACGCCGCCACCTTCCAGGCTGTCGTGTCTATATCAGCCCTTTTAATGAAGTGTGGCCAATGGTGATAACCGAACTTGATACCCGCACGCTTCTGGCGGTGCTATGCATGGCACTGGCGCTTTCCTCTTTAGCGCTAGCGCTGCTATACCGCTTACACAGAAGCTTGCCAGGACCACGTGATTGGGCCATCGGCATGGTCGCTATCAGCATTGGCGTAGGGCTGCTGTACGGTCGCAACGTCATCTCGCCGTTCTGGTCTATCGCCGTTGCCAACAGCTTGATTCTTGTCGGTCATGCTTTTCTGGTCGCCGGGGCACGGCGCTTTCTGGGCCGGTCGGTCGGCTGGCCTTTGCTGGCTGCCATCGTCGTGCTGTTCAGCCTGCCGATCACGCTTTACTACGATGTTCCTGAAGCCCTTGGGGTTCGTATCATCAGCATCAGTATCGGCATGACGCTTCTGGTATTTCTCGGCGCCTGGACGCTTGTCAGCGACAGTCGTTTCAAGCTGCTCAACGCGCACCAGGCGGTTACCGTACTGCTGGGTCTTCATGGGATAATCAACCTGGCCCGTGCAGCCCAAAGCTTTTTCCAGCCGTTATTAGCCACGGACATGCTTCAGCTCGGCCTTAGCACCAGCACCTTTTTCGTCTGGGGAATCCTGTTCTTCTTCGGTATGACCGTGGGGTTGGCCGTCATGGTCACGGAGCGATTGCGCGACATGCTTCAGGATCGCTTCGTCAAGGAGAACGCTGCCCGATGCGCAGCGGAAGCAGCGCTTCAGGAGCAACGCAACTTCCTAACCATGGTCTCGCACGAATTCCGCACGCCGCTGGGCATCATGGTGGCATCGGCGGATCTCATCGCCTGCAACCTACCGGCGGATGACAAGGAGTCGGCCGAGGAGCTGGACCGTATCCACAGAGCCTCACGGCGGTTGGGTAACCTGGTTGAAGGGTGCCTGGCCGACGACTGGCTGGAAAACGTTTCGCAGAGCCGCCGCTCAGGCGAGCTTGACGTAAGCAGCGTACTGACCGAACTGGCCACGGAGTACAACGTGGTACTCCAGGGGGCCGCAGAACCGATGCGGGTGGATGCCGACCCCTATCTGCTGCCCGTTGCCTTTTCCGCCCTGTTGGACAACGCATGCAAATACGCCCACACGCCCGAGGGCGTAACGCTTTCATGCCACCAAGCGGGAAAGAGAGTGGAGGTCGCCGTGCGCGACGATGGGCCGGGCATTGACCCTGCCGATGTGCCGCGGCTGTTCGAGAAGTTCTATCGCGCTCGCCGCACCCAACATAAACCGGGGGCCGGCCTGGGGCTGCACCTGGTTCAGCGCATCGTCGCCCTGCACGACGGCGACATCAGTTTGGATCAGACTCATGGCACGGTGTTTTGTGTCTCGCTACCCTTGCTTGAGACCTGAATGGAGACGTCCATGCCTTCAATATGCATCGCTCTCGTGGATGACGAACCCGATTTCCGCCAGCCGGTTGCCCGCTACCTGCGCAAACGGGGCATGACGGTCTTTGAAGCCGGTTCGGTCGAGGAGTTTTGTGGCTCGCTTGCCGACAAATCGCCGCACATCATACTGCTCGATGTAGGCCTTCCCGGTGAAAGCGGCCTGGACGCGGTGAAACGCCTGCGTGAGGAAAACAATGCCGGTGTCATCATGGTGACGGCTCGTGGGGGGCTCGAAGAGCGTATTGAAGGGCTCGGCCGTGGCGCCGACAGCTATCTCTGCAAACCCGTGAGCATGCGGGAGCTGGAAGCCGTGGTGCTCAGCCTTTGGCGGCGGATTGGACACGACGACACGGCTTCGGCCAGCGGCGAATCGCCCACTGCCCGAAAGGAGGAGGGATGGGTATTTGATACCGAAGCCTGGGCACTCACCTCACCCGACGGAGAGCGCGTTCGGCTCTCCGCAGCGGAATATGGCGTCCTCACCCTGCTGACGGAGGCGCCAGGCGAGGCTGTTTCCCGCGACCACCTCTTTGTCGCCTTGAAAAAGCCCCAGAGTGGGCCCGACGATCGTAGCCTGGATGTACTGGTTTCCCGGCTGCGGCGCAAATTCGCAACCTCAGCGTTTAAGCTTCCTATCCAGTCAGTTCGGGGCGTGGGCTATGTATTTCCCGGGCCGGTCTCTCGACGTGGCCCGGCCCCGGCGATTAGCAATTGAACTCACATTTTAACGAGCAGTCGTCACCCCTGGCTCGCGGCGTCTAGAGGCCCGGGCTGCTGCGCTGTTGATTCATGGGCGGCTTGCGTTTCACCGGGATAATCGCGGCCATTCAGCCTCGCACTCCCGTCCTCGGATCGGCCTGAATAATCGCCACTATGCGATCTACCGCCGACTGAAAAGAAACTCAAGCAAGTATGTACAGGAACCCTTCTTGCCGCCCCCTTCCCAGATGATGTTCACCGACCACATCCTCGAATTTTTCCTTGCACAGCGGGGTGATTAGCTACCGCTGTGGCTTTTGAGCGTGGAAAAGCCCATTAGATGGGCAATCTCTCTGGAGGAGCAAAGCATTCGATGACCCCGGCACGCTGCAACGCATCGCAGGCCGCCGGGCCTAGGGCAAGTACACTGGCCCGCGTGCTGGATGGGGGGAAGTAAGACCCATTAGGGTATAACGACTCTCGACTCAAAAGGCATTAATAGTGGTGGGCAGTGTAACGACAAAAACCGGCACCAGGGCCGGGGGTTGGTCAGTGGCATAGGCTAGGCGTTTGCCTTACTCAACATCAAAGAGAGGGCCAGTCACGGTTGGTGCTGAGGATCATCACCTTGCCGGTGTCGCAACGACTGGCACCCCATCACTCCGCCGCGTAGCTTCCGCGTAGGGTATCCAGCCGTTTACGGCGGTTGGGCTGCTCGCCCTGACCGTCGAGTACTACGATCTCGCTACCCGGCAGGCACGGCTCGACCCGGTTGCGCAGCCATTCGGCAATCGACCAGGTGCGATTAGCAGCGTTCTGGTAGTCATAGTCGTCCACTTGTACATCAACGGTCTCACGCACCACCAGGCGGATGCCTTCCAGGCGCCAAACGGTCTCTTCGAATTCTTTGATAGTCATATCGTCCTCGTTAGCAAAGAAAACCCCCAGCCGAGGCCGGGGGTTTAGGTTCGCTACCTATCTAGCGATAGGCATCCTTCTCATAGAGAGGGATTAAGCGATAACGAAAGCTGCTTCGTCGATAGTAGTGACGCCTTGCAGGGTCAGTACAGAGTCAGCAGTACCGTTGGAGTCGAAGTCCATGTATAGCTTGCCAGTGCTGCTGTCAAGAGCGAAACCAGTCAGTGAACCGGCATTGCCAGTATTCTGAAGGAAGGTTTGCGCATCAGAAGCGTTGGCGGCTACGAAGACATCGATGCCAGTGTTACCGTTACCAGCATAAGCCGCAGCAACGTTGATGGTATCGCCTGTTAGGTTTGTAACAGTAGTGTTGGCGCCAGCGCTGGTTGCAGCACCATTTGCACCCTGACCAAAGGTGTTGGCATTAAAGTCAGTGATAGTGTCAGACTTAGCTACCGTTGTATTGGCAGCAGCACCCAGTACGTAGATATCGTTACCAGCACCCAGGGTGATGGTATCAGCTTCGGCAGTAGCGTTGACGGTATCACGTCCTTCACCTGCGTTAATGACATCTTTACCAGCAGAACCAGTAATAGTGTCGTCACCAGCGCCTGTGCTGATAGTCGAGGCAGTAACACCGCTAGCTACGAACGTTGCGTCATTTACAGAAGCAGTGCTGATTACATCTGCACCGTTTCCTGTAGTAACCGTTACAGCTTTGTCAGTGACAGCCGAGCTAAAGGTTACTGCGCCAGCTGTACCGATCTGAGCGGCAGTTGCACCTGCAGTCGCACCAGTAGCCGCAACACCAGAAGCATCCAGCTCAGTGACCTTGGTTAGCGTAGAACCAGTGAAGTCAACACCGTGGTTACCAGATACAACGATTTTAGTTGCGTCTGCTGCGTTAAGGCCAACAACACTTGCTGCAGCTGGGTTAGTCAGCGTAGTGGTATCTGCAGAGCTATCAGTTGCTTCGATGTTGATAGTCTCAACAGAGGCAACATTAATCGTGTTAGCTCCGTTGGACAGGTTAGCTGTGCCGTTGAGCTTGAGGTTCAGCACATCATTACTACCGGCAGCAGCATTTTTAACGTTGATGTTGAGGTCATCAGTAACCGCAACGGCACCAGTCAATGCGAAAGTACCGTTAGCTGCCATGTTGTTGATGTTAACAACGTTGGCAAGCGGGCCGCCGTCTGCGATACCAGCAAAAGTCACATCGCTGATATCGTCTAAGTTAGCCAGGTCGATCGTAATAGTTGCTGCAGCGTCAGCAACTTGACCAATTGACAGTTTTTCAAAATTAGAGATACCAGCTTCAAAAGTAGCGTTGGCTGAAAGTGTTACTGCATCAGCAGCAGACAGAGCCAAGGTATCGGTACCTTCTCCAGCGTCAACAGAACCACCAGTGCCAACAGCTGCTGTCATAGTAACTGTATCGTCACCTGCACCCATCGCAATAGCTTTAGTTGTAGCACCCAGAGACACTGAGTCTTTACCAGCACCACCGGTGAATGCAACGCCAGTACCCAGCGTCGGGGTGATAGTCAGGCCACCCGTTGAAGCTGAGGCATTTACAGACTCAAGAGCAGTAACAGTGGAAGTAGCAACAATTGTAGTAGCGGAGTCGCCAGTTACAGTGAGGTTCTTAGCTGCTGCGATGTTTACATCTGCAACAGACAGCTTCTCATCAGCATTGATGGTCACACCTGTCGCTTTAGCGGCATTCAGAGTAACGCCAGAAGATTCTTTGCCTTCAGCGTTAACTGTAAGACTGGTGGCTTCTGCATCCGCAATGGTACCGCCAGTTACAGCATTCACATTCACAGTCAGCGCACGTGTTGCCGCAGCGGCGGTAACAGTTGCGTTCTGGTTAGTGTTGGCGAGACTAAGAGTAGTCAATGCATCAGAATCTACAGTCAAAACGCCTGTATTACCATTGACACTAACAGCAGCCAACTTATCGGCAGTAGCAGCAGTGCCTGTGCCTGCATCATCAATGTCTACAGCAGCAGCGGTGCCGGTCACATTGATAGAAGTAACGTTAGACTTGGTGTCTAGGTCGACAGCCGCACCAGTAGCTTTAGCATTCAGCGTGGTGATGCCCGTAATGTTAGAGCCTGACACATCAGCAGTTGCTGCGCCGTCAGAAACGACATTAACAGTTTCAACATTGCTGATCGTGGCTGCAGGCAGAGCAGTACCGCCAACAGTGGTGTAGGTAAGGGTATCGTTACCTGCACCGCCATCGATCACGTCAAGAGCTGTCAGGGTTTCAACATCTGCCACGCCAGTAGCTGGGTTAGCAACGACGTTAGCGTTGAACGTGTCGTCGTTCTTGGTACCAGTCAGTGTGTCAACACTTGCAGTGAGCATCCTAGTTTCGCACGCACCCAAATTACTGATTTATTTTACTTTGCCCCACATAAGAGAGCGTCTTTCCAACGCTTACTACCTCATTACTACTGTTGCCGCAGACTTCCTTCCAAACTCTCCTCTTTTCTAGCACTGAAAGCCGCGCCCCATGGCCTTTTGCAGCATTTTCCGTTTTCTACCCACTTTCTATTTGCGTCTCGGCATTGCCACGGTGGGTTTTGGTGGCGTATCCGGGTAAACGCGTCTGTCATCCCTCTGATAACACACGCATACGTTTCTGGATCGACACGCTCTCAATCTGCGCTCATGGCGCAATCTCCGCTATCCCTGCCTTATTTCTTCTTGACGAGTCGCGCTGCGACTTTATCAAGCGCTTCCTGGTCGATTTTAACGCTCAGGCTTGTCGGAGAACCGAGCAGATCCATCTCAATGCCGTTCTCCCGCATCACACGCAGCATAGCGGTCAAGGTATCTGCCCGCATGGCCATTTCCAAGGTTTCGTTACGCGCCACCGTGGATTTGGCCACGCCTAACGCATCCGCGAACTCTTGCTGACTCATGCCCATCGCAACGCGTGCAATGCGCATGGCGAGCGCAAAACGCACTTTTTCGTTGGTCATTGCTGGCACTCCCGTTGTTTTTCGTTCAATATATCCTTTAACGCTATCACAGGTAGCGTTTATGAATCTAAAAGAGGATGAAACGTTATGCCAAAGCAAAAACTCACTCAGCAGTTCGTGGAGCGTATCACGCCCCCTAAAAAGGTCAAAGCTGACTATTTTGACACTGAAATGCCGGGGCTGATGCTGCGTGTCATGCCCACAGGCACCAAAACGTATTCGTGCCGCTATCGCGATACGCGCGGCAAACAGGGTGAACGCAGCCTGGGAAGCGCTCGCGTGCTCAAGCTGAGCGAGGCGCGTCAGTGTGTGCGGGATATTCGAGCCAAACTCGCTATGGGAGAAGATCCGTTCGAAATGCGTCGCACGCTCAAGGCGGTGCCCACGTTCGCGGCTTTCGTGGAAACCGCCTACATGCCGCATATCAAGGGCTATAAGCGCAGCTGGTCTACCGATGAGTGTTTATTGCGCAATCACATTCTCCCGAAACTCGGCAACCTCTATCTGGACGAGATCAAGCGTCAGCATCTGATCGAGGTGTTCAGTGAGCACCGCGCAACCTATAAACCCGCCAGTACCAATCGGGTGATCAT
>Ga0209344_10003889_pt1 | contig 14247 bp, 12 predicted proteins | sample Cruoilmetagenom6_FD_187293 | JGI IMG/M metagenome (GOLD analysis project Ga0209344, IMG submission 187293) | Oil polluted marine microbial communities from Coal Oil Point, Santa Barbara, California, USA - Santa Barbara Oil Seep Sample 6 (SPAdes)... | ecosystem: Environmental > Aquatic > Marine...
CGCCCGCCATGTTCAACAGATCGGCCAGCTCAAAGCCGCTCCAAGGCACCACCATTGACCAAGCTTCGACACAGCGCAGGCGGTAGATGCGCTCCTCGATGGTCATGGCCTGCATGATATCCTCAAACGCATAGTCGCCAGGCTTGTCGACCATACCGTCAATGGCCACCGTCCACGGACTCGTGGTCAGGGCGTCTGCGTATTTTGCAGGATCCCCCTTGTCGGTGCCGAATTCGTAGTAGTTGTTGTATTGGGTGATGTCCTCAAAGTCGTTCGGGGTAAGCGCCTCTTGCGCTGCTGCCCCCTGCCCCAGCCCCACAAGGCCAAGCCCCGCAGCCGCGCCGCCCATAATCTGCCGTCGGTTGAGATAAACACCTTCATCGGTGACGTCCCGGTCCCGAAGTTGATTAATCCAGCGATTGGCCATTTGCGCGCTCCTTACTATACTTGAAGTGAAGTTAGCGCCCGCACTGGACTGTACCAAATTCTTTCAGCCCGGATTTCAGCCAGCACACTCGAATGTCAGGCGCCGTTATTTAAAGGAGAGGTCTCATGTTTCGTTTCATTCTTGCCACCAGCCTATGTCTGGCGACCGCGGCCCAGTCCGAAGAAATGGTCACTTACACCACGGATCAAAGTTTTGATGATGTTACCTTTGGCGTTGAGAATGCCATCCTTAACCAAGGGTTGATTACCGAGAGCGTTAGCCATGTGGGCGAGATGCTGGACCGCACCGGCGCGGATGTTGGCTCGGACGTGAAGGTGTTTGAGGCGGCGGATGTGTTTAGCTTTTGCTCAGCGTCCCTATCGCGCAAGGTGATGGAGGCCGATCCGATGAACGTTGGCTTCTGCCCCTACGATATCTTTATCATGCAACTGCCGGACAGTGAGGAAGTGACCATTGGGTATCGCGCCTTTCCCGAAGGGCCGATGCAAGAGGTGCAGAGCCTGTTGGATGCAATCGTGAAAGAGGCGATTGGGGAAGAGTGATGAGGGCATTGCCCTCCCTGGGGGGCATCGAAACCTTAAATTTTGGCGAGGTTCCCGCGAGGCGCTCAGGCAGTCCGAAATGAGGTAACCTTGCACAATCGCCCTCCGGGGGAGGGAGGGCGATGCCCGGTGTGCCACCGGGCGGAAAGCTTTCAATTCTTGAACAAAAAAAGGGCCGGAAAACCCGGCCCTTCTCATAATCGTCTAGCGCTTAATGCACCGTGGCGTCATCCGGCGTGGGCCGGTTCGACGCGGCCACCTGATCACCGATGATCAAGCCGTCACTGCCCGCGCGCACGGTTACGGTATCGCCGTCCTTCACATCCCCGGCCAAGAGCATCTCGGCCAGCGGATCTTGCACGGTGCGCTGGATCACCCGCTTGAGCGGACGCGCCCCGAACACCGGGTCATAGCCTTCGTCCGCCAGCCATTTGCGCGCAGCGTCGTCCAGATCAAGCGTGATCTTACGACCCGCAAGCCGCTTGAGCAGCCGCGCCATCTGGATATCGACGATCCCATCCATATCCGCACGGCCCAGACGGTCAAAGATGATCGTCTCATCTAAACGGTTCAGGAACTCAGGCCGGAAATGCGCCCGCACCGCGTCCATCACGTCGCGTTTGGCCCCGGCCATGTCACCACCTTCAGGCAACTGGCTGAGCGCCTGCGCGCCGAGGTTGGAGGTCAGCACGATCAGCGTCTGTTTGAAATCGACCGTGCGGCCCTGACCGTCGGTCAAGACACCGTCATCAAGCACCTGCAAGAGCACATTGAAGACATCCGGGTGCGCCTTTTCGACCTCGTCAAACAGCACGACCTGATAGGGCCGGCGCCGCACGGCTTCGGTCAGCACACCGCCTTCGTCATAACCGACATAGCCCGGAGGGGCACCGATCAGACGGGCGACGCTGTGTTTCTCCATGAACTCAGACATGTCGATGCGCACCATGGCGTTGTCATCGTCAAAGAGGAACTCGGCCACGGCCTTAGTCAACTCAGTCTTACCCACACCGGTTGGCCCGAGGAAAAGAAAGCTGCCCAGAGGGCGGTTCTCATCGTTCAAACCAGCCCGCGCACGGCGCACGGCATTTGCGACGGCTTTGACAGCAGCATTTTGGCCGATCACCCGGCTGTGCAACTGGTCTTCCATGCGCAGCAGCTTGTCGCGCTCACCTTCGAGCATCTTGCCCGCCGGGATACCCGTCCAACGCTCAACCACGCTGGCGATCTGATCCGGGCGCACGGCCTCTTCGACCATCATGTCGTCCTCGCGGCCCTCCGCGTCCTCAAGCTCACGTTCCAACTGCGGGATGACGCCATAAGATAGCTCGCCCGCGCGCGCGAGGTTGCCTTCGCGTTTGGCGATATCCAGATCGGCCCGCGCATGGTCAAGCTTTTCCTTGATGTCACGCGCCCCGGCCAGCTTGTCCCGCTCGGCCTGCCACTGCGCCGTCATCTCGGCACTGCGGTCCTGCAGATCGCTCAGGTCTTTCTGCAGGGTTTCGAGCCGATCTTGCGATGCGCTGTCGTCTTCTTTCTTCAGCGCTTCGGCCTCAATCTGAAGCTGCAAGATTTGCCGATCCAGCGCGTCCAGTTCTTCTGGCTTGCTGTCGACTTCCATGCGCAGACGGCTTGCGGCTTCGTCCATCAAGTCGATCGCTTTGTCAGGCAGGAAACGGTCCGTGATGTAGCGGTGGCTGAGCGTTGCAGCGGCAACCAATGCGTTGTCACTGATCCGCACGCCGTGGTGCAGCTCGTACTTTTCCTTAATGCCACGCAGGATGCTCACGGTGTCTTCGACCGTCGGCTCTTGCACGATCACGGGCTGAAAACGTCGCGCCAATGCCGCGTCTTTTTCGACATACTTGCGGTATTCGTTCAGCGTGGTGGCGCCTACGCAGTGCAACTCACCCCGCGCCAAAGCAGGCTTGAGCAGATTTGACGCATCCATCGCGCCGTCGGCCTTACCGGCTCCGACCAAAGTGTGCATCTCATCAATGAACAAGATGACTTCGCCCGCAGCCTCTGTGACCTCGGTCAACACCGCCTTCAGCCGCTCCTCAAACTCACCGCGATATTTGGCACCGGCGATCAGCGCCCCCATGTCGAGTGCGAGCAGGCGCTTGTTGCGCAGACCTTCCGGCACATCACCATGCACAATACGCAGCGCCAAACCTTCGGCGATGGCGGTCTTACCGACCCCCGGCTCCCCGATGAGCACTGGGTTGTTTTTGGTTCGACGGCTCAGCACCTGCATGGCGCGGCGAATTTCTTCGTCCCGACCAATAATCGGGTCGATCTTGCCCTCTTTAGCACGCGCGGTCAGGTCGAGGCTGTATTTCTCCAAAGCTTCATAGCTATCCTCGGCCGTGGCACTGTCAGCCTTGCGGCCTTTGCGCACGTCGTTGATAGCGCCGTTCAGCCCCTGCGCGGTTACCTTACCAGCTTCCAGCGCCGTTTTTGCCCCGGATTTCACCATGCATAGCGCGGTTAGGATCCGTTCAACGGTGACAAAGCTATCGCCCGCTTTCTTGGCAAGTGCTTCAGCTTCAGCAAGCACCTTTGCAGTTGTGCCGTCGAGATAGACCTGCGCCGCGTCGCCGGTGACTTGTGGTATTTTCCCAAGCGCCAGTTCGAGCGCCTGCATCACACGTGCACCGTCACCGCCAGCGGCGGCAATCAAGTTGCGTGCAAGACCTTCTTCGTCGTCCAGCAGAGCTTTGAGAACATGTTCGGGCGCCAAACGCTGATGGCTTTCCCGCGTTGCAATTGTCTGCGCGGCCTGAATGAACCCGCGCGATCTTTCCGTGAACTTGCTCAAGTCCATGGCAGTCTCCTTTTCTATAAGCGCTCTAATATGCCGCGCCCTATTTTGGCACGCGGCGTTCTGAGCCTTGGGTTTAATTTGGGGAATATCCGTCTTGGTTCAAGAGCCAAGAGGCGTCAACAAGTCGCATAAAGGCGCCGATTCAAAGCTAATCAACAGGCAAGATTTAGCCAATAAGGCCAAATTATGGCAAAAAGCGAAAAGTTTTTCCCGAACTAGTATACTGTATTGTAAGGGATATTCGACCTTATCCACAGTTTCTGAACCAAACATGAAACTATTTTGCGCCTATGCGCGTTAACTCAGCAGACGAGAGCAGGAAAGTAGCAAACCTGCCCGGTTCTAACGAACGCAAGAGGTGGAATGATGCAGACGCGACCCATTCAGATGACAGATGTCACTTATAACGCGGCCAATCAGTGTTTCGAAGCGCTTGTCACTGTTCAAACAGGCAAGCAGCAGCGTCGCTATGCCTGCGCCATCGAAGCCCCCATCACCATGTCATTCGAAGATGCCGCCAAGGGTTTGACCCGGCAAGCGCTTCGCCGCCACGAGCAAAAACGTGGCCTGAGTTCCGAAGTCCTGCGCCACGTCCCCGCTCAGCGGGCCGGACGCCGCAGCTTCGATCCGCTGCGCTGGCTAGAAGAGGTCATGCATATGACCGGCCGCGACGCAGCTTAAACCCTTTCCGCGCAGCTCCTGCCTGCTGCGCGGTTACCTGCGGACCTGCCGCCACCTCATCTGTCCCGATGTGGCGATCCGCACACCAGAGACCAGTGCCTGCCTGCTTAGTCTCTGAACACTTGGCCCGGACCTGCTCTAGAGCGCGTTCGGGCCTTTTTTTTGCGCAAAGATGATGCCCACCCGCAAGAATGATGGACTTGTCACGCAGCACACCGTAGGTCAAAGCCGTTTGCAAACATGGCAGGAGCCTTCGCATGTCCGATGACCGATTGATTGTCGCCCTTGATGTCCCCCATGCGGTGGCCGGGCTGGAACTGACCCAAAAGCTGGGCGATGCCGTAGGTTTCTACAAAATCGGATTGGGCATGCTCACCGGCGGTGGCTTGGCGCTGGCAAATGAACTGAAACAGGAACATGGCAAACGCATCTTCCTCGACATGAAGCTGTTCGACATCGGCGCGACGGTTGAGGCAGCGGTGCGCGGACTGGCGCAGTTTGATCTGGATTTCCTGACCGTGCATGGCGACCCTCATGTTGTCGCGGCCGCCAAACAGGGCGCCGCCGGGACCAATATGAAGATTCTCGCCGTGACCATCCTGACGTCCCTCGACCGGGCCGATCTGGACGCCGCGCTGATTCAACCGGGCGATATTGGTGATCTGGTCCAGACCCGTGCAGGTCGCGCGCTGGATGCAGGGGCCGATGGTGTTATTGCCTCTCCGCAAGAGGCCGCAGCCATTCGCGCCCTGCCCGAAGCCGCAAACAAACTGATCGTCACCCCCGGCGTCCGCCCGCAGGGCGCCGCTTTGGGAGACCAAAAACGCGTCGCAACACCGGCTCAAGCCATCGCAGACGGGGTCGATCATATCGTTGTTGGCCGTCCAATCTGGCAAGCGGACGATCCTGCCGCCGCTGCCCGCGCTGTGCTCTCAGAAATTTCCCAATAATAACAACGCAGCCACTACAGCCTGTAGCAAATGCACCACAGGTCGCCCCGATGCACCGCGCGGACGTGATCCAACGTAGGCGGATTCCGCGTGCCATGTTATGTTGAACTCAGGTGATACTCCCCGACGAACTGGTTCTTCCTGATGTTCGTCACCTTCCCCCCGCTTACGTATGCGGGGGGGCCTTTATTTCACAAATGACCATTAGCATTTTCGGCTTTGCCGCGCAGATAGACCTGCAATCTATCTTGGAATGCCGGGACGGCGTCGGAACGGTTCAAGAACTCCTCCTCCGTCATCAATGTCCAACGCTGCCCTTCGTCGCCAAAGACAATCTCTGCCGCAGCCGCTTCGGGTAAATGCGCGACAAAGAACCACTTGGTTCGGCCCGCTTCATCAAACGCGGCCTGCCAGACCACAGATTGCTCAGGCACAACAATCCCTAATTCCTCCTGACATTCGCGCAGGGCACAGGCCAGCGGGGTTTCATCCCCCTCGCGCCCGCCGCCGGGCAAATCCCAATGGCCGGGGAACAGCAGCCCGGGCCGGTCATCTCGCAGGATCACCGCCAGTCGGTCGCCGAGGTAGAGCGCTAATTTCGCCCCATCAAACCCCATGTTCAAACCCCCACATTCTGGTTATTGTCCTCCCCTACCCTTGCCCCTTTGAGTTGCTCATGGCCACCCTCTGTCGCGATTGTTTGAACGAGATCGCTGCCGCGCGGCGCTGTCCGCTTTGCGGCAGCCCTCGGGTGCTGTCGCATGACGAGCTGTTTGACCTGTCTATCGCCCATATGGACTGCGACGCCTTTTATGCGTCGGTCGAAAAACGCGACAATCCCGACCTGGCAGGCAAACCCGTCATCATCGGCGGCGGGCGGCGCGGTGTCGTATCGACCGCTTGCTATGTCGCGCGCATCCGTGGCGTGCGCTCGGCCATGCCGATGTTTCAGGCGCTGAAACTCTGCCCCGAAGCCGTTATCATCAAACCGCGCATGGACGCCTATGTCGAAGCCTCCCATGCCATCCGCGCCATGATGGAGGAACTAACCCCCGCCATTGAGCCGCTGTCGTTGGACGAAGCCTTTCTTGACATGACAGGCACCGCGCGGTTGCACGGCAAGCCCCCGGCGGTGATGCTGGCGCGGCTGGTGCGGCGGATGAAGACGGAGTTGGGACTCACCGGTTCGATTGGGCTGAGCCACAACAAATTTCTGGCCAAAGTCGCCTCGGACCTCGACAAGCCGCATGGCTTTTCAGTGATTGGCGAGGCCGAAACAGGCGCGTTCCTGCGCGACAAACCCGTGGGTATGATTTGGGGCGTTGGGGCCGCCACACAGGGCGCGCTGGAAAAAGCAGGCATTCGCAGCTTCTCAGACCTGCTCCGCTGGGAGCATACCGACCTGATTGCCCGCTTCGGCAGCATGGGCGACCGCTTGTGGCATCTGGCGCGTGGCCAAGACAAACGCCGCGTCTCGCGCCACCGCCCGGTCAAGTCGATCAGCAATGAAACAACATTCTCCGAAAATACAGCCGATGCCGAAATCTTGGACGGCCATATCTGGCGCTTGGCGGAAAAGGTCGCAGACCGCGCCAAAGCCAAAGAGATGGCGGGCCGCGTTGTGACGCTCAAGCTCAAACGCGCGGACCATTCGCTGCTGTCCAAGCGCCTGTCCCTGCACGACCCGACCCAATTGGCCGACCGCATTTATCGTACGGCGCGCGCGCTTTACGATCAGATCGACCACCGCAGCCCATATCGGCTTATCGGTGTCGGATTGTCGGACCTGTCTCCTGCCGAAGGCGCAGACACAGGTGGCGATCTGCTTGATCCCGGCGCCGCTCAACGTGGCCGCGCCGAGCGCGCCGCTGACAGCATTCGCAACCGTTTTGGCGAAAAAGCGATCCTCAAAGGCCGTGCGTTGCGCTGATTATTCCGCAGCGAGCGGTATTTGACCCTGACCGATCTGCGCGACTTCGGCCACAACCTGCTGCAAGGCCGCCTGAACCGCTTCGAAATCTCCATTGGGGCGAATCAACCGCTCGTTCATATAAAGCGCACGGTCAATCTCCACCTGCACGGCGTGCTGGCCCCGCGACGGGCGTCCATAAGCCTGCGTGATATAGGCCCCTGCAAAGGGTGAATTGCGCGTCACGACAAACCCCGCGTCAACGAATGCGGCTTCCACTCGGTCAACGACCTCCCCACTTGCCGCCGCGCCGAAACGGTCGCCCAGCACCACATCTGGGCGGCGCATTCCGCCACGCGCAATACCGTCCATCGCCTCATGCGGCATGGAGTGGCAGTCAATCAAAACCGCCTGACCGTGCCGCCGATGCGCTTGGCTCAACAATTCCTGCAGTTTCGCATGATAAGGCCGCCAATAGCGCTCGATTCGCAAATCTGCCTCACCTTGGCTGAGTTTTCCCCGGTAAATCGCGCGGCCATTCGCCACCACACGGGGGATTACGCCGAGCCCAGAAGCCACACGCGGATTGTGCCCTTGCCGTGCCACCCCGTCGATCACTGCCGGGTCCAACTCTTCGGGCGAGCGGTTTAAATCGATAAAGGCGCGGGGCGCCCCTGCCCTTATAAAACTGGCCCCATAGCGCGGTGCGCAATCAAACAGTAGGTCAACGAATGCATCCTCAGACGACCGGATCGCATGTTCATCCAGCACCGTACGCCGCAAAAACGACCCCGCGTAATCACGTCCCGAATGGGGCGACGCAAAGACCACACAAGACAGGTTGCGGTCGGGGTGCAAAACTTCGTAGGCGGTCATTGGCATTATAAAATCCTCTGAGATCGAACATAGCGTGTTTATTCCGCGTCAAAAGCCCTTGATCCTCCTGCCGACTCCTTTTATAGCACCCAAACGGCGCGATATTTCGCGCCCCATTTTTGTTTGGGGCCGGTTTTGAAACGTCGTTAAGTGGGTGATTAGCTCAGCGGTAGAGCACTTCGTTGACATCGAAGGGGTCACTGGTTCGATCCCAGTATCGCCCACCATTTATTCACCGACCCGTCTTTGGCGGGTTGCCCGCAACCCAGGCGCTGGCCCGCGCCACGACATGAGGAGACCACCTATGAAGGTTCGCAATTCGCTCCGCTCGCTCAAGAATCGGCATCGCGATTGCCGTGTTGTGCGTCGCAAAGGCCGCGTTTACGTCATCAACAAAACGCAGCGCCGGTTCAAAGCCCGTCAGGGCTGAGACTTGCAGCAATTCGATTTTAAAGGCCGCTCCTTCTTGGGGCGGCCTTTTTCGTTGTGGAGTTTTTCGTAACGGCAAAGTGCTTGCAAGACCTGCACAAAGCCCCAACTACAAAGCAGACCCGAATAACAAGGAACATCAGCATGTCGGACACCTCCGAATACACACCGCCCAAGGTTTGGGAATGGGACGCCGAAAGCGGCGGCAAATTCGCCAGCATTAACCGGCCTATCGCCGGGGCGACCCATGACAAGGAGCTGCCCGTGGGCGAGCATCCTTTCCAGCTTTATTCGCTGGCGACGCCCAATGGGGTGAAGGTCACGGTGATGTTTGAAGAACTGCTAGCCGCTGGTCACAAGGGCGCGGAATATGACGCGTGGTTGGTCGACATTTCCGAGGGCGATCAGTTCGGCTCGGGCTTTGTTGAGGTGAACCCCAACTCCAAAATCCCGGCCCTGCTGGACCGCTCCGGCGATACGCCGCAACGCGTATTCGAATCGGGCTCGATCCTGCTTCATCTGGCCGAGAAATTCGACGCCTTCTTGCCCAAAGACCCCGCCCGCCGCACCGAAGCAATGTCTTGGCTCTTCTGGCAGATGGGCAGCGCGCCTTACCTCGGCGGCGGCTTTGGTCACTTCTACGCCTACGCGCCCGAGAAGTTTGAATATCCGATCAACCGTTTCACGATGGAGACCAAGCGCCAGCTCGACGTGATGGACAAGCACTTGGCCGAACACGAATATTTCGCTGACGAATATTCCATCGCAGATATGGCGATCTGGAGCTGGTACGGCCAGTTGGTCCTCGGACGGCTCTATTCCGCGGCTGAGTTCCTTGATGTAACCTCTTACGAAAACGTCATGCGGTGGGCCAAAGCGATCGATGCACGCCCCGCCGTAACGCGTGGCCGGATCGTCAACCGCGCCTTTGGCGAGGACCTGTCAATGCAGTTGCATGAGCGTCATGACGCCAGCGATTTCGACACCAAAACACAAGACAAAATCGGCCCGAAGGACTGATTTTTATGCCCCCGGCCCATCCGGCCGGGGGATTCCGACTAAATTAATCGGGAATTGGTTGCACACCGCGACCAAATCTGTTTCTTACTGTTTCAGTCAAGTAACTACTTAGCGAAACAGGACTTTAAAATGACCCTTTGCAAAACCTCCACTGCCGCTGCGGCGCTGATGTCTTTGGCCCTGCCCGCGCTGGCTGAAGGCGAGCTCAACCTCTATTCTGCGCGCCACTATGACACGGACGAGCGGCTCTATACCGATTTCACCGAAGCCACCGGCATCACCATCAACCGCATCGAAGGCAAGGCCGACGAGCTGCTGGCCCGGATGGACGCCGAGGGCGCGAACTCCCCCGCCGACGTGCTGCTGACCGTGGACACCAGCCGCTTGAAGCGCGCAAAGGATCTGGGCCTGCTGCAAGCGGTCGAGAGCGACACGCTCGAAGAGCGCATCCCCGGCAACCTGCAAGACGATGACAACCAGTGGTTCGGTCTGTCCCAGCGGGCGCGGATCATCTTTTATAACAAAGAAACACTCGACACTCCGCCCGCGACCTACATGGACCTCGCCGATCCGGCCTATAAAGGTCAGGTCTGCATCCGCTCCTCGACCAACACCTACAACCAGACCCTGCTGGCCGCCATCGTGACCCATGAGGGCGAAGAAGCCGCAACCGAATGGGCGCAGGGCGTGGTCGACAACATGGCGCGTGCGCCTCAGGGCGGTGACACCGACCAGTTGCGCGGCATCGTCTCGGGTGAGTGCGATATTGCGGTCTCCAACAGCTACTACTTCGCCCGTGCGATCCGCACTGATGTGGACGGCGTGTCGGCTGAGATCGACAAGATCGGCCTGATCTGGCCCGATCAAGACGGCAACGGCGCGCATATGAACCTCTCGGGCGGTGGCGTGGCCAAGAACGCGCCGAACCGCGACAATGCGGTGAAGTTCCTTGAGTATCTCGCCTCGGATCAGGCGCAGCAGTATTTCTCGGCCGGGAATGATGAGTTCCCGACGGTGGAAGGTGTTGAACTGGCCGACAGCGTGAAGGAGTTGGGTGAGTTCAAGGCCGATGAGGTGAACCTGTCGGAAGTGGCCGAGAACATCGGCACCGCGCAGAAGATTTTTAATACGGTTGGTTGGGAGTAAGAATTTCCATAACCGACGCGAGAGGCGGGCCTTCGGGTCCGCCTTTTTTTTGCTCTGCGGTATCTGCCAAGCGCCCGCCCGGTGGCACACCGGGCATCGCCCTCCCTCCCCCCCGGAGGGCGATTTTGCGACGTCACCTCATGAAGCGACACGAGTTGTTTTTGCGAGGGAAGCCAGCAATTCATCTGTTGTGTCGCCCACCAGGGAGGGCGCTACCCTTATCGCCTGCCAACACTCCCTCCCCAGCCCGGAATCAAGCCGCAGGCGCCGGGCCATCGCCTGCCCGTCCGCCGGGTAGGCGATTTGGCGAGGCTGGGTGGGCGTCAGAGAACGCACACCAAGGCTGCGCCACAAAGTGGGACGAACGAAGGGCTGGATCGCCGACCCACGGGCAGGCGCTGGCCCTCGTTCTCTACCGCTGACGCCCCACCTGCCGACAGATCAAGATCACCGGCAGCAGCCCCATCGCCACGATCACCAAGCTCGGCACTGCCGCCCCGTTCAACCGCTCATCGCTCGCCAACCGATACGCCTGCACCGCCAGTGTGTCATAGTTAAAAGGCCGCATGATCAGCGTCGCGGGCAGTTCCTTCATCACATCGACAAACACAATCAGCAGGGCCGTCAGCAAACTCGGCGCAAGGATCGGCAAATGCACCCGCCGCAGCGTCCCCAAAGGCGTCTGCCCCAGCGACCGCGCCGCAGCGTCCATATTCGCATGCACCATCGACTGCCCACCTTCATACGCGCCGAGCGCCGCCGCCAAAAACCGCACCAGATAAGCCAGCACCAACAGCCAGATCGACCCGGTGATCAGCAACCCGGTGGAGATGTCAAAGGTCTCGCGCATCCAAGCATCCAGTGCATTGTCAAAGGCCGCGAAGGGCACCAGCAGGCCCACCGCAATCACCCCGCCCGGCACCGCATAGCCCAAGCGCGCCACATAAGCCGCGCTTTGCGAAACCCGCCCGGGTCGCAGCCGCCGGAAGAACCCAACGCTGATCGCGGCCAGAACCGTCAACACCGCCGCCACCCCGGCCAGCGTCACCGAATTGCGCATGAACCCAAGGTAGCGCGGGCTGAACAGGCTCTGCTCCGATTCCATCCCCATCGTCACCAGAATAACTACCGGCAGCACCGCGCCAAAGAGCACCGGCACGCCGCAGAGCACAATCGCCGCCGCCGCTTGCCAGCCCTTCAATTCCGAAGGCGGTGCAGATTGTGTCCGCCGGGCCGGGTCATGGTATTTCGCCTTGCCCCGTTGCGCCCGCTCCAGCATCGCCAGCAGCAGCGCGAAACTCAGCAAGCACAGCGCCAGTTGCGCGGCAGCAGCGCGGTCGAACATGGAAAACCAACTGGTGTAGATGCCTGTGGCAAAGGTTTGGACGCCGAAATAGGCGACGGTGCCAAAATCCGCGATGGTCTCCATCACCGCCAAAAGCACGCCGCCCGCGATGGCGGGGCGCGCCAGTGGCAGGCTCACCTTGAAAAACGCGGCCCAAGCGCTGGAGCCAAGCGCGCGGGCGGCGAGGAAGGTCGTGCCGCTTTGCTGCAAGAACGCAGCACGGGCGAGGAGGTAGACGTATGGGTAAAGCACCAGCACCAGCATCGCGGCGGCGCCGCCAAGCGAGCGGATCTCGGGGAACCAATAATCACGCGGCCCCCAGCCCGTCACATCGCGCAGGGTTGCTTGAACGATGCCGGGGTGATCCAGCACATGGGTATAGGCATAGGCCAGCACATAGGCCGGAAAGGCCAGCGGCAGGACCAGTGCGATCTCCAAAAACTTCGCGCCGGGAAAGCGGGTCATCGTGACCAACCACGCCGCGCCGACGCCGATGGCAAAGGTGCCCGCCGAGACCAGCAGCACCAGCAACAGCGTCGTGACCGTATAGCGGCCCAGCACCGTCTCAATCAGATGCTGCACCGTCTCCGTCCCGCCGCTCAGCGCAGCGATCAGCACCGCCAGCATCGGCAGCGCGCAGAAGGTGGCCACGGTCAGCGCCACGGCAGAGAGGGCGCGCAGCCCGTCGCGGGCGGGGGGCGGTTGGGTGGTGTCGGTGGGGGCAGCGTTCAGCGTCATAGACCCTATTTCGACCATTTCACTCGGAAATGCCAGAGGGCGCGACGTAGCGCCTCAGTCGTAGCTGCGCTGGTCCTCGATCACCAAACCGTCGCGGGGCAGAGAACCGGGGGAGACCAGTTCGACGCGGCCCTTGAGCTTGAGCAGATCAGCCACGGATTGTGCGTAGCTGTCCTTGTCCGCGCCCGTGGTTTCGATTTGCACGGTCATCACGTCCGCCTCGCCCTCGCGGCTGGCAATGACTCGGGCCTTTTCGATCTCGTCGTGCTGCGCGACCAAGGCCGCCACCTGCTCGGGGCGGACGAACATGCCTTTGATTTTGGTGGTCTGATCAGCGCGGCCCATCCAACCCTTAATGCGCATATTGGTGCGGCCACAGGGGCTTTCGCCTTCGAGGACAGCACTCAAATCACCCGTCGCAAAGCGGATCAGCGGGTAATCGGGGTTCAGCGTGGTGACGACAACTTCGCCGACCTCGCCGGGGGCGACCGGGATGCCGGTGCCGGGAGTGACGATCTCGACGATGACCTGCTCGTCGACGATCAGCCCCTCCATCGCGGGGCTTTCATAGGCGATATTACCCAGATCGGCGGTGGCGTAGGATTGCAGACAGGTGATGCCGCGCTCTTGGTAATAGGCGCGCAGGCTTGGGAAGAGCGCCCCGCCGCCGACGGCAGCCTTGGTGATCTTCAACTCGACCCCCATGGCATCTGCCTTTTCCAAGATCACTTTGAGGTAATCTGGCGTGCCCGCATAGGCGGTCGATCCCACGTCCCGCGCAGCGGTGACTTGCAGTTCGGTCTGTCCGGTGCCAGCGGGCAGCACGGTGGCCCCCACGGCCCGCGCGCCGGACTCGAATATCATGCCCGCAGGGGTCAGGTGGTAGCCAAAGCAGTTGTGCACCACGTCGCCCGCGCCGATGCCCGCCGCATGCAGGAAACGCCCCATGCGCCACCAATCGGGCGCGTTGCTCGACGGCTCATAGATCGGGCCGGGGGATTGGAAGACATGGGAGAACTCGGTCACCGGTTTGGTGGTGAAGCCTCCGAATGGCGCGCTGCCCGCCTGCGCCTTGCCCAGTTCCGATTTGCGCAAGACCGGCAGATCGGCCAGCGCCGCGACAGAGGTGATCTGCGCCGCATCCACACCTTTGAGCGTCTCGCCATAGCCCGGCAAGACCTGTGCACGGGCGATCTGCTCGGGCAGCGCCTTTGCCAGATCGGCGGCGCGCGCCTCGGCGCTGCGGGTTTCCAGATCGTCGAAATGGGGCTTGGTCAGCATCCCTGTCACTTTCCTGCTATGGCAAGACTGGAGAGGGCATAGGCCCGCTCGATCT
>Ga0209344_10003891_pt1 | contig 14241 bp, 13 predicted proteins | sample Cruoilmetagenom6_FD_187293 | JGI IMG/M metagenome (GOLD analysis project Ga0209344, IMG submission 187293) | Oil polluted marine microbial communities from Coal Oil Point, Santa Barbara, California, USA - Santa Barbara Oil Seep Sample 6 (SPAdes)... | ecosystem: Environmental > Aquatic > Marine...
GTCTTCAAAGCCCCAAATGACTGAGCGCGCGAAGCTTTCTTCGATTGCCTTTCGTTCATCGATGTTGTCGCTGACCGCGCGATACGCGAGATTATCTTCAACCAGCAGTACCTTCGGACCACTGCGGATGAAACGCACGATCTTGCCGGAACTTAGCTGTCCGCGGTCGAGGCCCAGATCGTTCGAGCCGATCCCGCGCGGCAGCGACGACTGATAAATGAAAGCTTCATCGAATTCTTCAATGTCGACCAGCAACCTGCCCGTGCTTGCATCCCAATACAGGTCGATAAACCCGTCAAGATGCTGCATCTCGCTCAAATCAAGACTGTCGGCCGCCTGCGCAACAGACGTTAGGCCAATGGCAACGAATATCGCCAAGAAAATACGACTTTGCATAATTCCCCCTGAAATGTTGACCGCCACTATAAGCCTTGCTGGCTTGTTATTGCCAACCCGGATGTAGCGTCACCTGTCGCGAGTAATTCGACCCGCAATGATGCCTGCAATCATGAGGAACAAGCCCATGCCCAACAGGTATTCAGGATAGGTGCGAGTTATGCCGCAATAGTAGATGCCTGCGATTGCGGTCGCCTGGAAAATGTTGATGAAGTTGCTACCGCGGCGAGTTGCTTTCGGAAAGCGGATTCTCGAGATCATTAACAACGCGAGTACAAACATCATGATGGGGAAATAAAGATGCAGGGGCAGGGAAAACGCGATTTCCTCGTGGTACAGGAGTACCAGGACGACAGACGAGGTCACACCACCGCCAGCGGCCGTGATGGGAACACCGGCGAACCATCCTGGGGCGGTTTCTTCCGAGACCAAGTTGAAACGAGCAAGGCGCATTGCACCGGCGAGTACGAAGACCGCCACTGCGACCAGTAACACCCAGAATGCACCAGAGTCATATTCGACATTCGCGATCTGCAAACCTGCGTTGAAGACCAGCACGGCCGGGGCCACACCGAAGGAGACCAGATCCGCCATGGAGTCAAATTCGGCACCGAAGTTTGATGTCGCTTTCAACAGCCGCGCGGACACGCCGTCCAGAACGTCCAGTAAGCCACACCAGACGATCATCCAGGCCGCAAGTTCGAGATCACCCAACTGAGTCGTAATGATAGAGCCAACGCCAATCAGAAGACTTAGCGCAGTGAAACTGTTCGGTACCGTGTAACGCAAAATGCTCAAAGACTAGTCTCCCGACTTGCTCATCGAACGAACACCCACGTCTTTTCGAGAATGCCCGGCGGCCATTGTATAAGATCGGTGGAACTGAATGGCATTATTGTGTCTAAACTGAAAATATTTGCGGGAAATAGTCATGCTTAAGTTCATACAGCCGCTCGCTGCAGCTCTCATCGTATGTTTGATCCAGCCCAGCTTCGCCCAGAGCGACGCAGCCGAGGACCCACAGGCAACGTGGAATCTGACCGATCTTTTCGAGAGCGAAGAGGCGTGGAGCACCGCCAGAGAAGAGGTACTCGCTGACTTTGATGAGATAGATGCTCGCCGCGGATCCTTGGGTGAAAGCGCAGATTCGCTGTATGCCACCCATAGACTGGTATCCGACACGTTGAAGAAAGCGGGGCGTGTCTACGTTTACGCGTCCTTGAAAGGAGACGAGGACCTACGGGATTCGAGCGGACAGGAACGAGCGCAGCTCGGGCAAATTATGTTCGCTCGTTTTGGCGAGGTTACGGCCTGGATTCAACCGGAACTGATCAGCGTTGGGCGCGAGGTTATCGAGTCCTTCATTAAGGAGGATGAACGACTGGCGCCATTCGCGTTTCAACTCGACGACAGTCTCCGCAACGCACCACATACGCTGAGCCCGGAAACTGAACAGACGCTGGCGTATTTCTCGCAAACATTTGGTGCGCCGAACGAAACCTACAGCCTGCTCGCGAACTCTGACATTCCTTGGCCGACCATCACGATGGCGGATGGCGAAGAAATACTCTTGGACTCGCAGGGATATGGGCGCGCGCGCAATAGCGAAAATCGGGACGACCGCAAAGCCGCATTTGATGCGTTTTGGAGTAAGTGGGCCGAATATAAGAGTTCGCTCGGTATGGTAATGAACTCACATTTGCAAACTCAAGTCGCGCTCGCCAAGGCACGCAATTATGACAGTGTGCTCGAACGAGAGCTGTTTCAGGACAATCTGCCGCCAGCCGTTTACCGAACCCTGGTTGAGGAAGTTAATAAGGCATTACCGACACTGCACCGGTACTTCGAGCTTCGTGCCCGCATGCTCGGTGTTGAACAACTGCATTACTACGACATTTACCCACCACTAGTCTCGCTTGACCGCGAGTTCGACCTCGAATCCAGTAAAGCTATCACCCTCGAAGCAATGCAAATACTCGGCGACGACTGGACCAGCATGCAAGAAGAAGCCATGGGCGATCGCTGGATGCATGTCTACCCGCAGCGCGGAAAACGATCTGGTGCTTACATGTCCGGGTTCGCCTATGACGTTCACCCGTACCTGCTGTTGAATCACAACAACGACTACGATTCCCTGTCCACATTTGCGCACGAGTGGGGACACGCGATGCACACCGTGTACGCGAAACAGAATCAGCCATTCGAGACCGCGGGATACTCTACGTTTATTGCAGAGATACCGTCGACGTCACTGGAATTGATCCTTCAGGACTACATGTCGAAGCACGCTAAGTCTGTGGACGAGAAACTCTTCTATCTTGGCCACGGGCTGGAAGCCATGCGCGGCACGTTCTTCCGTCAAACGATGTTCGCAGAATTCGAACTGTCATTGTACGAAGCAGCCGAACGTGGCGAAGCCCTGTCGGGGGACAAGATTACGCAAATGTACGGCGAGATCTTGCGTCGCTACCACGGTCATGATGAAGGCGTTGTTGTCATCGACGATCTGTATGCGAGCGAGTGGATGTACATCCCGCATTTCTACTACAACATGTACGTTTTCCAGTACGCGACATCGAAGACAGCGGGTGCAGCGCTCTACAACAAGATCGTTAACGAAGGCGAAGCAGGTGTAAAGAACTACAAAGACCTGCTCCGCGAAGGCGGCTCAGACTATCCGTATACGCTGCTTGCGAACGCAGGCGTCGATCTCGCCACACCTGAACCCTATGAGGCGCTGGTCCAGAAAATGAACGCCATCATGGACGAAATGGAGTCACTTCTAGACGAAAGGTGACAGGCACCTTTCGCGAGCTAGTCGGCGATTCTTGCGGCGGTGACTTCAACCGGACAATTGCTGCCTTCGGTATACGGTCCCATGCCGGTGTTGACGCTGGCGATCTGCCCCGGTGGTATCTGGCCGTTTATGCTGTGGCTTTTTTGCACAGCGCGGCCGGATGAATCGGTGTAGCTCACGACTACCCGCACGCCTGATATCTGCACGCCGGCGTCATTGCGCACCGACACGACGAGATTGCCGCTGCCGTCTGCACTGCAGGCTCTCGGGATATACGCAGACGGGTTAGTCGGCAGCTCCAGCTTCGCCAAGGCCACCGTTGCCGCCTTGCCATAGTCACCGCCAGACTGGGCAACGACCTTGTAGTGCTCTATCGCATCATCATGATTGCCGCGCTCTTCGGCGATACCGGCTAGAGTGAAATGTGCGGGTGCAGTGGGTAGCAATTCCAGACTACGTGTGAGATCGCTAACCGCGCTATCGGTCCGGCCTAGCTCGTTGTTGGTGATGCCGCGCTGCAAGTGATAGTAGAAGAAATCGTCACGCCGGCTAATGGCGCGATTGTAGTTCGTGATCGCCATCGTGTATTTGTCAGCAGCCAATCGGATGTCGCCACGCAACGCATGAAAGTGTGCTTCGTCCCCGTAGAGATTCAGCGCTTTATTGGCCAGCGTGAGAGCTTCGTCAAGCTTCTCTTCGGACAAGGCCTTCCTGCCCTCGTCGTAGGCCTTGTACGCAGGAATCGTACTCATTGTTGTTCGCATCATGGCCTGATACTGATCGCGGCCCTGTTCGCCGCCGGCGGGTAAGGTCGTCGCTGTAGCGATATTGGCTCGTACGCGCTCTTGGGACGGCGGGTGGCTTGCGAACAAGCCGCTAAGCCAGTCGCTCTGGCGTCCCTCGCTGAGGCGCAGGAATGTCTTTTGCAGCTCAACCGCGCCCTGCGGGTCATAGCCGGCTTTTGACATGTAGCGCATCCCATAAAGGTCTGACTCCAGCTCCGCGCTACGACCGTACTTCGATAAGGTCATTTGAGCCAACATGCTCGCACCGCCGGCGAATAGATTTCCATACTCACTGTCGCTGGTTGCGATGGCGGTTGCCGCTACTCCAACCTGCATGATCTGACTTTTTGATATCTGCTGGGCGGTATGCCGCGCGGCCGCGTGCACGGCTTCGTGGCCCAGAACAGCCGCCAGCTCCGCCTCGGAATGAATTTCGGTAAGAAGGCCACGATTGATCGCTATCTTGCCACCCGGCAACGCCCAAGCATTAGGCACGGAGTTATTGAGCACAACGAACTCGTAGGGCAGTGTGACCCCGCTTTGGGCCGCAACCCGGCTGCCAACGCTTTGCACGTAACGCGTCAGCTCGGGATCGACGTCGTAAGAGCCGCCCTGAGATTGCTGCATCGGCACGTAGTTCTGCTTGCCCATCTCGATCTCCTGGGCCGTGCTGACCATCATAAACTCACGATCACCCGTAACCGGGTTTACTGAGCACCCGGTCAGAAACAGGAAAAAAGTTGCCAAAAAGATTGTTAAAGTGCGCATGATAGGAGCCCTGTCTTCGCGATGATTTCAGTATACAGACGACGAATGTGACTAAAAGGCCACAGCGTACGTCAAATAATCACAACAACCGATAAGGGAGAATAATATGGGTCTTTTTGATTTTGTGAAAGACGTAGGGCGACAGGTATTTGATACCGATTCAGAAGCAGCTGACAACATCAAATCACATCTCGAGATCAAGTCCAGCGGCATTACGAACCTGGAAGTTGAATTCGACGATGGCGTAGCCACAATTTGCGGTGACTGCGTAAATAAAGCCACACGCGACAGTGCCATTTTAATGGCCGGCAATATCCAGGGTGTTGAAAAAATTATTGCAGACGATCTACGTGCGCCGGAACCGGTTGCGGAAGAGCCTGAAGAAAAGGTCGAGTTCTACGAAATTGCCAGTGGCGATACGCTTGGCGCCATCGCGAAGCGTTTCTACGGCAACGCTTCCAAATACATGAAAATCTTCGAGGCGAATACCGACATCATTTCCGACCCGAACAAAATCTATCCGGGCCAGAAAATTCGGATCCCTTCTGAATAAGTGACGACAAGGAATTAGCAATGGATTTATTGGACATCCTCAAGAGTAGCGGCGGTAACGACAGTATTGGCCAGTTGGCGAGCGCTGTCGGACTCGGCGGCAACGACACATCAAAACTGGTCGCGGCATTGGCACCCGCTCTGATGGGCAGCCTGACCAAGAGCGCCGCAAAAGACGGCGACCTCTCGCAGTTGCGCCGCGCGCTGGAAACCGGCGGTCATGATCGTTATCTGGACAACCCGGAGTCGATGCACGCCGAGGAAACGCGACTGGATGGCAACAAGATTCTTGGCCATCTCTTTGGTAGCAAAGACGTTAGCCGAGAAGTCGCGAAAACGGCACAACAAGACACCGGCATCGACGCAGGGCTGATCAAGAAAGCCCTGCCGCTACTCGCGACGCTCGCAATGGGCGCAATGAGCAAGAAGAGTTCTGCTGGCCAAAACAGCGGACTCGGTGATCTCCTGGGAATGGCAAAGAAATTTCTCTAGAGCGTCACTCGTTAGTTTGTGTTCGCCTTGATGCCAACAGCATCAGGGCGAACCTTGCTCCAACGGGTTTGCGATAAGGGCTTACCCCGATATCCGGCGAATCGCCCCTGCGGCAGTATGTCTGTATGGAAACCGATACACGACAGCTCATGAAGGATCTCCGTGAGGACCACCGCAATATGGCGCAGGTCCTCAATGTACTCGAGAAGGCCGGCAAATCAGCGCGCGCAGGCGAGGATCCCGACTTCGAGTTGGTTGACGAAATCATGCGCTACATGACGGTCTATCCGGACGCCGTCCACCATCCGAAAGAGGACATCGTTTACGCGGAGTTGAAGTCAAACCGGCCAGACCTCGCTGACGGCCTCGACGGTATTCCGAAGGACCATCAGGAAATCGCTGTGCTCGGCATGCAGCTGCGCGACGATGTTGAAGCGATTATCGCTGGCGCCGCGGTCCGTCGTACTCAACTCGTAGACGATACTAGCGAGTACGTGACCCGTTTACGCAAACATATGCAGTGGGAGGAGGAAGACTTATTCGAGCGCATTGACGAGATGATCGGAGACGAGTCTGTTCCCGTCGATGTTGAGGCGTATCAGCACATCAAAGATCCGGTATTCGAGCTCGAAGTTGAATCCGCGTTTCGCCGCCTCATGGATAGTCTCAAGGGCACCTAGAAGTACCAGGCGAACTGCGCATAGAAGCCAGCGCCTGTGGACAGATAGCGGTCCAATAGCCCGGATTCAATGCCCCCAAACTCACTGCCGTTGTCGCCGAGTGGAAGATTCAAACTACCCAACAGAGTGATGTTGTCCGTCAAGCTGTAGTTGGTCGCAATTTGCAACAAACCGCTTGGATCACTGATGTTCATCAGTAGCAGGGGCGTAATGGTCCACAATGGCGTCAGCTCAACAATCACGCTGCCGGCCAGATAGTGACGGCCCAGGGTAAAACTCTCACCACGACCCATGCGGCGAAACAGATCCGGGTTCTGCAGTAGCGACGACGGACTATAGTCACCGGAGTGCTGCCCGAACCCATTGAAATGGTATTCGACCACGCCGCTCATATTTCTGCCGGCCCACATCCACGAGTAACTCAGGTTCGTCGAAAGCTGTAGAACGGTATCGCGGTCTGTGTCTGTGACCACAAAGTCGCTGCTCCAGTGAGCACCGCCAATTGAACGACTAAGACCAAAGCCCAGCACGTCATCACCATAGTGGCGAGCAACGAGTACGTCGTACTCAGATTCACCGCCGAAACCGTGATGCTTCATCGCTATCGTTGCTGCATCGACCTCTACGTCGTGGCTCTGAATGTCGCGTCTTACAACGTAGGCGCCTTGAACATCGGCCCCGCTGTCCTTTAGATACTGCAGGTACAGCATGTCATCACCGGCCTTGTATTCAGTATCCACCGACGCCGGATTAAAGGGATTGACGAGATCCATAGGTGCGTAAAATATGCCGTTACCCCACGACAGTGCCTGGCGGCCGAAGCGAACTACGGTTTTGTCTGTTGTATAGCCAACCCATAGTCGGTCAAGTCGATGTAATAGTGCCGACTCACTGCCCTGATCAACTACGCTCGTCAGATCGAAGAGTCGGCGAGAGTCGTCCGGCAGTAGCAGTGGTTCCCCACTCAACGCGACAAGCTGATAGTTGCTGTCGAATGTCCAACCGCCGCGGCGATGTTCGAGGTTCAACCGTAAATCACCCTGAATATTGGTCGAATGGCTAGCAAACAAGTCGTTATAAATTGAGTCACTCGGATAGCTCTGGCCCACGACACGCAGCTTTGTGTGGCCACCAAATTCTGTCTTGCCGTCGGCCGCCACTGCCGGGAAAGCGAGTAGCAGAATTAGGAGGCGCAGCAGCACTTTAGGCCGCTCGCTGATCTATGTCGTCAACGATTCGTCCGTCGAGCATTCGAATGAGGCGATTCGCGTAGTTCATTACACGCTGATCGTGCGACGCAATGATAAACGTCGTGTTGTGATGCTCGTTAAGTTCGGTGAACAATTCCATCAGTTCGTCTGACGTCTTGGAGTCCAGGTTTGCTGTTGGCTCGTCCGCGAGAATTAGAGCGGGTCGCGACGCAATTGCTCGGGCGACGGCCACTCGCTGCTGCTGACCACCCGACATTTCTGCAGGACGTCGATTTTCCAGGCCCTCTAGACCCACTTCTTTGAGGATCGCGTGAGCTTTGTCTTTTCTCTCAGCGGCCGGAACGCCCTGTACCTGCATGACGAACTCGACATTCTCGCGCGCAGTTAATACAGGGATCAGGTTGTATGCCTGAAAAACGAAACCGATCTGCCGCAAACGCAAATCTGCGAGGTCGCCCTTGCTCAGGTTGTCGATGCGCTGACCAGCAACATATACCTCGCCGCTATCAGGAATATCGAGACCTCCTATCGCGTTCAGAAGCGTTGTCTTGCCTCCTCCGGACGGTGCTGACAAACACACGAAACCGCCTTTCTCGATTTCTATACTGACATGATCAAGCGCCTTGATATCCTGATCACCCTGCCGATAGGTCTTACACAAATCCACACAACGTACAGCTGTCATCATCCAACCTTTGCGAGTGCTTCGACCGGCTCGTAGCGCGATGCGCGCCAGGCCGGCGACAGGCTCGCCAGAAAACCGAGGACCAGTACGACGACGTTCGCGAGAACCACGTCATTCAAATTGAGTTTCGGATAAAGGACGCTTGCCGCACCGATCATCTCCATTCCTTTGCCAACAAAGGAAATATCAACGCCGCTCTCGAGCGGGATAATCGTCGCCCACGACAGAATGTTTCCTATTGCCAGACCGAGGGCCAACAGCAGCATCGACTCGATAACAATCTGCCCGAGAATGCTGCCTGGCTTCATGCCTAGAGCCAGCATCAGGCCGATTTCCCGGACACGCTCGAATACGGCCATCACCAAGGTATTCACAAGTCCGAACGACAACGCGAGGAATATGACGACGACCCAGACCAAAACGAAACCATCCATAACCTTCATCATCGTGCCGAGATAGGTGTCGACGTCATACCAGCGATTCACGACAACACTCCCGTCAACTTCGGCTACGACGGACTCGTAAACAGCCTCGACATCACGATAGTCATCGCCAAGAAATACAACTTCAGTTGTCTCGCCGACAATTCCAAGCATCTTCTGTGCGGTTGACTTACCCACAAAGGCGAATGCTTCCTCAACTGCACCAGTACTCGCTGTGTACAAGCCAACGACACGAAAACCACGGTCGGCGATCTCGTTGTGCGGGTCCTGACTCATGATGACAATACGTTTGCCGATCTCCGTCTCCAGCGTCGCGGCAAGTTTACGGCCAATGACGATGCCCTTATCGTTCGCATCCTCGAGAAATCGTCCATCGACTTCGTCGTACTTCACAAATGACAGGTCTCGCTCTGCCGCGGGATCAATGCCAAGTAGAGTAACGCCGCGTGAATCCCTCTCGCTGGTAATGACCGCCGGAACTTTGACACGGCTGCTCCAGGCGACGAAGTTTCCGGTAGCAAATTTCTGTTGCAGCTCAGCGTCGCTGATTGGAATTCGATTATTGACGCTCGGGTCGTCGAGATAATCAGGATTGTGGATCTGCACATGACCGGGCAATGCCTTGATGCCATCGACGACCATTTGGTCGACCATGCCGCGAGTCAGGGCTGTCATGAAGATCATCGCCCAGACACCCACACTGATCGCCGAAAGCATGATGATCGTGCGCCGATGGTTGCGCCATAAATTTCGCCAGGCCAGTTGAAAGAGCACACCGAACAAATGCATCAGACTGACCTCATCGCTTCGACCGGATGCAGCCAACGCAGCCGCACAGCCGGATAGATCGAGGCCAGCAGGGTAAACAGGAACACGGTCACGGGGCCGGCCAGTAAAGACAAGGTCGTTATCTGTGGATACATCCGAGCGGGCAAATTGAACTGTGCGGCCATCTCATCCATGCCGGGGATCGTGAAGCCAACGTGGCCTACCCAGGTTGTCAGCAATGCGCCTGCCAAGATGCCGAGCACTGTTCCCAGCAAACCCATAATCGCCGTTTCCAACACAACCAAGCGCCCAAGCCTGCCGGGCTTCAGCCCGAGCGACATGACGATACCGAATTCGCGCGTGCGCTCGAGAACCGACATCAACTGGGTATTCAAGACGCTGAACGACACCAGCACGACGAGAATAAAGTACATGAAGAACGAGCTACCCATGTCGGCCTGGATGGCCTGCCTCACGCCGGGCTGCAAGACATTCCAGTCATGCACGACGAACTCCCCTGAGTCAGGCAGCATACTCGTCACATCAGCTTGTAGTTGCTCAACTAAGTCCAGATCGGTGCCGACAATGGAGATCAAATGCCCGGCACCTTCCATGAAAAACACATCCTGGAAATGTTCGAGTGAGATCTCGGCGATGTTGCGGTCGATGTCCTTCGCCCCACTCGAGAAAATACCGACAACATCAACGACCGCCGCGGCAAACGAACCGTCGACACCAGTACCCAACAGAGTAATTTCATCGCCGAGGCCAACACGCAGGTTTCGTGCGAGTATATCGCCGATAACAATTTCCGCGGGGTTGCCTGCCTCGAGGTAACGGCCCGATGAGACAAGCCCGGGGATGTTAGAAACGTTCACCTCAAAGGTCGGCTCAACGCCGTAAATCGCGATGCCGAAGCTGCGGTTATCACTCGACGCCAGGGCGAAAGTCTGAGCTCTTGCGGCGACCGTGTCTGACGCGAGTTTGGCGCGGATTGAATTGGCCAATGGAATGATGTCGGGCACGGTTTGCCGCATCTTCTTATCGTCCTTGTAGCCTGACGCTTGCACCTGCATGTGGCCGGTGAAGAATTTTAGCGTGTTATCGATCATGAGCCCGTACATACCGAACTGAAATGACATCATGAATATGAGTAGAAGGTTTGAGAACACCATGGCACCCATCGTCAGCCATGTGCGGCGTGGCTGCCGCCACAGGTTTCGCCAAGCCAGTCGAAGAACGATGTTCATGAAAATCTAGTCACGAGGATTTTGTAAGTTGGATTGCGTGAAGAGACTGTCACTGAGTTCGAGACCGTACTCCACAGACTCGACTCTAATTTCCGTCCACTCATCAGGTGTTTCGATCTCGTGCATTCGTTGCCGCTTTGCGATCGTACGGCCACCCATCTCGCTCACCTCCAAGGTCTCCAGAACTTTCACAAGCTCGCCATCCTGATCATAAAACGCATGTTTTATGAGGACACTCTCTGCCGTGATAGTCAGGACTTCCTTTCCCCAAACTACGGCCGCGTCCTCATGAGGTATTGCATCGATCTCGTAGACTTCAACACCGTCGACGGCATCGGTGGTCAGTAATGTGTATTCATAGTCGTCGAGGATATCGTCGGCGCGAGCAATGTCCTTGTTGGAGAAATCCGAACCCATCCAACTCTGACCCATCATAGACGATGGGATCTTTATGACGCGATTCACTTTAGGCGCGAACGACCACATGTTCTTCTTGATGGTTAGTGTGCCGTTGCCGCGGTCTTTTCTAGGCTCCAGAACGCGGACGAGCGATTTGTCTTCGCCTTTCGTCCAGCCCGCCATAGTCATCGACCGCTCCCAGTCGGGGCGGTGAATCACCATGGTCAATTCGGTTTTGGAGCTGAGGCCGCGCCAATGGTTGATCGAGTCGCGAACGATGGATTCGGCATCGTTTTCTTGTGCGCCTGCAGCGGCAGATAAAGAAGCAATTAGTGCTAAGACCAAAACCCGCATTTTGAGCTCCACACCTTTCGGGGCAATTGGGCTTAGCAGTATTTCATACTGTGCTGCTCTGGTCAGTTATCTATGCTGCTTCCGCCGTAGATTCGCTAGCCGCGCGCTTCTCGGCTTCCACTCGATTTCGATTGGTCACCATGCGGTCGTAAAGTTCGGTAATACAATCACTTCCCGTCTTCTCAAAGGCAAACGGCAAGATGGCATGAACACCGCAACAAAAAGCCGCTTTCAGCATCACCAAGCTGAATCCCGAGGCCATAACGAAGTGCTCACGGTAGGATTCTCCAACGGATGCGGGGTGTTCAGTGAATTTGGCCTTGAGCGACATAGATGATCCTCCAGAAGATTGAGCAATTCTCGTCTATGTAATAAGAACCATTGTTGCTAAATATTGACGAATTTGCACAAATGGCGCACTATTTGTTTCGAATATATGCAATTATTAAGACAAATGGACCAAAAAGACCGACAAATCCTGCTTATCTTGCAGAAAGACGCCACGCTATCGATGAACGAATTGGCCGAGCGTTGCTCGATGTCCAAGACCGCAGTCTGGCGGCGCGTTCGAGCTCTCGAGAAGAATGGCGTCATCAGAAAGCGAGTCACTCTGCTGGACAACGAGGCGATGGGGTTTGGTCTGACTATTTTCGCTCTGGTCCGCACCAATCAACATAGCGATGCCTGGTTCGCCAAATTCAAGACGGCCGTTGAGTCTATTCCCGAGATTCTCGAGTTTCATCGCACCAGCGGCGATCTCGACTACCTGCTGCGAATCGTGGCGAGGGACATGCGCCACTACGATAATGTTTATAAACGTCTCATCCGCGAAGTAGACTTTGCCGATGTCAGTTCAACGTTTGTTATGGAGACGTTCAAATCGGATACGCAGTTGCCGATCTAGTCGGTCAGTGAGTTCCGGCCAACTCACGAAGGCGGGCGAGCGCTTCAGTTGCTCGCCGTAGTCTGCGGTCAGGTCGGTCCCGCAGTACGATGAGGCTTTCCTGAAGCAGTGGCTCAGCTTCATCGAACCGCCCCAAGCGCGCCAAAGTGTCAGCGTACTCGCTTCGGGTAGCTGCAACCAATGGGTGATTCGGCGCATAGTCTTGTCGGCGGATTATCAGCGCTTTTTCGAGAACCTCCAATGCCTCAGACGGACGCCCGGCCGTGTTCAAAACCGCACCAAGTTCAGTGAGAGCCGAGCCGGTATACTGATTATCCTTGTCCAGCACCTGCTCGTAGATTGTCAGCGCGTAACGTAGCGTCGTTTCGGCGGCATCAAGATCCGCCTTATCATGCAACACCATGCCGAGGATCGTGTTGTGAAGCGCTAGTCTGGGATGAGTGGTACCGTGGGTTTCGGTACTCAGGACCAACGCCTCTCGAATGACGCGTTCCGCCGCGTCGTAGTCGCCCGTCATGTGTAGCAGCATCCCCTGGTCGACCAGAGTTACCGCCAGGAGATCGTGTTTGTCGCCCAATATACGACGCGTCGCTGCAATAGCCGCCTGAAGCGTCTGCTCTGCACCAACAAGATCGCCTTTAGAGCGTTGCAGTACGCCAAGATTTTGCAGGTAGTAGGCCATAAGCGGGTGGTCTGGCCCTTGCGACTCACTGATTATCTCAATGGCCTCTCGAAACAGCACTTCGGTTTGATCAAGGTCTCCGCGAAATTGCAGTATTCGGGCGAGTGCACTCTTGGCCTCGGCAAGTCCGATCGCGAATTCGTCGCGTAATTGCACGAATATCGCGATACTCGAGCGCACGGCCGACTCCGCTTCATCGAGCTCGCCAGTCGCCAGATAGGCATTCGACAGGTTGAAGAGATTGGTCGCTACCTCAGGCGAAGTGCCATCGTTATTGAGTTGGTTCACGTCCAACGACTGCTGCAACAACTCTATGGCGCGTTGGTATTCCGCGCGTCGAATGAGTACTTCAGCGAGATCGTTTCTGGCTGCGGCGACACTGGAGTGAAATTCACCATCGGTTTGTAGTCGAATCTGCAACGCCTGTTCAAGCATCTCCTTTGATTTTTGATACTCGCCGAGATTGTAGTAAACCCGACCAATCGTACCCATCAGTGATGACTGAATCTCCGGGCGATCATCAAGATTGCCGCGAATGCGTTTTGCGCCCTCGGCCAAAATCTCCGCGGCCGTCACATCCGAGCCGCGCGCACGAGACGGGTCATGCGCCATGAAAATATCTTCGAGGAATTGTATGACCTCACGTGCCGTGTCGCGCTCCTCGACGATCTTTCGATTCTGCACCGACAACAAAACAGTAAACGCCGTGAGCATCACGACGACCAGAGCCGCCGCAGAAACAGCCGCCAGATGACGGTGAATGAACTTGCCGGTGCGATAGCGCCAAGAATCCTCACGCGCGACGATGGGCATCGACTTGAGATGACGCTCGATATCATCTGCAAGGGCGTTGGCCGAGCGGTAGCGGCGCGCTGGATCTTTGCGCAACGCGTTCAGGACAATGGTATCCAGATCACCGCGAAGCGAGCGTTGCAATCGGTCAAAGCTGGTGCTGCGATCGGCGGTGACCTCCTCGAGTTCTTGCAGTGCATTAGAGTCGTTACTGTTATCTGCCTCACTCTTCTTGCGCGCGAGCTGACGACTGGGACTGATCCTTTCGTCATCGCAAATGACG
>Ga0209344_10003892_pt1 | contig 14234 bp, 13 predicted proteins | sample Cruoilmetagenom6_FD_187293 | JGI IMG/M metagenome (GOLD analysis project Ga0209344, IMG submission 187293) | Oil polluted marine microbial communities from Coal Oil Point, Santa Barbara, California, USA - Santa Barbara Oil Seep Sample 6 (SPAdes)... | ecosystem: Environmental > Aquatic > Marine...
CCGCGCACCGCGCGCAGCGTCATAGCCCTTGCCGCCGGGCAGATCCCCCAGCGCGTCGGTGCCATAAAATGCGTCGTAAAGGCTGCCCCAGCGGGCATTTGCGGCGTTCAGTGCAAAGCGGGCATTGGTGATCGGCACAACAAGCTGCGGCCCCGGCACTTGCGCGATCTCAGGATCGACATTTTTCGTCTCGATTTCAAACACCGGACCTTCGGGGAGCAAATAGCCAATTTCACGAAGAAAATCTGTATAGGCCTGCGGGTCATGCACGTCCCCGGCACGCGCCCGGTGCCATTCGTCAATCTGTGCCTGAATGTCAGCGCGTTTCTCAAGCAGTTCGCGATTGCGCGGGCCGAGGTCATGCACAAGATCAGATAAGCCCGACCAAAATGCCTCTGCCTCGACACCCGTCCCCGGCAGCGCCTGACCTTCGATAAATGTCACCAGCCGCTCGTCTACCTGCAGCCCATTTTTGTCGATTCTGCCTGTCATGCTCCACCCTTTATGCAATCTTTGGTTCCTATCGGAAACTATCTAGCAGAATGTTTTAGAGGCGCAAGCGGCAGTACCTTAAAGGAGTTGCACCCTACTGTTGAAGATCGACGGGGGCCGTCGGAGAGACATCAGACGCGCCTTGGACAGCACGTGCTTCGGCAGCCGCAGCGCTATCTTGGCTCGGATCAGTGGCCTGTAGAACCGCATAGACGATGGCGGCAATCATCAACAAAGCGCCGACAATGATGGCTGTCTTTATCCCCCGGATCGCGTGACGGTGACGTCTTTTTTGCGTCTCGGTATCGGTGTCGGGGGCGGACATGATAGCACCTCGTTTGTCGGGAGAGTGGGACAGCGTGCCTTGCAGGCCGCCTTGCAGAGACTTAACCTCCTAGCGACCCCAAACGTTCCCCCGCAGGAGGCCCAATGCGCGACGCCACCCCCCAGACGATCTATCTCAGCGACTATCAGCCGTTCGGCTTTTTGGTGGATGAGGTGGCGCTTACCTTTGACCTTGATCCGCATAAAACGCGCGTCAAAAGCCGCATTGCCTTTCGTCGCAACCCACAAGCACAAAGCCATCGGTTCTTTTTGCATGGTAAAGGGCTGAAGCTGATCTCTGCGAAGATTGATGGCGAGCCAGTGACCCCCGAACTAACGGAAACCGGTCTGACTTGCGATGTGCCCGACGCTCCCTTCATCTGGGAAGCCGAAGTTGAGATTGATCCCAAGGGCAACACCGCGCTCGAAGGACTTTATATGTCCAATGGCATGTATTGCACCCAATGCGAGGCCGAAGGCTTTCGCAAGATCACCTACTATCCCGACCGTCCAGATGTGATGAGCGTTTTCACTGTCACCATGAACGGGCCGCATCCTGTTTTGCTGTCCAATGGCAACCCCGTGGCGCAGGGGCCAAACCACGCCGAATGGCATGACCCATGGCCCAAGCCTGCCTATCTCTTTGCGCTGGTGGCGGGTGACCTGATTGCGCACTCTGACAGCTTTACCACCATGTCAAGCCGCGAGGTGGACTTGAACCTCTATGTCCGCCCCGGCGATGAGGGCAAATGCGCCTTTGGCATGGAAGCGCTGAAGGCGTCGATGAAGTGGGATGAAGAAGTCTACGGGCGCGAGTATGATCTTGACCTGTTCAACATCGTGGCCGTCGATGATTTCAACATGGGCGCGATGGAGAACAAGGGGCTGAACATCTTCAACTCAGCCGCAGTTCTGGCCTCGCCCGAAACCTCGACTGACGACAACTTCGAGCGCATCGAGGCGATTATTGCCCATGAGTATTTCCACAACTGGACAGGCAACCGCATCACCTGCCGCGACTGGTTCCAACTGTGTCTGAAGGAAGGGCTGACCGTCTACCGCGACAGCCAATTCACCTCTGACATGCGCTCGGCCCCCGTCAAACGTATCCGCGACGTGATCGACCTGCGCAGTCGCCAGTTTGCCGAAGATCAAGGCCCGCTGGCCCATCCAGTGCGGCCCGAAAGCTTTCAGGAGATCAACAACTTCTACACCGCCACTGTCTATGAAAAGGGCGCCGAGGTGATCGGCATGCTCAAGACGCTGGTGGGGGATGACGCCTATGCCAAGGCGTTGGCCCTCTATTTCGAGCGTCACGATGGGGACGCGGCTACCATTGAGGATTGGCTCAAGGTCTTTGAGGAAACGACTGGCCGCGACCTGACCCAGTTCAAACGCTGGTATGGTCAGGCTGGCACACCGCGCCTTGCAGTGACCGAGGCATGGGACGCAGGCAAAGGCATGCTCACCCTCACCTTTACCCAGCACACGCCCCCCAGCACCGCGACACCGGCCCCTGCGCCGCAGGTCTTGCCCATAATCGTGGGGCTAATTGCACAGGATGGGCGCGAAGTGGCTCCCTCTCGTGTTTTGGAAATGACCGAAGCGGAACAGAGCTTTACCTTTGACGGGCTGGACGAACGCCCCGTTGCCTCGGTGCTGCGCGGCTTTTCGGCGCCAGTGGTGCTGGAGCATGACCTGTCAAAAGACGAACGTCTGCACCTGCTCGCTCATGACAGCGACACCTTTAACCGATGGGAAGCCGGGCGGACGTTGGCGCGGCAGTCGCTGCTAAACACTATCCTTCATGACAGCGCGCCGGATGCGGCTTGGCTTGATGCTCTGCTGGCTGTGCTGGGTGACGAAACACTGGAGCCCGCCTACCGCGCCCTCATGCTCGGTCTACCCAGCCATGCCGATCTCGCCAGCACGCTGTACGACAAGGGCGAAACCCCCGACCCCGCAGCGATTCACCTTGCTGTCGAGATCACGCGCGACGCGATGGCCGCGCGTTTTGCGCAGGTGTTTGGCGATCTTTATGACCGCCATACCGTCGATGCAGCCTATCAGCCCAACGCCGAACAATCCGGCAAACGCGCGCTTACCAATGCAGCACTGTCCCTGCTGACCCGCGTGCAAGGGCCAAAGCGGGCCCAAGCGCAGTATGACGTGGCCGACAATATGACCCAACAGCTCAGCGCCCTGGCGGCCTTGGTACGTGCCGGGCATGGCGACAAGGCTTTGGCAGATTTCGAGGTCCAGTGGCGCGATGACCGGCTGGTGATGGACAAATGGTTCGGGCTACAGGTCTCTCAGGCCGGTCCGGAAAAAGCCGCCGATGTGGCACAGCGCCTGACCGAACATGCCGATTTCAACTGGAAAAATCCCAACCGTTTCCGGGCGGTCTTTGGCAGCTTGGCGATGCACCATGCGGGGTTCCACCACGAAAGCGGCAAGGGATATACCCTTTTGGCGGATTGGCTGATCCGGCTCGACCCGGTAAACCCGCAGACCACCGCGCGCATGTGTTCAGCCTTTCAGACGTGGCGCCGCTATGACGCCCCGCGTCAGGCCAAGATAGAGCTTGAGTTGGACCGCATTCTTTCCACATCGGGGCTTAGCCGCGACACGACCGAGATGCTCAGCCGCATCCGCGAGGCGTGAGCCGCGCAGGTGGAAGAGCCAGCCTTTAGCTACCGCCGTCAAGCCCGCAGCCGCAGCGCGCTGCTGATGCTGCCCATGATCTGGGCCGCATTGGCGGCGGCGTGGCTGTGGCTTGACGCCTCAGGCTGGTTGATCGGGCTGATCGCTCTCTTCACCCTCCCTGCGCTGTGGGAGGTTATCACCAACCCTGTCGCCGGGGTACGGCTAGATACGGCACAGCTCAATTGGTTCACAGGCAAACGAAACGCCGAAATCGCGCTAGAGCAGATCGACCATATGCGTCTCGACACGCGGCTGGATATGTCAGTGCGGGCCACCGCCGTGCTGCGCTCTGGCCGTAGAATCAAGCTGCCCTATGAGGCCACCCCACCGCACCGCGCATTTGAGGCCGAGCTCATTGCGCGCGGCATCGCAACCCAGCGGCATCACTTTACCTTGATACAGTAACGCTCAAGGACGCGCGCGGGGCCGTGTCTGGTTCAACGGTTTGCAATAAGACTGCCGTCGCAGCCAGCTTGCCATGTCTTTGCGTTTAGCGGCGCTGCGCATCGGACCCCAATCGGCCCCAACGCCGCGCTTCCCACCGCCCGAAATCACCCCATCGCGGGGCACAGTCGTCGCCATGATCCGCACGGCACAGCTTAGGTTCGCCGCGCCATTTTTCAGCGCATCACCGCTGCCGACGTTGCATTTATACCCCCGTGCCGTGCCGGGCAAAATCTGCAACAATCCATACCAACGCCCGCCGCCGCCCACGGCCCAAGACCGATAGGTGCTTTCATGTTTCGCAAGCGCTGACATGAACCCAACCCAAAAGGCGCGGCGCTGCGCGTCAGACGCATTAGGATAGGCTGGGCACCAGTCTGCGACGTCTTTGGGCACCATATCGACCAATGGCTTACCATGAGACTTGAGCGCCGAGATCGCCGCCCGTGTCCACAGCGAATGCCCCCGCATATGCTGCCAACGCGTGCGCGGCAGATTCTCTCCGCGTGCCGGAGGGCGCAGAGTGCTCTCGAATGGGGCGCTCTCCAATGCCGGAGGTGTCTCTTGAGGTTTTACATCATCAGGAAAGGACAACGGCGCCGCAGCCTGCTGCACCCCCTCAATCCCGTCCTTCACAACGCCGGGCTGAGCCGCGCTTACCCCCGCGGCACCGGGCGCGGGCTGTTTGGGCAATTCTGCTGCCAGCAAACTTGGGCAAACAGACAGGAAAAGAGCAATCATCGCAGGTTTCATGGCGGCTATAAGACCCACCGGCAGTCAGCTTGGCAAGCGCTGCCGCTGCACGCTTTCGGCAAGATTCCTCCGATTGAAAGCCCCTGACCTTATTTCGGCCACCTGCGCTACAGAAATTTCCCGAAACCTCCGCAGGGCGGTCACGGTTCCGCCCCAATAGGCGGGCAAATTTCAGGACAACAAAAAACAGGCAGCAGGACCGGACCCGAATGAAATTTTTCTCTACGCTGATCCCGTCCCCCTTGCAGGAGCTGATGGCCAAGCCGCAGCCCGCCGAGCAGGATGCCGAGCCGCTGGACATGCCAATCCTGCGCCGCCGCCCGCGCGCGGATGATCTGGTGCGTATTGCCTGCCCCGACCCCACCCGAGAAGACCTGCACCGCGACCGCCACCAGCACCGCGCACAATGGCTGGTGCGGCAGGAACGCTGGGAGGAAATGGCCGAGGCCATGCATGACGCGGATCAATCCCGAGAGATGACACCCGGCGGTATGACCGTCGCCGAACTCATGGCATTTGGTGCGCGGGCCGATGTGATTTTCGCCGCAGAACATGCGCTGTTTGACGGCAGACCCGCCCGCGATGCGCCGCTGATGTACGGGATCGAAGCGCTGGAGCATGTGCTGGAAGAACACGACGGCAACGCGATGATCGCCTGTGTTGTGGCCCAGACCCATCTGGACATCGGCTGGGCTTGGCGCGGCACGGGCTCGCACGCCGAAGTGCCCGCCCGCAACCGCACCGCCTTTGCCGCGCATTTCGACAGAGCGCGGGACATCCTCGCGCCATATGAACAAGACACAACCGGCTCGGCTCTGCTCGCCGCGACCCGCTGTGCCCTGCTTGGGGGGACGGCGGCCAATGCCCGGACCGTGGCAGATCGCTACGAGCGGCTTATCGACCTGAACCCCGCCAACCCGCGCCCCATGCGGGCCATGGGCCACCACCTGCTGCCGCGGTGGCATGGCTCCTATGCCCAGCTTGAACTTGAGGCCCGTCGCACTGCCGCGCGGACCGAAGAGACATGGGGCGCGGGCGGCTATACATGGGTGCAATTCGACGCGATCACCTGCGACGCGCAGGCCTGTGCCAACCTTGATGTGCCATTCTTTATCGAAGGGCTGCGCGACATCCTTGCCCACTGCCCCGACCCGCATACCGCCAACCTGCTCGCCGCCTATTGCGCCAGCGCCATCGGCCAAGCCCCCAGCGACGATGCCGCCAGCGAGGTCCGCGCCGAGATCGCCGATTGCGCCCGCTGGATCGTGCGCGACCATATGACCGAACTGCACCCGATGCTCTGGGCCCATGCCGCCCGCGGCTTTGACAACAACCTACGCATCCGCTCCCCCAGCCGCTTTGCCGCCGCGGGCCGGGCCGACGCCATGCGCATCATCACCGGGCTGTTCCAGCGCGAGATCGAAGCGGGCAAACGGGTCATCTTTACCGAAGGACGCCGCCAGATCACCCTGCCCAGCTAACCCTGCCTCTTGAAGCGCGGCAGACGCTCCAGTATGCACGGCCAAGTTCCAATTGACCGAAGGCGGCCGCGATGCTTGATCTGAGTTACGACACCCCGAAACCGCGCGTGATTGCCGGTGCCAAACATGACTGGGAACTGGTCATCGGGATGGAGGTCCACGCGCAGGTCGCGTCGAACGCCAAGCTGTTCTCCGGCGCCTCTACCCAGTTCGGCGCAGAGCCCAACAGCAATGTGGCCTTTGTCGATGCCGCGATGCCGGGCATGCTGCCGGTGATTAACGAATATTGCGTCGAACAGGCGGTGCGCACGGGTCTGGGCCTCAAGGCCGAGATCAATCTGAAATCCGCTTTCGACCGCAAAAACTACTTCTACCCCGACCTGCCGCAGGGCTATCAGATCAGCCAGTTGTACGAGCCCATCGTCGGCGAAGGCGAAGTGCTGGTTGAGTTGGGCGACGGCACCGCCCGTCTGGTGCGGATCGAGCGTATCCACATGGAGCAGGACGCGGGCAAATCGATCCACGACATGGACCCGAACATGTCCTTTGTGGACCTGAACCGGACCGGCGTCTGCCTGATGGAGATCGTCTCGCGCCCCGACATTCGCGGGCCTGAAGAGGCGGCGGCTTACTTGAGCAAACTGCGCCAGATCCTGCGCTACTTGGGCACCTGCAACGGCGACATGCAGTCGGGCGCGATGCGTGCCGACGTGAACGTCTCAATCTGCCGTGTCGGCCAGTATGAGAAATATCAAGAAACGCAGGATTTCTCGCACTTGGGCACCCGCTGCGAGATCAAGAACATGAACTCCATGCGCTTCATCCAGCAAGCCATTGAAGTCGAAGCGAAACGCCAGATCGCGATTGTCGAAGCGGGCGGCGAAGTCGTGCAGGAAACGCGGCTTTTTGACCCCGACAAGCAAGAAACCCGCTCTATGCGCTCCAAGGAAGAGGCGCATGACTATCGCTATTTCCCCGACCCCGATCTGCTGCCTTTGGAGATCGAACAGGCTTGGGTAGATGAGATCGCCGCCAACCTGCCGGAACTGCCGGACCAGAAAAAAGCGCGCTTTATCGGGGACTTCGGTCTGTCGGACTATGACGCCAGCGTTCTGACCGCCGACCTCGACAGCGCGGGCTATTTTGAGGCCGTGGCGCAGGGCCGGGATGGCAAAATGGCCGCGAATTGGGTGATTAACGAGTTGTTTGGCCGCCTGAAAAAAGACGACAAGACCATCACCGACAGCCCGGTCAGCCCGGCGCAATTGGGGGCTATTGTCGACCTGATCGCCTCGGACGCCATTTCCGGCAAGATCGCCAAGGAAGTCTTTGAAATCACCTATACAACCGGCCGCGACCCGGCGGAGATTGTCGAGACCGAAGGCCTGAAACAGGTGACCGACACCGGCGCGATTGAAACCGCCGTGGACGAGATCATCGCCGCCAACCCCGATCAGGTCGCCAAGGCCCAGCAGAACCCCAAGCTTGCGGGCTGGTTCGTGGGGCAGGTGATGAAGGCGACGGGCGGCAAGGCCAACCCCAAAGCCGTCAATGAAATCGTCTCGCGCAAGCTTGCTCAACAGTGAGCGAACAGGCCGCCCTCTTCCGCTCCAGCGAGATGAAAGTCCGCCCGGAGTGGATTGATTTCAATGGTCATTTAAATATGGCCTACTACAACGTCCTGTTCGATCAGGGCGTTGACGAAGCCTATGCGCAGCTTGGCTTCGGCCCCGACTACCAGCGCGGCGGCTGCACGACTTATGTGGCCGAATTCCACGTCTGCTACCTGCGCGAGTTGCATGAAGGCGACAGCGTTTACACCACGTTTCAATTGCTCGACTACGATGAAAAGCGCTTTCACTGCTTTCAGCAACTCTGGCACGTCGACGGCTGGCTCGCCGCCACCGGCGAAGGGCTGACGCTCCATGTAGACCAATCCGGCCCCCGCGTGGCCCCGATGCCTAAGGCCATTCTGGCAAAGCTTGAACAGATGCACCGTGCCCATGCCACCCTGCCCAAACCTGAACAAGCCGGACGCAATATCGGCAATCGCCGCAAATCCACCTGACACCCCGGCCCCCGCGCCGTCCCCAATGAGGTTCCCATGCGTTTTGAGTACAAGATCGTTCCCGCCCCTACGAAAAGCCTGAAAAATAAGGGGCTTAAGTCTTCTGAAGACCGTTTTGCCTACACGCTTGAGGAACTGCTCAACGGGATGGCTGCTGAGGGCTGGGAGTATCAGCGCGCCGAAACACTGCCCTCGCTGGAGCGCGCGGGTTTGACCTCGACTACGACAGAATGGCGCAATGTTTTGGTTTTTCGTAAAATGGTTGCTGAAAGCGCTGCGACGCCAAGTGATCGCCAGTTGACCGCGACTGCCCAGACGACGCCAGAACTGCCCGCTGGCGCTGCCGCCGTGACCGAACCTGCGCTGCGCGCCGATGCGCCTGCCTCGATCGTCCCTGACGACGAAGAGACCGAAGACCATGGCAAGCCGCCCGCTTTCCTCGGCACCTCTGCGGCGGATGAAGCGAATGAGCGCTCGGCGACAGACGCCGATGAAAACACCGACAAGCCAAAGACTTAAACGGCGCTCTTAAACATCCAAATCAAGGGCGAGCGCGTGAATGCGCCCCATCAGATCGGCCCCTAGGGCATTGTGCACCGCACGGTGCCGGGCCAGCCGGTTTTGCCCCTTGAAACGGTCCGAGCGGATGCGCACGTTAAAGTGGCTTTCGCCCCCCTCCTGAAACCCGGCATGACCGCGATGGCTTTCGCTGTCATCCACCACCTCCAGTTCACGCGGCGCAAAAGCGGCTTCCAGCCGATCCGAAATCTCTTGTGTTGTGGACATGTTTTTACCCCCGGCCCCCTTCAATCCTGCGACGCAGGGTATATGGTGACCGGCCTGAGTCGGAAAGGTCTATCCACATGCCAAAAGCTGATCCCTTCGGATTCGACATGTCCGTGTCGTCGTCCAAAAAGAAAAACCCCCGCGGCCGCCGTGGGATGTCGGGGGCATCGGAAACCTCGACCCGCGTCTGTGACCATGAGGGCTGCGAGGAAGCGGGCAAGTTCCGCGCGCCGAAAGCGCCTGATGTGTTGGACGATTACTTCTGGTTCTGCCAGCAGCACGTCCGCGAATATAACTCCAAGTGGAGCTTCTTTGACGGCACCACCGAGGCTGAGTTGAACGCGCAGATGTCCAAGGACAAGGTTTGGGAGCGCAGCACCAAGCCGCTGGGCGACCCCGAGCAGCGTGCATGGGCACGTCTGGGCATCGAAGACCCGCATCAGGTGCTGGGCAAGAATGCCACCCAGAACCCCGGCAAGGGCCAGCAAGCTGGACGCCGCCTGCCGCCGACCGAGCGCCGCGCGATTGAGATTTTGGAAGCCAAGGACACCTGGACCAAGCCCGAGGTGCGCAAATCTTACAAAGCGCTTATCAAGGTACTGCACCCCGACATGAACGGCGGCGACCGCAGCCAGGAAGAGCAGTTGCAACTCGTGGTTTGGGCTTGGGATCAGATCAAGGGCAGCCGGAACTTCAAGGACTGACGCGTGCCAGACCAGCGGGCGCTTGCGGATAATGCCAGTTGCCCCCTTTCCCTTGCGGGTAGGCACGATATGTTGCACCAGATACGCGCGCGGCCCGACCCGCGCGCCTAAGGAAAAGGATGACGAGCGATGGCCGACGGCGCACTGGAACATGACATGAGACCCACCGAAGAGCTTTCGGTGCGCGACGTTTTCGGCATCGATTCCGATATGGTCGTCAAAGGTTTCCCCGAGCGCACCTCTCGCGTGCCGGATGTGGACAGCACCTATAAGTTCGACCCCGACACGACGTTGGCGATCCTTGCGGGCTTTACCCACAACCGCCGTGTGATGATCCAAGGCTACCACGGCACGGGTAAATCGACCCATATCGAACAGGTCGCGGCACAGTTGAACTGGCCCACCGTGCGCGTGAACCTCGACAGCCACATCTCTCGCATCGACTTGATCGGCAAAGACGCGATCAAGCTGCGCGACGGCAAACAGGTCACTGAATTCCACGAGGGCATCCTGCCTTGGGCGCTGCGCAACCCGACGGCGATTGTCTTTGATGAATATGACGCAGGCCGCGCCGATGTGATGTTCGTGATCCAGCGCGTTCTGGAGCATGACGGCAAGCTGACGCTGATGGATCAGAACGAGATCATCACGCCGCACCCCTATTTCCGCCTTTTTGCGACGGCGAACACTGTGGGCTTGGGTGACACGACGGGTCTTTATCATGGCACGCAGCAGATCAACCAAGCGCAGATGGACCGTTGGTCGCTTGTCGCTACGTTGAACTACCTTAGCATCGATGCCGAGACCGCGATCGTGCTGGCGAAGAACCCGCATTACAACACTGAAAAGGGCCGCAAGACCCTTAAGCAGATGGTGACGGTGGCCGACCTCACGCGCACCGCTTTTATGAATGGCGAGCTGTCGACCGTCATGTCCCCGCGCACCGTGATCGCATGGGCGCAGAACGCCGAGATTTTCCGTAATGTCGGCTATGCCTTCCGCCTGTCCTTCCTCAACAAATGTGATGAGTTGGAGCGTCAGACTGTGGCAGAGTTCTATCAGCGTCTGTTCGATGAGGAACTGCCCGAAAGCGCCGCGAGCCTTAGCCTTGGGTGACAGCGGGTCGACATTTGGGTCCAAGACGTAAAGAAGGGGCGCTGTTTCAGCGCCCCTTCTTCGTATTAAGAAGTAAGCAGATTATTCTGTTGGGACCGGCTTGGTACCTTCAGCGTCCTCTTCCATTTCTTCTTCCATTTCCTCTTCGGGCTCTTCCGACGTCATGTCAGCATCGGCGGGCGCTTCGCTTTCCTCAGCTGGTGCCATGGTGGGATCAGCCGGTTCGGCGGCGGGATCAGCCGGTGTGGCAGCTGGATCAGCAGGGGCGGCATTGTCCATCGACTGCTGCTCAGCTTCCATGTCCTCAGCCGTTCTGAACTCTTCGGCGGCTTCGAGGTCAGCCTTGGTGGCCGAGGAAACGAGACGCAGCGTGTCGCTTTCATCGGTCATGGTCGACAGGGTGTCCATCTTCACAGCAACCCATTTTTCACCAATGCCGAGGAAACCACCAACACCGATGACAACACCGTCGATCTTGCCATCGAGCGTCACGATCAGGTCATCAACCTCACCGATTTTCTCACCAGCGTCGGAATAGATGTCGCTGCCGATCAGGTCGTCCGCAAGAATGGTGTTCTCACTCTGCATGACGATCTGACCTTCCACAGGCTTGGCAGGCTCTTCTTCGGCGTCAGTCATGGCCGCATCGTCGGTCATTGGCTCGGTCGTTGCGGGCGCGGTGGCGTTGTCGTCCATCGCAGGCGCATCGGCATCAGGGGTTTCAGCACCGTCGGTGGAGACACCCATTTCGGTTTCGACTTCTACCTCACCTTCGGCAGCATCGCCGTCCACGTCCGCGTTTGCGTCCGCATCGGTGCTGGAGTCTGCGGCGCTATCGTCCATCTGTGCCTCGGCAGCAGGCTCATCCTGCGCGGGCTTCGTGGCGTCGTCCTGTGCAGAGGCGGCCAAAGGCGCGGCACCCAGAACAGCAATCATAGCCAAGCGGCTCGCGTGTTGCATGAAATTGGTCATATCTTTCACTCCTTACAAATTAGACGCTTTGTCACCGGGTATAGGAAGGCGCCGCTGCGTCGTCTGGAGGGGAAATGCGAAACAGGCCCTATCGGTTCCTCTGACGATTTCGCGATCGGCGAAAAGCGGCGCAATGGGCACCGCGCCCTGCCCCTTTGACCCTCCTGCGAAAACCTGCCAAACCTCATGGCGAAGCTGACAGAGGCATGGGCCCATGAAGAAATCCGACAACCCCGCAGACGCGTTCAAAAAGGCCCTTGCCGAGGCGACCAAGGTCATGGCCGATGATGCTGAGTTGAATGTCAGCTACTCCGTTGATCCGTCAGGACTTTCCGGCGATGCAATGCGTCTGCCGCAGGTGAGCCGACGGATGACTCGTGAGGAGGTTTTGCTGGCCCGCGGCACCGCCGATGCGCTGGCGCTGAACCGCCGCTACCATGACGACGCCACCCATGCGCGTTACGCGCCCCAAGGCGACATGGCGCGTGATCTTTACGAGGCGATGGAAACCGCCCGCTGCGAAGCGATGGGCGCGCGGGATATGCCGGGCACTGCCGGAAACATCGACGTCAAGATCAAACATGACGCCCTGCGCAAGGGCTACGATCAGGCAAAACAGCCCAGCGATGTGCCGTTAGCGGTCGCGGCTGGCTATATGGTCCGGCATCTGGCCACCGGACGCGATCTGCCTGCCGGAGCCGAGAACGCCATGGAACTGTGGCGCGGCTATATTGAGGATCAGGCGGGCGGCACGCTGGAGGGGCTGGACGGCAGCCTCGCCGATCAGGCGGCTTTTGCCCGTCTGGCGCGCAAGATGATCTCGGATCTCGGCTATGGCGATCAGCTGGGCGATGATCCGGACAACCAAGACGACGATCAAGACGATCAGGCCGAAGAAGGCACTGAGGAGGAGCAAGACCCCGACAGCACCGGCCAAGACGATCAGGATGAGGAAGAGGCCGAGGGCACGCCCGAAAACAGCCAAGAAGAACAGCAGGACGAAAGTCAGGCGCAGGTCTCGATGGACGACGAGGCCGATCAGGAGTTGGGTGACGAGGCCGACATGCCCGAAGGCGACGCGCCCATGGACCCGCCGCCCCCGCCGCCTGTGTCGGATGCCGACCCCGAGTACCGTGTGTACCTAGGCGAGCATGACGAGGTGATCGGGGCCGAAGAACTGGCCGAGCCGATCGAATTGGAGCGTCTGCGGGCCTATCTGGACCAACAGCTTGAGCCGCTCAAGGGCGCGGTGGGCCGCTTGGCCAACAAGCTGCAACGGCGTTTGCAGGCCCAGCAGAACCGCTCATGGGAGTTCGACCTTGAGGAAGGCACGCTCGACGCGGGCCGTCTGGCGCGGGTGGTGGCGAACCCCACGACGCCGCTGAGCTTTAAGGTCGAGAAAGACACTGAGTTCCGCGATACCGTGGTGACGCTGCTCTTGGACAACTCCGGCTCCATGCGGGGCCGCCCGATCTCCATCGCCGCGATCTGCGCCGATGTTTTGGCGCGCACGTTGGAGCGTTGCAATGTGAAGGTCGAAATCCTCGGCTTCACCACCCGCGCTTGGAAGGGCGGTCAGGCGCGCGAGGCGTGGTTGAACGACGGGCGGCCCGCGCAGCCGGGGCGGCTCAATGATCTGCGGCACATCATCTACAAGTCGGCCGATGCGCCGTGGCGGCGGACCCGCGACCACCTTGGGCTGATGATGAAAGAAGGGCTGCTGAAGGAAAACATCGACGGTGAGGCGCTAGAATGGGCGCACCGCCGGATGCTGGCGCGGCATGAGGCGCGCAAGATCTTGATGGTGATTTCCGATGGCGCTCCGGTGGATGACAGCACGCTGTCGGTAAACCCGGCGAACTATCTAGAGAAGCACCTGCGCGATGTGATCGCTATGGTCGAGAAACGTCGGGCGGTGGAGCTGCTGGCGATTGGGATCGGCCATGACGTGACGCGCTATTATGACCGCGCTGTGACGATCACGGATGTGGACCAGCTTGCCGGGGCGATGACCGAGCAACTTGCGGCGCTGTTTGACAGTGATCCGCGCAAACGGGCGCGTGTCATGGGCATGCGTCGCGTTGGGTGAGCCGTCGGACGGTATTTGAAAAAGGATGAAGGAGGGGCTGCGTGTTCCAGAGTTTCGAGGTCACCGCGCGTCCGGAACAGGGGCCGCCGCGGCTCGCGGCGCTGCGCGCAGAGATGGGGCGCGCGGGGTTTGACGGGTTTCTGGTGCCGCGTGCGGATGCGCATCAGGGGGAATATGTAGCACCTCGGGATGACCGCTTGGCATGGCTCACCGGCTTTACCGGCTCGGCGGGGTTTTGTGCAGCGCTGCGCGATGTGGCGGGGGTGTTTATTGATGGGCGCTACCGCACGCAGGTGAAG